>ERZ761607.621-NODE-621-length-57763-cov-5.286875_pt1 | contig 57763 bp, 49 predicted proteins | sample MGYA00511164_ERZ761607 | MGnify/ENA primary metagenome ERZ761607 (study PRJEB28899, sample SAMN02445080) | bioreactor sludge metagenome | biome: EBPR sludge | place: Australia: Brisbane, Thorneside Wastewater Treatment Plant | collected 2011-06-22 ...
CGCCGCTGCTCCGGAGACCTCCCTCGCCACCGACGACACGTCTCCTCCCCCGCTCGCGTTCTGGCAGCTCGCCAACCCGTTCTTCTACTTGCGGTGTTGGTGGCACTTCGATCGCGAAGCTGCGCGCGAGCGCGCCGCGCGTGAGGCGGCCGGGCTGCGCTTCGATCGTCGACCGCTCGTCGCCTTCGTGGGCGGCGCGATCCTGCTCACGCTGATGGAGTACTTCGGCGACCCGAGCCTCACGTACCCGCAGATCCTCCGCTGGCTCGCGGAGCGCGACCCCGAAGGCTTCTTCGCCAGCTTCACGCACGACCATCCTTGGTACGAGCTCTCCGCGCACGGCTACTGGGCCGTCACGCGCTTCCTCGGTTTCGGTGTGCTCGCCGTGCCCTTCATCTGGCTCGGCGGCGAGCGTCTGCGCGATCAGTTCCTCTCCACGCGCGGCTTCGTCGAGCACCTGCCGATCTACCTCGTCGCGTTCGTGGTCGTGCTCGGCTGCGTCGCCGTCGTCTCCTACGACCCGGGCTTTCAGGCCTACTACCCGTTCTACAAGCAGAGCCACCGCTCGTGGGCCGATCTGCTGATTTGGGAGGGGCTCTACTTCCTCCAGTTCCTCGGCCTCGAGCTCTTCTTCCGCGGCTGGTGGCTGAAGGCCTGCAAGACGCAGCTCGGCTCGCACGCGATCTTCGCGATGATCGTGCCCTACGTGATGATCCACTTCGGCAAGGAGCTGCCCGAAACCCTCGCGGCGATCTTCGCTGGCGTCGTCCTCGGCACCCTCGCGATGCGCACACGCAGCATCTGGGGTGGCCTGCTCGTGCACATGCTCGTCGCGATCAGCATGGACGTCGCGGTGATGCTCCACCTGCACGGGCTGCCGACGACCTTCTGGCCCGCGTGGTAGCGACTGTCACGGATTGTCGCGCCCGCACCGAACCAGCGGTGGCTACCCGAGCCGCCACCGTCGTGTTTCGTCCGTGTTGCGTCCGCGATCAATGCCCGAAGATCGCGGCAAAGACGCCGCCTCTCGCGCTCGGTGGCCACTGCTCCAGCCAGCCACGCGTGGCATTCGCGGTAGCCACTCGGCCCCCCGAATCGTCCATGATTCCGCAAACTTGACACCGACGAACGTCCAACATCGAAGACAACGAATTACAAGTCGATGACAATTGAGGGAGGGCGTTCTGGTTTGCTCCGGATCAGATTCTCGGTCGGGCGAGAGCCGGCATTGACGGCCTCCCGGACCCCGCATCGGAACGACTCGACGCGAACGCATCGCATCACGCGACCCCGAACGCGAGAGACCGAAGGAGACTGACCTTGGAGACGCTCGTCATCGCGCTGTACCTCGTGGCGCTCACGATCCTCGGCATCTACGGCGCCCACCGCGGCAACCTCCTGATGCTCTACCTCAAGCATCGGAAGAACGCGCCCAAGCCGCTGCGCCACTTCGAGGACGAGGAGCTGCCGACGATCACGATCCAGCTCCCGACCTTCAACGAGATGTACGTCGTCGAGCGTCTGCTCGAGGGCGTCGCCCGGATCGACTACCCGAAGGACAAGCTGCACCTCCAGGTGCTCGACGACTCGACCGACGAGACGACGCAGATCGCGCGCGCGAAGGTCGACGAGCTCTGCGAGCGCGGCTTCGACGCCGAGTACGTCCACCGCGTCGATCGCACCGGCTACAAGGCGGGCGCGCTCGAGAACGGCCTCAAGACCGCCAAGGGCGAGCTCGTCATGGTCTTCGACGCGGACTTCGTCCCGGAGCCGAACATCATCCGCAAGATGATCGACCACTTCACCGACCCGAAGGTCGGCATGGTCCAGGCGCGCTGGGGCCACATCAACCGCGAGTACTCGGTGCTCACCAAGTGCCAGTCGATGATGCTCGACGGCCACTTCGTGATCGAGCACATCGCCCGCAACCGCTCGGGCCGCTTCTTCAACTTCAACGGCACCGCGGGCATCTGGCGCAAGCAGACGATCGCGGACGCCGGCGGCTGGCAGCACGACACGGTGACGGAGGACATGGACCTCTCGTTCCGCGCGCAGATCAAGGGCTGGCGCTTCGTCTACGTGCCGGAGGCCCTCGCGCCGGCCGAGCTGCCCTGCGAGATGAACTCCTTCAAGACCCAGCAGTTCCGCTGGGCGAAGGGCTCCGCTCAGACCACGAAGAAGCTCCTCGGCCTCGTGCTCAAGGCGGACATCCCGTGGCGCGTGAAGATGGAAGTCCTCTTCCACCTCACGAACAACTTCGCCTACCTCTTCCTCGTCTTGCTCGCGATGCTCCAACTCCCGAACATGCTGATCCGTCGCCACATGGATCACCCGGAGCTGCTCCTGCTCGACGTCCCGCTCTTCGCGGCGACCTGCGGCTCGATCTGCGTGTTCTACCTGGTCACGCACCGCGCGCTCTACGACAACCTCTGGGACGCCATCAAGCGCCTCCCGCTGATGATGGCCCTCGGCATCGGCCTGAGCGTCAACAACGCGCGCGCCGTGCTCGAAGGCCTCTTCGGCAAGGACCTCGAGTTCGTCCGCACGCCCAAGCACGGCGTCAGCGGCAAGCGCGACGACTGGAAGAAGAAGAAGTACAAGGCCAGCTTCCCGGTTCACTCGCTCATCGAGCTCGGGTTCGGCCTCTACTTCGTGGTCACGATCGCCCTCGCGGTGATCACCGGAAGCTGGATCACGATCCCCTTCCTCGTGCTCTTCATGATCGGCTTCCTCTACGTGGGAACGCTGTCCTTCTTCCAGGCTCGCTGAGCCATCGCTTCGAGGGCTCTTCGTGAGCCTTCCTCTTTGAAGGCCCGTGCATCGCGCGCGGGCTTTCTTCTTTCCGTCGAGAGCGCGCGGCCCGCGAAGACGAGCCCGACGCGGCGAGAGCGACGAGCGACGAGCCGCACGAGACGCGACGAGCCGTGCAACGCGACGAGCCGCGCGACGCGCTCAACCGCCGAGGCTGCGCACCAACCGGAAACCCACGTCGAGGTAGCCGACCGACGGCGCGAGCGCGGCGCGCGAGGCACAGCGCGCGGCATCGAGCGGCAGACGGTACGAGCCTCCACGGACCGCGCGGGGGATCGGCTTGCCGGTGAGCGTGAGGCCCGACTGCAGGTAGAGATCGCTCGTCCACTCGCGCACGTTGCCCGCGAGTCCGCGCGCGCCGTAGGGCGAACGATCCGTGGCGAACGCGTCGATCGCGACCGGCGCGCGCGGGGTGAATCGTTCGGTGCGCACGTGGCAGAGCGACGCGTCGCCGAGCTCGCCCCACGGGAAACGACGCCCGTCCACGCCGCGCGCGAGCTTCTCCCACTCCGCTTCGCTCGGGAGCCGCCACGGCAGCCCGTCGCGCTTGGCGCGCCAGCGCGCGTAGGCGTGCGCGGCGTCCCAGCTCACGCCGATCGCAGGCCAGTCAGGTCGGAAGATGCCGAGCCCGTCGCGCAGCGTCGCCTCGCGGTGCGCGGCGCCTTCGGGGGACGCGAGGAAGGGCATGAGCTCGGCGAACGTGACCGGATCGCGACGCGCGACGAACGCCTCGAGCCACCGCGCCGCGCGGACCTCGTCGTCGTCACCGAGCTCGCACGGCCCTTCGGGCACCCAGACCTCGTCGGCCCCGAGCACACGAGGAACGTGCACCGGCCAGGGCGCGTCCTCGCGTGGCCGTGTCCCCGACCAGCCCTCGCGACGACGCAGCGCGACCGGCACGAAGCGCGGAGGTCGATCGAGCGCGATCAGCTCGAGCACGTAGCTGCCCACGGGCAGCTCACGATCGACGACGGGAACGCGACCCAGATCCCCGACCGGCTCCGGCACGAGCTGACGATCGCGCAACACGTGCCGCCAGAGCCGCACCTCACACGGCACGTCCGTCACGAACGAGAGCCGCGCGGTGCCCGAGAGGTAGTCCTCGTAGTCGCCGAGATCGTGCGCGCGCAACTCGACCTCGTGCACCGCCGCTTCGTCGAACGCGCGCCGCTTCTCGGCCGCGCGGTGCCGCTCGTACGCGCGATCGGCGAGCAGCCGCCGCGCCTCCGGCAAACCCGGCGCGTGGACGAGCGCTTCGTGCAGCAGCCGATCGATCTCCGCCATCCCGGTCGCGACCTCACGCTCGATCGCGGCCGCCTCGTCCTCGCGGGCCCACGCGTCGCGTTTGTCCTCGACGGTCGCGCGGCGCGAGAGCACCTCGAGCTGCTCGCGCGCTTCACGTCGCAGCCCTTCGGCTTCGAGCTGGCGTCGCATCAGCTCGGGCAGCCGACGCTGCGCGAGCTTCACCACGGAGAGCGCCTTCTCGCGTCGCAGCGCGCCGTCGCGCCAACGCGCGATGTCCGCCCCGAGCGCGCCCGCGTCCGGATAGCGGTCCTGCGGCTCCGGCCGCATCGCGCGCCAGATGATCTCGTCGAGCGAGTCGTCGACGATCGAGCCGGGACGACGCGGCAGCTTCGGCACGTCGCCTTGGGTCGCGAGCAACACGAGGCGCGGCACCTTCCCGTGGTAGGGCCGCGTGCCCGCGAGCAGCTCGTAGAGCATCACACCCATCGCGTAGACGTCGGACGCCGGGCCCATGCGATCGAGATCCGCGATGGCTTGCTCGGGCGGCATGTAGGCTGGCGTGCCCGCGATCTCCCACGCGGTGCTCGGCCCGCTCGTGAGCGTGACGGGCGGCTCGTGGGTCGGCTCGTGTGGATCGCTGCGCGTGCCGACGAGGCGCGCGACGCCCCAGTCCATCACGAGCACCTCGCCGAACGAGCCCACCATCACGTTCAGCGGCTTGAGGTCGCAGTGGATCACGCCGCGCGCGTGCGCGTAGGCCATCGCCTCGCAGACACGCTGGAAGACCTCGAGGCGTCGCTGCTCGCCGAAGGCCTCCGGCCCGTCGTCGAGCAGCTCCGCGAGGGTGCGCCCGTGGACCTCCTTCATCGTGAAGTAGGGCCGACCGTCGTCGAGCTCGCCGACCTCGTGGATCGGCGGGATGCTCGGGTGCGCGAGCTGCGCGGTGATCTGCGCCTCGTCGAGGAAACGCGCGCGGAGCTTCTCGGAGCCCGCGAGGTGCGTGTGCAGCACCTTCATCGCGAGCTGCCGATGCAGCGCGGTGTCCTGCGCGCGGTGCACCTCGCCCATGCCGCCGCGCGCGAGCAGCACCACGGGCTCGATCTTGGAGCCACGCGGTCGCGGCGGTCGACTCGCCACCGTCGGGCGCGTGCCTTCGTCGAGCTCGCGATCGTCGTCGCGATCGTCGTCACCGAGGCCGCCGTCTCCGAGCCCGGGCGGACGCGAGCTCAGCCCGGCGTTCGGTCGCGCCGCCTGCGTGAGCAGGAGATCGACCGGCGAGTGCGCGGTCTCCGGGATCGGTCGCGACGCGCTGCTCGGACGCGGTCGAGCGCCGGTCGCGACGCCCGGCTCGGAGTCGCCGCCCTCGACGGACGGAGCACCCCCCACGCGGGTGGGCGGAGCGTCGTCGTCGGACGAAGGCGCCACGGGATCAGACCTCGTCTTCCAATCCGAGCACCGTGGCCGCGCGGCGGAGCACGTCGTCGGGATCGAAGGGTTTGGTGAGGTAGAGGTCCGCGCCGACCTCCGCGCCCGTCACACGATCGAGCTCTTGGCCCTTCGCGGTCAGCATCATCACGAAGGTCGACGCGAGCGCGGCGTCGGCCTTCACGCGTTTGCAGACGTCGAAGCCGTTCATCACCGGCATCATCACGTCGAGCAGCACGAGCTCGGGGCGCTCGCGCGTGATGAGCTCCAGCGCTTCCCCGCCGTTGCTCGCGGTGAGCAGATCGACGCCCGCGTCGACCAGCGGATCGAGCGTCTGCTCCAACAAGAGTCGGATGTGCGCCTCGTCGTCGACGATCAGGACCTTCTTGCTCACGTGCGGACCTCGTAGCCGGGGGCGTCGGGACGGCGCAGCGCGACGCACTCGCGTCGGCCGTGCAGCGCTTGAGCGACGTCGGGATCGACGAGCACGCGACCGCCGGCCGTCGACTGCAGACCCGCCGCGACGCCGATGCCGCGGAACACGCCGGCCGTATCACCGCCCGCCGCGAGATCGCCGCGCGCGATGCCGACGCCCGGGACCCGCGCGAGCGGTCCGCCGTGGCTCCGTGAGAGCGCGAGGCCGAGGGCGAGCGCCGCGTCGGTGGCGGCGAGCGCGGAGGCGGCGAAGCCGTCGTCGTTCGGGAAGACCGCCACGAGCGTCTCGGGGTGCTCGGCGTCGACGGTGGCGCCGTGCGCGAGCAAGACCGCGAGCGCGGCGCAGGTCGCGGCGCCGAGCGCGTCGAGCACGTCCTGCGCAGAGCTCGTTTCCGCGGCGAGGCCGGGCTCGGTGAGATCGCAGAAGAGCACCGCGAGCCCTTCGCGCGCGCGCTCGTGCGTGCCGGCGAGCGCTTCCTCGACGAACGTCGGAGAGACGAAGCGATCGATGCGACTGCGCAGCGCGTGTTTGTGCAATTGATCGCGGTGCAACATCGCGTGACTGATCGCGGTGGCGCTGCTGCCTGCGAGCGAGGTGACGAGCTTGAGCTCCCCCGCGGTCCACCGCGCGCGCGAGACGTCGGCCGGCCGTCGAGGCTCGCTGGCGACGCGCAAGATGCCGAAGACTTCGTCGCCGCTCCGCAGCGGCGCGCAGAGCAGCGACACGAACGTCCCGTCGTCGCGGGGCGCGTCCTCCACCAGCTCCGCTTGGCCGCTCCGCACCACCCGTGCTTCGAGCGCGCCGCCATCGAGGGAGAGGCGAACCGCCGCGCGCTCTCCCGCGGCCGCGATCGGCTCGAGCTCGGTGCGCGACGCCGCCACCAGGAAGAGCGTGGCCTCCGAAGCTTGCAGGAAGCGCTGCGCCTCCTGCACCACGCGCGCGGCGATCTCGCCCACGTCGAGCACGCGCGAGAGCGACTCCCCGAGGTCGTAGAGGACCGTGAGCTCCTTGTAACGACCGAGGGTCTCCTGCGCGAGCGCGAGCTTCTCGCCTTCGCGCTCGTAGAGGTGCCGGACCAGCCGCGCGACGCGGTCGGCTCCGACGCCACCGCGCACGATCCCGAGCACGTGCTCGCTCGTCGCGCCGTCTGCTCCCCCGAAGAGCGGGAAGGTCGACGCGTCCGGATCGAGCGAGCCGATCGACAGCAGCGTGGTGCCCGCCGCGTCCTCGATCTGCACGCCGGACGGCAGCAGCGCCGCGACGTCCTCGATCGCGCGCCGATGCGGCCCGCGGAGCAAACGCGCGAGCGTGAGCCGGGCTTCGCGCGGGCGCTCAATCAAGGCCGACCCCCTCAATCAAGGCCAACCTCCGAGCGCGTGACCGACTCCGGATCGAGGAAGTGCACCACCTGCACGTGCTCGAGCGTCTCGTCCATGCGGATGCGACGCACCAGCACGTCGACCTCCGCCGCGTTCGGCTCGACCAGCACGAGATCCGGCTTCGTGCGGCGGATCTCGTCCATCGCGCGCTCGCCGCCGCAGGTGCCCACCACCTCGTAGCCGCGCGCCTGCAGCATCGCGACCAGCTCCGGCGAGGCCGGCGATCGTTCGTCCACCACCAACACGCGACGCGCGGTGGCGTGGCTCCGCTGCAAGAGCCGCTGCACCTCGGTGAGCAGCACCTCGGGCTCGGTCGGCTTCGTGAGGTATTTGTCGACCCCGAGTCGATAGCCGCGCTCGGCGTCCTGCACGATCGACAAGATCAGGATCGGGATCGTCTGCGTCGACGGATCCGACTTCAGGATCGTCGCGACGTCGAAGCCGCTGATGTCCGGCATCATCACGTCGAGCACGATCAGATCCGGACGCCGCGCGCGCACCGAGTGGATCGCCTCGCTGCCGTTCGTCGCGAGCCGCACCTCGTAGCCGCGCTCGCCGAGCTGCTGCCGCAGGAGCTCGCGCAACGACGCGTCGTCGTCGACCACGAGCACGTCGCCGCCGGTCGACGGCAGCGGCCCCACCGTGCGTTCGATGCGATCGACGAGCCGACGCAGCGAGAGATCGGAGACGCGCGCGCTGCTCGATCCGAGCGGCAAGACCACGCGGAAGGTCGCGCCTTCCCCGAGCTTGCTCTCGACGCTGATGCGTCCGCGATGCGCGACCACGATCTGTTTGCAGATCGGCAGACCGAGCCCGGTGCCCTTCGGCTTGTTCGTGAGCGTGTCGCCGACCTGCTTGAACTTCTGAAAGATCGCGTCGTGATCGCCGGGCGCGATGCCCGCGCCGGTGTCGCGCACCGCGAGCTCGAGCCCCTCCGGATGTTGCCGCGCGATCACCGTGACCTTGCCGCTCTCGGTGAACTTCGCGGCGTTGGAGATCAGGTTGAGCAACACCTGCAGCAGCCGATCCTCGTCGCCCTCGATCGTCGGAAGCTCCGGCTGCACCTCGCTCACGAGCTCCACGCTCCCGCTCGCGAAGAGCCCCGCGCTCGCGTCGATCGCGCGCTGCACGAGCGCGGTCGGATCGATCGGCTGGCGCTTCCACTCCATCCGGCCCGCTTCCATCTTCGAGATGTCGAGCACGTCGTTGATGAGGCTCGTGAGGCGCTGCCCTTCGGAGACGATGATGTCGATGTTGCCGCGCACCTGATCGACCGCGCGCCGCGCCTTCGGATCGCCCTCCGGCACGTGCGTGAACACCGCCGACTCGAGCTTGCCCTTCGTCAGCTTCGCGAAGCCGAGCACGCTCGTCAGCGGCGTGCGCAGCTCGTGCGAGACCGTCGCGATGAAGTCGGTCTTCATGCGATCGACCTCCTTCTCGAGCGTCACGTCGCGCACGATCACGACCGAGCCGACCGGCGCTCCGTCGCCCGACACGATCGGCGAGGCCACCGCGGAGCCGATGCGTTCACCCGGCAGCGAGAGCTCGGTGCGCGCGACGTGCCGCTCTTCGAGCGCGGTGCGCGCGAGGTCCAGCAGCTCCTTCGGCAGATCGTCGCGGGTCACCGCGCGCGTGGCGCCTTGGAGCAGCATCGTGGCGATCGCGGGGTTGCTCGCCTGCACCGCGCCTTCGGGGTCGAGCGCGACGAGGCCGTCCGCGAGGTTGTCGACGATCGCCCGCGAGCGCGCGAGCGCCGACGCAAGCTCCTCCGTGCGCACGGCGACCTCGTCCTCGAGGTGCTCGTTGAGCTCCGTGATGCGCGCGTTGGCCTGCTCGAGCGCGTCGTTCGCGCGCTCACGCTCCGCGAGCAGGCAGATCGTGAGCCCGAAGACGATGCTCGAGATCACGACGACGTTCACGACGAAGAAGATCGTGCGCAGCCCCTCGGACGGATCGGGGCTGAAGCGCTCGCGCACCAGCTCGTCGAGCACGCCGCTCACGATCGTCAGCGCGCAGTAGAGCAGGAGCCACTTCATGCTCGTGCGCGAGGCCGAGAAGGTCAGCGAGCCGACGATCGCGAGCATCGCCCAGAGCATCACCGCGCCGACCATTGGAAGAAGAACGGCAGCAGCAGGCTGATGAGCACCTGCACGAAGCGCACGACCGCGAACTGTTTGGTCAGGCGGAAGTACGTGAGGTTCGCGATCGTGATCAGCGTGTAGCCGTAGGGGATCACGGCCGGCAGGAAGAGCTCCTGCGACGCGGCGATGGATCCCCAGAGGAGGCCGCCGCCGCTCATGAGCACGCCCATGTAGACGAGCAGCCGATGTTGGAGGCGCGCCGAGTCGTCGTCGCCCGGCCGATCGCCGAGCGCGCCGAGGCGCGTCACCCAGTGGGTCGAGGAGTCGCTCAGGTCGCGGGGCGTTTTTTTGCCGCGTCGAGCGTATCGCGAGGTGGCCCGGCTCCGCGCCCCCGTTTCGCCTGACGCGCGCCCCCCGAGCCCCAACGGTTTCATCGGCCTCGTGACTCCCGCGACGAGCTTCACGGTGAACGTCGGTGGCCCACTCGAGTCGACCACCTCCGTGACCCGATCTCCGCGCCGTCCGCTACTGTCAGCTCATGTTTCGACGTTCGCATCGGGCGCGCCTCCTCCTCGTCGGAACGATCGCCAGCACCGTCCTCGCGAGCGCCTGCGGCGGCGACGACGTCCCCACCTCGGACGGCGGCTCGGAGCGCGACGCGGGTGGGCGCGACGACGGCGGTCTCAATCCCGACGCGGGCCCCGACTCGGACTCGGGCACCCACTCGGACGCGGGATCGGACAGTCGCTCGGACGCCGGGCTCGACCCCTCGCGACCCGTCTTCGTGTACGTCGGGCAGACGAACGGCGACCTCGTGGTGCACGCGCTGGAGGGCGACACCTTGGTCGAACGCAGCCGCACCCGAACGGGAAACCTTCCTTCGTTCCTCGCGCCTTCGGCGGACGGCCGCTTCCTCTACGTCGTCCACGAAGGCGCCTCCGAAGTCGCAGCGCTCGCGGTCACGCCGGGCACGGGCGCCGTGTCGGTGATCGATCGCGAAGCCACCGGCGGCGGTCCGACGCACGTCGAGACCGACGGTCGCTTCGTCTTCACCGCAAACTACGGCGGCGGAAGCGTCTCGGTCTTCCCGCTCGAGGCCGACGGCACGCTCCGGCCGGCGAGCGCGACCTTGCGTTCGGGCTCGGAGACCCACCAGGTCGTGGTGGACCGCGCGCGCGAACATCTCTACGTCCCGAGCAAGGGCGAGGACCTCGTGGCGCAGTACACGCTCGGCGCGGACGGACCGGCGCCCTCGGATCCGCCGACCGTGGGCACGCGTCGAGGCTCCGGACCGCGACACCTCGCGCTCGATCCGTCGCAGACCCACGCCTACGTCATCCACGAGAGTGACCGCACGGTGACCGTGCACGACGTGAACGGCGACGGAACGCTCGGTGACTCGCGTCAGCGCGTCGACACGCTCCCGGACGGAGCCCCGGCGTCTGGAAGCACGGCGGAGATCTTGGTCCATCCGAGCGGGCGCTTCGTCTACGGCAGCAATCGCGGCCACGACTCCGTCGTCGTCTTTCGCATCGAAGGCGACGGAACGCTCACGCTCGTCGAGCACGAGAGGACCCGCGGCAACCACCCACGAAGCATGACGCTCACCCCGGACGGAACCCGTTTGATCGTGGCGAACCTCCACTCCGACGACGTCCAAGTCTTCGTGGTCGACGGAGCGACGGGTGCGCTGGAGCACCGCACCACCCTCCGCACCAGCGCGGGCCCGTTCTTCGTGGGCGCGTTCGCGATCGCGGCGGAATGAGATCGGCCCGCGAGCCCCGTGAACCGAAGCCCGCGATCAGAAGCCTACGTGGTAGGGCAACTCGAGCGCGGGAGCCCCGACGACCAGTCCACCGAGGGAACCGAAGACCTCCTCCGCGACGCGCCGGTGACCGAGCGTCGTGAAGTGGAGCTCGTCGAACAAGAGCGGATCGATCGGCTCCGCGCGCGACATCCGATCGAGGTCCGCGATCACGAGGTCTTCGTCGGCGAGCCGGTCGAGCATCGCGTCGACGATCTCCACGAACACACCCTCGACGAGCCGCGGAGCGACCGACTGCAGGCTCGGGTCGACCGACGACGTGATCAGATCACGCCAGATCGTCGACGTCGGATACGCAGGGAACACGAGGTAAACGAAGTCCGCTTCGGGCGCGAGGACACGCAGCGAATCGACGAGCTCGATCACGCGCTCGAGGATCCGGAGCGCCTCCGTCTCGGCGCCGCCGTCGAGCGCCTCGAGGATCGCGTCCATGCCTCCCGCCGAGAACAATGCTTGGACGTACGCGAGGAAGTCGTTGCCTCCGAGCGAGACCACGAAGAGATCGGTGTCGGGCGCTTCGCTCTCGAGCCGCATGCGCCGCAACGTGCCGACGGCCCAGTCATCCGTGACCGTTCCGGGCGACGCGAGGTTGACGCTCTCGACCTCGGCGAGCGGCGCGAAGAGCTCCGCCAGCTCCGTCGGAAACGTCGGACGTCCTCCGAGCACGGGCAGGCTGTCGCCGAACGTCGTCATCTTGAAGCTCCCGCGCTCGACGCCCGCGACCACCGCGTCCGACACGTTGTGGGTCGTCGCGCGATCCGCATCGTCGAGCGCGAAGAGGTACGTGCCGTCCGCGACGCCGGGGAAGGCCGCCACGCCGCGAGCGTCGGTCATGACGACTCGCTCGGAACCCAGGAGACGCACCGTAGATCCCGGGCGCGGCGAGTCTCCGTCGCCCAAGCCGTCACGACGTCGTGTGCGACCCATCGGCGCTCCGTCGTCGTAGAGCAGCGCGTACGGCCCATCGACCTCGAGCCCGCCGTCGAGCCCACCGTCGCTCGCGCCCTGCGCGCCGTCGAGCGCGAGCCCACCGTCGCGCGTTTCGAGCATCCCGCCGTCGTCGGCCAGCGGACCGTCGTCACCCCCGCATGCCACCGGAGCGAAGAACGCGAGGACACCCACGAAGCGAAGAAACGACATCGACATCGCTGCGCACTGTCGCGGAGCCCAAACGAGCTGTCGAGCGGTCGACCGATCGCGTGGGATGGCGCGCGGACGCGCCGAGCGGCGCTACGGCTACTGTTGCGGAGCAAACACGAACGGGTACGAGAACCGCACGGTTCCACCGAGCAGCGGCGTGCTCGGCCAATCGAACGCCAGCAGTGCGGCGCCGATCTCTTTGCCGAAGGCCTCGTCGCCGGTCGTATTCTCCGTGACCGTCACATCATCGATCACCAGACCGTAGCCCACGCGAAACTCGATCCGGAGCCTCCCCATCAAATGCGGGTTCGTTCGCAATCGGCTCTCGTAGATCTCACGAATACGCGAGAGGTTCGATCGAATCGTGTTCGTGATCACGTTCGCGTCGAAATCAGGAGCCGGGCTCGCGAGCGCCCCCGCGGTCTCCCCTTGCGCGCGTGCAACCCCGTGCACGTAGGAGAGCATGAGCGTTGCGGTCAGAAGAACGACCAGACGTCGTATCGACGTCGCTGATCTCGAAGCGGGCATCCTCATCATGGTCGGAAAGGGCGGCGTCACGAGCTCGGTTCTGTGCCACGTCGTAGCTCATCGGGTCGAGCTTCACCCGAATTTTCGTCTGCGGTGGCTGAAGAGAAGCTCAGGGGACCTCGAACGGCGGCGGCAGCACCGGGTCGATCGGAACGCACGCGAGCTTGCCGCAGCAGGGGCCGCGCGGCTCGTCGGATCTTGCGCATCGTCAGGCGCTTCGCCACCACGTCGGATGGGTCGGCCTCACGCCGGGCGAGCATGCGGTCGCGTTGCTCGCGGCTGCTGGCGCCAGCAACCAAGAGATCGCCGCGTTGCGAGGTACGTCGTCCCGGACCGTCGCCAACCAGCTCCATCAGGTCTTTCAGAAGCTCCGGATCGGTTCGCGCGCGGAGCTGTCCACCCTGGTCTGTCAGCCGCCGAGCGAGGACGTTGCGCCCTCCGCGTAGGGCGACACACACACTCGGGCATCGTGAAGGAGCGCGACGACCGAGTGAAGCGCGATGCGTCGCTCGGCGAGGGGGCACGCGTTCAACGCGCGTCGAGGCGCGCCACCGCCACGTCGTCGTCTCCGAAGGCCGCGACGAACGCGGGGCGCAGCGCACGCCACGCAGCCCGTCCGGCCTCGCGGTCGTCGTCCATCATCCGTTCGATCACGTCGCTCTTCCAGCCCACCGTGATCGGCTCGTGGGCACCGAAGGTCCGGTCGAGGTGCGTGAAGAGCGGGGCGAACGCGTCCCGCGGTGGCTCGCCCGCGTCGGTGCGGAGGCCCCCGAGGCAATCGAGCGCGGCTGCGACGTTCCACCCGTCCACGTCGGTCGCGAGCCGAAGCGCTCGTTCGTAGTGGGTGCGCGCGACGTCGCGGTCCTCTTCGAGGTGCCCGAGCGCCATCGACGCCTCGACGTCCAATCGGGCGCCCTCGGCCCCTCCGAGCCGCGTCGCTTCGTCGCGCGCGCGGACGAGCTTGGCGACGTCCTCGCCCTGCCGCCCCTCGTCGAGCAGACGTGCGATGCGCCTCACGGCGGGCACTCCTTCCGGCGTCGGATCGGAGAAGGTGGCCCCGCGAAGGTGCGAGATCACCAGCCGCTCCGACGTCGCGGTGAGGCATGCGTGGACCACGAAGACGGCGCTCGCAGTCTCGCCGAGTCGCAGGAAGATTCGTCCGATCGCGGGCGGCGGGACGTCGAGGCCCGACATCTCGCGCAGGCGTGTGATCAGCGCAGCGACCAAGGGCGCGCTCGGCGTCTCACGCCCGAGCACGCCCCCGTCGGCGAAGAAGATCGCGCGCTCGCTCGGAGCGTCCGGCGTGAGCCGCACCGAGTAGCCGCGCTTGCGTGCGTCGAGCAGCAAGAGGTTCACGAGACGCACGAGCGGCGCGTCCGGCGTCGCGAAGGCGTCCGGAGGCGGCACGTAGTCCAGCGGGAGGTCGGGCGTGAAGAAGGGCGTCCAGACGGGTGCGCGGTACGTGCTCACGCGAGCAGCGTAGGACGCGCGATCCGAGCTGCGGAAGAAGACTTCGACGCACCACGACGATGCCACGGGAAGAGGCTCGTCGAAGTCGAAGAATCCATCGGAGAAGTCGCGTCGACTCACACCCTCGAACGGCGCCGAACACACGCCCGCCGCGAAGTCCATACTTCGCGGCGTTCGATCTCGAAGAGGTCGCCCGAGAGCTCGTCAGGGCCGTGGGCGATCCATGACCACGAAACACCACGTGCACGTGCGGCGACGCCGGTCATTCCGTCCCCCGTGTCGCTCGCTCTTCGCCGCGCTCGCTTCCCGATCGTGCTCGTGCTCGTCGTTTAACCCGTCAGATCGCCGAATGGCGCTTCGCCACCACGTCGGATGGATCGCCCACCTCGGAGACGTTGAGATCGATGTCGGAGGGCACGAGTCCTTCGAGGCGAAGATCGCGGAGCACCTGCATGCAGAGCTCGACGATTCCCCGATAGATCGGCCCGTGCTGGGGCTCGGCCTGCGCCTGCGCATGCAGCTCGGAGAAGCGCGCGAGGAACGTCGGTCCGAGCTCGTGATGTGCGCCCGACAACCCCGCGGGGAAGTCGTAGTCACCGCTGTTCCAGCGTTCGTCCTCGTCCTCGGCCAGCGGGCCGAAGTGCGCGCACAGGTCGAACGCCGGCGTGACGTTGTAGAGCGCGAAGACGAAGCCCAGCGCGGTCGGGGTTTCGTCGTGGGACCCGAGGAAGCTCTGCAGAACGCGCCGAGCTTCGTCGCGTAGGAGCGGGAGAAGTGTGGGATCGATCGTCACGCGCCGAGGCTACCTGACGCAGCGCTTCAGCGCCGTCGAGATGTAACGGATTGGCGCGGACGCTCACGAGACACGGAACGAAGCTCCACGGACGCGCCGCCGCGCCTCAGGTCCCGCAGCAGGTGCGCCAGCAGCAGCTCCCGTCGTCGCTGCCGCAGGCCGCCCCGCCCGCGGTCCAGCTGCAGTCGCACTCGCAGGTGTCCGGCGTGTCGCCACCGCAGCTCTCTGCCACGTCGTGCAGCGGGCGACGATCCACGCCCGACGCCGTGACGAGATCCGCCGGACACGCGACCTCGCGGAACGTGAGGTTCGGGTTGTCGGCCGCGTGGAACCAATCGACGAACCAGTCGCAGCCCGCGCGCAGATCCGCGAAGCGCGCGTCGTCGAAGAGCGCGTGGCAACGATCGCGCACACACCCGCGCACCGCCTCGTGATCGGAGTGCGATGCGCGACATGCCGTGAGCAAGCCGCCGTACTGCGCGCCGAGCTCGGCGTCCGACACGCCCCATTGACGACTGCACGCGTTGAACAGACCGACGCCGCCGCCGGGAATCAACAAGTCGAATTGACCGCCGCCGACGTCGTGCCCGATGTTGGTCGCTTGCACGATCATCGTGCGACCTGCGAGCGCGCGCGAGCCGGGGTCGGCGGCGTCGTAGTGGCCCTCGCCCGTGAAGTCGATGCGGTAGCAGCGCCCACACACGTCGCCCGTCGCGGGGACGGCGGCGAAGCCGTACGACAACGACTCCGAGATCGCGCGCGGCGCCATCGAGAAGCATGTGTACGCGCCGCCGGAGCCGTCGCACGAGCTCGGGGTGTCGAAGCTCGCGAGCGGCGCGTCGTCGAGCCCGCAGCTCGTGGCGGGAGCCACCGAGTCAGGGACGTTCCCCGACCAACCGCAGTGCGCTTTGCAACAGTCCCAGTAGCGCGTCGCGTAGCCCCGACAGCTCCCGGGGCCCTCGGGAGCCACGACGGGACCGCCATCCGCTCCCACGTCACCCGCGGTGGCGGCGTCGTCCACCGCGGTCGCACCATCGCGATCGGGAGGAGTGCTCGACGCATCGCGCGGGGATTCGGGCGTCGCATCCGCACCCGTCGCATCCGTCGCAGCGTCCGGCGGCGAAGCCTCCGGGCTCGCACAAGCCATCCAGAGCAGAAGCGGTGTCCATCGAAGTGCCGAACGCCACGGTCGCATGCCTGGAAGGAGCACGCGAAAGCGCCGATCGGGTCACGGCCCTGCTCCCTCGTAGGCAGTGCTGCCACCGAGACTTGGCGTCACGGCATTGGCCATCGTCGTGCCATGCCCGCCGAGAGCACCCCTCGGACGTCCAGCGAGTCGGTTCGGCATGGTTGCGTGGCCCGCGAAGACCTGCGGCCGCAACGCGCGAAGACGTCGATGAATCCGGGGCCGGTTGTGGCAGTCTGAGTCCCTCGCATGCTTCGCACGCTGGCACTCGCTTCGTTGCTGCTGTCCTCCGCGCCGCTCTTCGGCGCGCTGCTCTCGGAGGCCGGTGCTCAGGACGATCGCGTCGAACGGGCGCGCGCGCTCTTCACCGAAGGCCAACGCGCCTACGACGCCGGTCGCTTCGACGAAGCGGCCGAGAAGATGAAGGCGGCCTACGAGCTGACGCGCTCCGCCGACCTCGCGTTCAACGTCGGGCGCGTGTACGAGCGCATGAGCGCGTACGACGAGGCCATCCGCTACTTCCGCCTCTACCTGCGCCACGGCTCGCCCGACGACGCCGCACGTGCGGACGTCGAAGCGCGCATCGCCGCGCTCCAAGCCGCGCAGCGTCGGGCACGCGAGCAGGTCTACGTCGCCGCGCCCTCGAACGACGAGCTCACCCAAGAGGCGCGCGCGTTCTTCCTGCGCGGCGTCGCGATGTACCGCCGTCGTCAGTACGACGCGGCGATGCAGGCGTTCATCGCCGCGCACCGCTTCGCGCCGCTGCCGGAGGTCCTCTACAACCTCGCGGTCACGGCCGAGAAGCTCGGCAGCCGCCAAGACGCGATCGACTACTACCGCGAGTACCTGCGCTCGCTGCCCGAGAACGCGCCCGACCGCGGCGCGATCGAGCGCGAGATTCGACGGCTGCGCGGCGGGAGCTGAACGCGACGGCGAGCGCGCGACGTGAGTGTGAGCGGTGGCGATCGCCCCGAGGATCGATGCTCCGTCGACGTCGCCGGTCACGTCGCCGGTCACGTCGCCGACCACGTCCACGACCACGATCACGTCCACGACGTGTTGCTTCTTCAGCGCGGAGGCGGCGGTTGCGAGAGCCGCTGGCTGTCGAGGAGCTCGCCGAGCACCTGCAGCGCGTCGTGGGTCGTGAAGATCCCGAGCAGCTTGCCGTGATCGTCGAGCACCACCGCGGAGCCGTATTTGTGGCGCGTCATCTCGCGGATCACGTCGGTGACGGGCGTGTCGTGGCGCACCGTCCACGGCTCGGCGCTCATCGCCTCTTCCACCTTCACCACGTCCGGGTTCACGTCGTTGAGCGCGCCGATCAAGCCGACGTCGCGCTCCGAGAGGATCCCCACGAGCTTGCCGCCGTGCAGCACCGGCAGATGCCGGATCTCGTGCTTGTCCATGATCGCCTGCGCAGCGGTCAGGGTCTGCTCTTGGCCGATCGTGTGCGGCATCGGCGTCATCCACTCGGCGATGGTCGTGGCGTGTTGCATCACGGCGCACGGTAGCAGCCCGCGTGCCGTGGTTGTCGGCCTCGATGCGAGCGCATCGCACCGCCACGTCTCTCCGTTCGCGGACGCACCGACGTGCACCCTCGCGCAGACCCTGCGCCGTGACGCAGACCTTGCTTCGGCGTGACCTTTCTCTGTCGGGCAAAGCCTCTCCCTCGGGACACCTCGGCTCGAACGCATCGGTCGACCGCGACACCCCGATCGTCCGCTCCGACGCGGTCGTCGTCTCGCGATCCCTCGCCCCACGCGAAAGAAATCTCGCTTCCCCGCGATCTTCGCCTCCGATCCCAGGGTATCTTCGGATCATGCCGCACACGACCACGCCCCAATACAGCGAGCGCCTCGACGCGGCGCTCGCGCTCGCGGCCGACGCGTTTCGCATGCACGTGCGCAAGGCCAGCGGCGTCCCGTACCTCACGCACCTCCTGCAGGTGATGGTCACCGTCGGCGAGCACGGCGGCGACGAAGACCTGATGATCGCCGCGCTCCTGCACGACTACCTCGAGGACGTCGAGACGGCGGACGCGGAAGCGCTCGAAGCGCGTTTCGGTCGGCGGGTGCGGACGATCGTGGAGGCGCTCTCGGACACCACCGAGCACCCGAAGCCGCCCTGGGCGGAGCGCAAGACGCGCTACCTCGCGCACCTCGCGAGCGAGCCGCCGGAGGTCAAGCTCGTGTCGGCGGCCGACAAGCTCCACAACGCGCGCTCGACCCTGCGCGACGTGGAGCGCGTCGGCGAAGAGACGTGGTCGCGCTTCAACGCGACGAAGGAGCAGTCGCTCTGGTACTACCGCAGCGTGGTCGACGCGCTTGCGCAGGGCTGGAGCCACCCGCTGGTCGAGGAGCTGCGCGTGGTGGTCGAGGCGCTGCACGAGGTGGCGGGCGCGAGCCATCGGATCGAGCGAGCGACGCGAGGACGAAAGCGTCGCGGCAGCCTCCGGCCGAGCTGAACGACGCGCGCCGGCGTGGGCGTGGCTTCGGTCGACGCCGATCGAATCGAGCACGACTCGGCAGCTGGTCCATACTTCGCGGCGATGCATCGCTTGTTGCTCTCGTTCGTGCTGATCGTCGCGTGCGGCGACGACGACGCTCTCCCCGCCGACGCCGGTACCGACGCCCCGCGCCTCCCCGACGCCGGGCGCGACTCGGGCCCGCCGCAGTGCACCGCGCCGAGCGAGTGCGAGGACGAATCCTTCTGCGACGGCGTGCCCACCTGCGATCCCGCCAGCCCCTTCGCGGACGCCTTCGGCTGCGTCGCCTCCACCGAGTCGCCCTGCCCCGAAGGCTTCACGTGCGACGAAGAGCGCGATCGTTGTCTGTCGCCGTGCGACGTCGCCGGCGACGTGGACGAAGACACGTACGTCTCGGAGGCGTGCGGCGGCGCGGACTGCGACGACACGGATCCGACGATCTTCCCTGGCGCGACCGAGGCCTGCGACGAGGTCGACCAAGACTGCGACGACGTCGTCGACGAGGGCTGCGCCGTGGAGGAGTGAGGCTCGCAGCAGCACGAGCGATGCACCGCGAATCCCGGCACGAGGAGTGCAGACTCCGTCACCGCATGAGCCTCCAGCACGATCTCGAGCACGCCCACCACGAGGTCGAAGCCGCCTTCGCGCTGCTCGAACAGGCCACCCCCGAGGAGCTGCGCGCCTACCCCGTCGACCGCATCGAGCGCGCGCGCCGTTTGCTCGAGCAGCACTTCACGGACGAAGAGCTGCACCTCTTCCCCAAGTTCGTCGCCCGTGCCCCCGAGCAGGTGAAGCGCCTGCTCGAGGAGCACGATCTCATCCTCCGCGCGCTCTCGGGCCTGCGCGAGCTCGCGGCCCGCGGTGCCCTCTCGCGCAGCGCGGTCGCCGAGGTCGGCTCGCTCCTCGTCAGCCACCGATGGCGCGAGGAGCGCATGCTGAAGACGGTCGTGGCTTCCGAGACGCGCTCCACGTGACGAGGCCGCGCCTGGGGGCCACGACCCCCGATTGATCGTTGACGCTCGAATCGACCGACTTAGCTTCGCCGGCGTCGCCCTCCAGCCTCGAGGGCACCCGAGGTCGCTCTCCGCGCTCGAGCCCCCATCGAAGCCGATGATCCGGTGCCTGGGAACACGAGCGCGCGAAGCGACTCGGAGGCTTCCGTCCACAGACCCCGACGAGACGAGGACACCCGATGCGTTTGGATCGCCTGACCAACAAGACCCGCGAAGCTCTCCTGACCGCGTCGCAGCACGCGGCGGAGCGTGGCCACCCGGAGGTTCACCCGGAGCACTTGGTCGTCGCGCTCTTCGCGCAGGACGGCGGGCTTGCGCCGGCCATCGTGCTGAAGGCGGGCGGCGATCCACGGAAGGTCGTGCAGGCCGCGATCGAGCGCAGCGCGCGCCTGCCGAAGGTGCAGGGCGGCGCCGAGCCCTCGCTCGGTCGCGCGATGCGCGAGCTGATGACGCGCGCGTGGAAGGAGACCGAGGCGCTGGGCGACGAGTACACGAGCGCCGAGCACGTGCTCCTCGCGATGGCGGAGGACACCGAGCTGCGGAAGGTGCTCGGCGTCGCACGCGCCGCGCTCGAGAAAGCCGTGAAGGAAGTGCGCGGCACGCAGAAGGTCACGGACGCGGACCCGGAAGGGAAGTTCCAGACCCTCGAGAAGTACGCGCGCGATCTGACGAAGGCGGCGCGCGAAGGGAAGATCGATCCCGTGATCGGACGCGACGAAGAGATCCGTCGCGTGATGCAGGTGCTCTCGCGCCGCACGAAGAACAACCCCGTGCTCATCGGCGAGCCCGGCGTCGGCAAGACCGCGATCGTCGAAGGCCTCGCGCAGCGCATCGCCTCGGGCGACGTGCCGGAGAGCCTCAAGGACAAGAAGGTCCTCTCGGTCGACCTCGGATCCATGGTCGCGGGCAGCAAATACCGCGGCGAGTTCGAGGAGCGCCTCAAGGCGTTCTTGCAGGAGGTCGCGGCGAGCGAAGGCGAGATCATCCTCTTCATCGACGAGCTGCACACGCTGGTCGGCGCGGGCGCGGCCGAAGGTTCGATGGACGCGTCGAACATGCTCAAGCCGGCGCTGGCGCGTGGTGAGCTGCGCTGCGTGGGCGCGACGACGCTCGACGAGTACCGCAAGCACATCGAGAAGGACGCCGCGCTCGCGCGTCGTTTCCAGCCGGTGATGGCGGGCGAGCCGAGCGTGCCGGACACCATCGGCATCCTGCGCGGGCTCAAGGAGCGCTACGAGGTCCACCACGGGATCCGAATCCAGGACTCCGCGATCGTGGCCGCGGCGACGCTCTCCGATCGCTACATCACGGATCGGTTCCTCCCGGACAAGGCGATCGATCTCGTCGACGAGGCGGCGTCGCGCCTGAAGATGGAGATCGACTCACTGCCGGTGGAGATCGATCAGGTCGAGCGCCGCGGGATGCAGCTCGAGATCGAGAAGCAGGCCCTCAAGAAGGAGCGCGACAGCGCGTCGCTCAAGCGGCTCGACGAGCTCGAGAAGGAGCTCGCGGAGCTGAACGAGAAGAAGAGCGCGATGCGCGCGCAGTGGCAGCGCGAGAAGGAGCTCATCGAGGGGATCCAGGCCTCGAAGAAGAAGGTCGAGGATCTGAAGCTGGAGCTCGAGCGCGCGCAGCGCGTGGCGAACTTCGATCAGGCGGCGCGGCTTCAATACGGAGAGATCCCGGAGGCCGAGAAGCAGGTCGTGGCCGCTCAGAGCAAGCTCGCGGACGTCCAGAAAGACGGTTCTTTCCTGAAGGAAGAGGTCACCGAAGAGGACATCGCGGCGGTGGTCTCGCGTTGGACGGGCATCCCCGTGAGCAAGATGCTCGAAGGCGAGAAGGACAAGCTGCTCGCGATGGAGGAGCGGCTCGCGCACCGCGTGATCGGGCAGAGCGAGGCGGTCGTCGCGGTGGCGAACGCGGTGCGGCGCAGCCGCGCGGGGCTCGGTGAGCCCAACCGTCCGATCGGGAGCTTCTTGTTCCTCGGTCCGACCGGCGTCGGCAAGACCGAGCTCGCCAAGGCGCTCGCGGAGTTCCTCTTCGACGACGAGCGCGCGGTCATCCGGCTCGACATGAGCGAGTACATGGAGAAGCACGCGGTCTCGCGTTTGATCGGCGCGCCGCCGGGCTACGTCGGCTACGAAGAAGGCGGTCAGCTCACCGAGCCGATCCGTCGGCGTCCCTACTCGGTCGTGCTCTTCGACGAGATCGAGAAGGCGCACCCGGACGTGTGGAACACCCTGCTCCAGGTGCTCGACGACGGACGTCTGACCGACGGTCAGGGCCGCACGGTCGACTTCAAGAACACCGTCATCATCCTCACCTCGAACGTGGGCTCGCATCACCTGCTCTCGTACGAGGACGTCGAGCAAGCGCGCGATCTCGTGATGGGCGATCTGAGGGCGAGCTTCCGGCCGGAGTTCTTGAACCGTCTGGACGAGATCATCCTCTTCCACCGCCTCGATCGCGCGCAGGTGCGCCGCATCGTCGACGTGCAGATCGGGCGCTTCGAGAAGCGTCTGAAGGGGCGCGAGATCGGCTTCGAGGTCACGGAGGCGGCGAAGGACTTCCTCGGGAACGTGGGCTTCGATCCCGCGTACGGCGCCCGCCCGCTCAAGCGCGCGATCCAGAAGCACCTCGAGAACCCGCTCGCGCAGGAGATCCTCGCGGGTCGCTACGCGCCGGGGGACACGATCGTGGTCGAGGTGGCCGCGGGCGAGCTCGCGTTCGGGAAGAAGCGCGGCGGACAGACGAGCGCGCACGCGGAGGCCTGAGCGCGACGGATCGTCGAACGCGGAACGAGGCCGCGCTCCGAGAGGGGCGCGGCTTCGTTCGATCGCGCACGACGCCGCGCGCGACGCCTCGCGCCGAGCCTCCTCCGCGCTCTCGACGAAAGGTCGCGCCTCGTGAGCGCCGCTCACCCGTGCGCTGCGTGCGAGCGTCGCTACAGTTCGGCACCGCGCGGTCGCGATCGAGTCGATGGTCACGCGCGCGGTTCGCGGTTCGGAGCTCGCGGTTCGCGTCCGAGACGTCCGAACGACCGAGGGAGAGCACATGAACGAGCCGCTGCTCGCGGAGCTTCCGGTGTTGGACGTGGCGCGTCAGCCGCGCACACGAAGCGAAGGCGCGCGAATCCTCGCGCTCGTCGCGCTCGGGCTCGGCGGCCTCGCCGCAAGGGTCGGCTTCGGTGTGGGCAGCTTGCTTTCGCTGATCGGAGCCGGGCTCGCGGCGTACGCGCACCCCTTCTTCTTTCCCGCACCTCGACCGGCCCGCGTGGGTGCCACCGCGACCGCGCTGCTGGTGGATCGCGGCGAAGGCGTCGAACGCATCGAGCGACCCGAGCTCCGCGCGGCCACGCTTCGTTGGGTCGGCGGCGCGCCGACGCTGACCCTGCGCACCTTCACCGACCGCTGGGTGATTCGTGTGCGCACGCTCGAGGAAGGGGCCGAGTTTCTCGCTGCGAGCGGGATCGAAGAGACGACGCGGCCGCATGCGATCCACGCACCGGACCTCGACGTGTGGGTCATCGTCGGCTTCCTCCTCGCCACCTGCGCGTTCGCCTCGTTCGGGATCCGCGCGGGTGGCCTCGCCGCGTTCGCGTCGCTCGCGGGCGCGCTCCTCGTCGCGGCGGAGCTGCTGCCTGCGGTGCGACGTCGCGTCACGAGCGCTCCGGTGTCGTTCGGCGAGGAGGTGTTCGAGTGGCGGGGCCCGAACGTGCGACGGCGGATCGCGTACGAGGACCTTCGTCAGGTACGGAAGGTCGGTCCGAATCGGCTGCTCGTGGTCGACGCGCGAGGTCGCTCGGAGACGCTGGAGCTCTTCGAGAGCGCGGAGCCCGATACGCAGCGCGTCGCGGACGAGCTGCGTCGCCGCGCGGTGGCGGCGCGCCGCGTCGAGACTCCGCCGATCCTCGCGTTCGAGGGTTCGTTCGCAGAGTGGATCGCGCGCCTCGAGCGCGTCGGACGAGGCACGTACCGCGACGCGGCGGTGGATTCGGAGCACATGGTGCGCGTGCTGGAGGAGCCGATGGCGCCTCCGCTCGCGCGCGTCGGCGCCGCCATCGCCCTCGGCGCGCTCGCGGGTCCGGCCCCCGTTCGAGCGCGGGTGTCGGCGCTCGCGGAGGGAGAGCCTCCAGAGCTCGCGTCGGCGTTCGCGGAGCTCGCCGAGGGTCGCATCGCCGAGACGACGCTCGCGCGCGTAGCGGCGGTCGAGGGATAGACGGCGACCCCGAGCCCCGTCGTCCCCGGCCCCGCGTGCAGAACGTTGCCTGTTGTTATACGCTGATTTGGTGAAGTCGGCGTATAACCCCCTCGAACCCGCGGCGCTGACGCTCTACTCGGAGCTCTTGGAGTCGTCGCTCGCGGCCGAAGCGGGATACGTCGGTACACCGCCTCCGGGCAGTTTCGTCACCAAAGAGATCCGCGGGCAGCGCTATTGGTACCTGCAGCTCTCCGAGCTCGGCGCGCGTCGACAGGTGTACCTCGGACCGGATCACCCAGAGCTTCGCGCGCGGCTCGCGGCCATCGAGACAGGATGGGCTTCGAGAGCGGAGCTGGCGCGCTCGGGGGCGCGTCTGGTCGCGATGTTGGTCGCTTCGGGTGCACGCGCGATGGATTCGGCGAGCGGGCGCGTTCTGGAAGTCTTGGCGCGACACCACGTCTTCGCGGCGGGGGCAGTGCTGGTCGGATCCCACGCGTTCTCCGTGCTCGGCACGACCCTCGGGGTTCGATGGGAGGCCGCCTACGAGACCTACGACATCGACATCGCGAGCGCGCCGAACATCGCGGTCGCCGTGCGCGACGCGGATCTTCCGGCCGCGCTCGCCGACGCCGCCCCCTTCGTGTTCCAGGCCATCCCCGGCTTCGATCCGCGACACGCCTCGACCAGCTTCTCGGTGCGCGGCCGCACCCTTCGTCTCGACGTGCTCACGCCGCTGATCGGCCCCGAACGCGACGGGCCGACCGCTCTGCCGCAGCTCGCGGTTGCGGCTCAGCCTCTGCGCTTCCTCGACTACCTCCTCGACGAGCCCATTCCCGCGATGGTGATCCACGGGCACGGGGTGCGCGTGAGCGTTCCGAGCCCCGCCCGCTTCGCGCTCCACAAGCTGCTGGTGTCGGAGGAACGTCCGCCACACCAAGCGGCCAAGCAGCAGAAGGACCTCGCGCAGGCCGAAGCACTGCTGCGTCTGCTCCTCGACGCTCGCCCGGGAGACGTCGCGCTCGCGTGGGACGACCTCGCGGCGCGTGGGCCCGGCTGGCGCAAGCGTGTGCGCGCTTCGCTGCGAGGGATCGACGCTCGCGTGGCGAAGCAGGTGCGCTCGACCTTCGCCGCGTGAGCGCGCGCTCTCACGTCGCGCGGGCCAGGACCTTCGCGAACATGTCCGGCTCCGGCAGGCTCTTGTACGCGCGGACCTCGGGCGGCATCACCGCGAGCGCGTGTTGCAGGCGCGCGCGCTCGTCGTCCGTGAGCGAGGCGAGCGGCTTCACGTAGACGCGGATGAGGAAGACGCTGCTGCGCGTCTGCGGCAGCGGCACCGTGACCTGACGTTCGACGCGGTAGAAGGCTTCCTTCGTGTCTTCCCAGAGCGCGCGGCGATCGCCGACGAAGAGCTCCGGATGTTGATCGAGCGCGGCACTCGCGCCGACCGTCCACACGAAACGCGCGTAGGGCCCACGGTCCACCATCGCGCGCACCATCCCTCGCGACGCTTTGTCGTTCGGCGGGAAGCCCGGCACCGGCTGATGGATCGCGTCGAAGCCGGCCTCGCGCAGGCGCTCCGGTCGCCAACCGCTCGGGAAACGCACGTCGACCGCGAGCGTGCGGCCGCGATCGTCCTCGCCGGCGTTCAGGATCGCGAAGTCCTCCTGCACGTGGCGCGCGATCGCGTCGAAGGGGTCGGCGGCCTCGACGTCGGCGTCGATCGCACGCAGCAGCTCCGGATGCTCGCGGCCGAGCGTGTCGCGCATCCACGCGCGCGCTTCGTCGAGCGCGGCGCGCGTGGGCTCGTCGAGGCCGTCCACCACGAAGCGCCGGTGCGCGGGCGCGCGACGTTTGCCGGCGACGTACTCGGCGTAGCGATCGTCGACTTGGAAGTACCGGCGATCCGCGTCGCCGTTGCCGAAGTCGGTGCCGAAACGCAGGAGGCTCGCCGCCATCTGGAGCGGCTCGGACTCGACGGGGAAGTAGTGCGGAATGGGCATGCGGAGTCGGCGTGGGGTCGGTGCTGGAGCGCGATCCATCGGCCACGCTCGGTTCGAGATACAGCACATCCCGAGGCCCCGCGCCGCTACGTCGCTCGCGACGCACTGGGCTCATCGCTCATGACCCCGTCGATCTCGACGGCACTCACGGCGACATCGCTCGCGACGCGCAACACGCTCCATCGCACGCGGACACCTCGCCCGCGTCACTCAGGGCTCGCGCACGGTGACGCTCGCGTGGCCCGAGTCGGAGCCGGCGGCGCTCACGCGGAGCGCTCGTCCGCGCGCGAGCAACAGTGGAACGCGGAAGTAGGTCGGGACGAGGCGGTCGTTGCCGTGGTGGCCGAAGGCGCGGGTCGGCGTGCAGCGGAGCGCGCCTCGCACGTCCGCGTCGGGCACGCAGCGGAAGCTCTCGTCGCAGTCACGCGCCGGTCGCGTGGACGTGGTGTGCGTGAAGTGGAGGAGCCACGCGGACCCTTCGCGGCGCGCGGTGCCGGTCCACGTGTGGGCGAAGTCTTCTTCGTGATGCCGGCTGCGTTCGGGTCCGCCCGGCGAGAGAAACGCGCCTTGGCTCACGTACCGTCCGTTCACCGCCAGCTCCACGCGCTCGCCGCGGATCGCGAGGCGCTGAGTGGCTTCGATCCGCGCGCTTTGATACCAGCCCACTCCGCGGTCGCTTCCGTCGAGGTAGTCCAGCGAGACCCGCGCGCCGTAATCGCGGGGACCGATCGCGAGCGGCTGTGCCAAGAGCACGGAGGCCACGGACGCGACGAGAAATCCGAGCCACGAGACCAAGGAGCGCGCGAGCGGCATGACGGAGGAGACACCACGACGCCCGCGAGGCTTGGAGCGTCCTCGGACCGCGACGTGGAATGCTCGCCGACGCAGCAGCTTTGCTTGACACCCCGCGCGTCTGGCCGGAACGTCGCGCCATGCTCGACGAGAGCACGCTGCGCCGCCATCTCGCGACCTTGGGATGGGAGGCCGCGCGTCATGGCAACGGCACCTTCCGCACCGTGCACGAGACCCCCGAGGGCCCCGTGGTGGTCTACCTGCGTCTGCAAGAGCACTGGCTCGTCGCGAGCGTGGTGCCCTTCCTCGCGACGAAGGGCGACAACAGCTTCGAGCTCTCGCGCTGGCTGCTGCGCATGAACCGCGACATGCGACAGACCAAGTTCGCGTACGACGAGGACGGCGACGTGGTCCTCACGGTGGAGCTGCCGACCGAGGCGCTCGACTTCAGCGAGATCGAAGCGGCGCTCGAAGGCCTCGTCGCGTCGGCGGTGAAGCATCGCAAGACGCTCCGCGCCGCCGCGTCGGGCTGACGTCGAGCCGAGAGCACGGCGAGCCACGCGTCGTCGCCGAGCGTGATCGCCGCGAGCACGTCGTGCGCGAACGCGACGTGCTCGCATGGAGGACGAGTCAGCGCTTCTTGCGAGGCTTCTTCTTCGCGGCCGCGAAGGGGTTGGCGTGGTTGATCGCGCCGCCCTTCTTCTTGGCGGGGAGCTTCGCGAGGCGACCGCCGCCCTCGCGCTCTTCTTCGTTCTGCGCGCGACGTGCGGCGCGCCGATCGCGTCGTCGATCGCCTGCCGGCTCGGCCTCGACGCTTCGCTCGCGCGTCGTCGAGTCGAGCTCGGTCTCCGGTCGCTCGCGGCGGACGCGACGCGGCTCTGCCTCGGCCTGCGGTCGCTCGCCGCGTGCACCGCGCGGTGCCTGCTCGGCCTCCGTTCGGCCACCGCGCTCGGTTCGCGCCGCGTCGCGTTCGCGTCGTCCGCGCGCTTCGAACGCTTGCTCCCGATCTTCGCGGCCCTTCGGACCCGATCGCCCCACCCGCGGGCTCTCCGCGACACCGCTGCGCCCTCGATCGTCGCGTCCACGCGGGGCACCTCGCCCGCGGTCGTCGCGCGCACCGCGTCCGCGATCACCGCGTCCGTCACGCCCACGATCCCCACGACCGTCACGACCACGCTCCTCGCGTCCCGCGAGCCGCGCGCGTGTGCCGTGCTCTCCGCCCCGCGGGTCGCCGAGCCACGAATCATCCGAAGGCACACCCACGATCTCGCGCTTGGGGATGCGCACGTCCTCGATCGTCACCTCGAAGCGCTGCCCGAGCGCGAGGATGCGGCCCGTGCGCAGTCCGATGAGGCGGATGCCGAGCTCGTCGAGCTCGTAGTAGTCCCCGAGCTTCTCGAGCGGCACGAGCACGTCGACGAAGGGCTCGTCGAGCGCGACCCAGAAGCCGTTCGCGTCGACGCTGGAGATCGTGCCCTCGAAGGTCTCGCCCACGCGATCGCGCATCAGGATCGCGCGGTAGAGCGAGACCACGTCGCGCTCGACCTGCATCGCGCGCCGCTCGAGCCGGCTCGCCTCGACCGCCGCGCGTCGCATGCGCGGAAGGAGCGCCGCGCCGTCCACCGTCTCGTTGCGCACCAGGCTCCGCACCACGCGGTGCACCACGAGATCCGGATAGCGCCGGATCGGCGAGGTGAAGTGCAGGTAGTCCTTCGCGGCGAGGCCGAAGTGACCGACGTCGCCGTTCACGTCGTACGCGGCCTGCTGCATCGCGCGCAGCAAGAGGTAGCGCAGCACCGGCGCTTCGTCGGTGTCCTCGATCTCGCGCAAGAACGCGCTGAGCTTCTGCGGATCGCGCGCGGCTTCCACGTCCATCGCGTGCCCGAGCGCGCTCGCGACCTTCGCGAACGACTGGACCTTCTTCTCGTCCGGCTTGCCGTGGATGCGGTAGATCGCCGGCACCGCGCGTCGCTTCAGCTCGGCCGCGACGACCTCGTTCGCGAGGAGCATCAGCTCCTCGATCATCCGGTAGGCCTCGCGAATGCCGAGGTCCTTGCGGCTCCGGACGCAGTCGATCGGCTCCACGTTCGCTTCGTCGAGCTTCACCTTCGCTTCCGGAAGATCGAAGTCGAGCGCGCCGCGGTGCAGACGCTCCGCACGGAGCTTCTTCGCGAGCTCGGCGAGCACGTGCAGCATCGGAAGCCGCTTCTCCGCCGCCGGCTGCTTCGCGGGCTCTTCGGTGAGCCCGAGCGCGCGCGCGACGCCGTCGTACGTGAGGTGTCCGCCGCTCTTCATCACACCTTCGAAGAGGCGGTGGCTCGCGACGGAGCCGTTCTTGCGAAGCTGGATCTCGACCCCGAGGCAGAGGCGATCCTTGTTCGGCACGAGCGACGCGAGGTTGGTCGAGAGCTCCGGCGGGAGCATCGGGATCGCCCGGTCCGGCAGGTAGATCGAGCAGCCGCGCGCGAGCGCGGTGCGGTCGAGCGCGGTGCCGGGCCGCACGTAGTGCGCGACGTCCGCGATGGCGACGACCACGCGGTAGCCACCCTTGGTGCGCTCCACGAAGACCGCGTCGTCGTGGTCGCGCGCGTCGGGCGGGTCGATGGTGACGAGGTCGAGCTCGCGCAGATCCTCGCGGTCCGCCTTGTCGGCGTTGCTCACGCGATCGCCGAACGCGCGCGCTTCCGCGAGCGTCTCTTCGTCGAACTCTTCGACCACGCCTTCGCGGATCTTGATCTTCGCGACCTCGACGCGCGTGAGGCCTTGGACGCCGAGCACCTCGACGACCGTCGCAGACGCGAGCTCGTCGCTGCTCTGCGGGAAACGCACGAGCTCCGCGATGACCGCGACGTGGCTGCGCTTTTCCTTGGGCGGCTTGCCGAGCACGAGGATCGGACCGCGCAGGCGCGGGTCGTCGGGCACGATCACGAGCGCCTTGCCGTGCTGCTCGAGGGTGCCGGTGAAGCGCGGATTGCGGCGCGAGAGGACGGTGACGACGCTGCCCTCGCGGCCCTTCGGCGAAGGACGCGCGGCGACCTCGACGCGATCGCCGTGGAGCGCGGGGCCGACCGCGTCGGGCGGCACGAAGACGTCGGGGCCTCCGTCTTCGGCACCGACGAAGCCGAAGCCGCGCGGCGTCATCTGGAGCACGCCGGCGACGAGGCCGGCCGACGAGGGCGCGCTCGGCACGGGTCCGTGCATCTTGCGCGCGCGGTAGCGGTTGCCGGGCATCTCGCCGAGGACACCGAGGCGGACGAGCTCGTCGAGGGCGTCGATCACCGCGTCGCGCGCGGTCTTCGGGAGCTCGAGGCGTTGACAGACTTCTCCCACGTGGAGGGCACGGGGAGCGGCGTCGCGCAGGACGCCGAGGAGGGTTTCACGATCGATGGATGTCATGGAATCGGCGCGTCGCGCGCCAGAGTTGGGTGAGTGGCCGAAGACCGGCGTTCGAGAGATCGCGCGAATCGACGCGTGATCAGGATGTCGCGACTCGCGGGGTCGACGAAAGAGGGTCGACGCTTCGGGTCACGGGCTTGGGCGAAGGAGTAGGACGTGGAGCGCGTGAGCGCAAGGGGGCGGCTCTCGCGCCGGCGTTCGGGAGCGTGAGTCACAGGCCGCGGTAGTGCTCGCGTCGGTACCCTCGGGGGCTCTGGAAGCCGCCTCTCGTTTGCGGCAATTTCCCGATGCGGCATCCGCGGTCGAACGCACTCCGGGAGTGGCCTCTCGGATTCTTGGCCGTACACACCTCGCGCGCCGCTCTCACTTCGGCCATCACACGCACATGATCGAACCCCACCTCGTCGAAGCGCGTCTGCGCGCTGGGCTGCCCGAGATCGCGCATCTCGAGCTCAAGGACATGACCGGCACCAAGGACCACTACGAAGCGGTCATCGTCGCCGCTTGCTTCGAGGGGAAGAGCCGCGTCGATCAACAACGCATGGTCTTCGCCGCGCTCGGCGAGCTGATGGACGGCCCGATCCACGCGTTGACCTTCAAGACCTACACGCCCGAGCGTTGGGCGGCCCTGAAAGGCTGAGCTCCCATGGACGACTCCACGCGCACTCGCATCCAGGCCCTCGTCGACGAGCACCCGGTGGTCCTCTTCATGAAGGGCAACAAGCTCTTCCCGCGCTGCGGCTTCTCCGCGACCGTGGTCGAGGTGCTCAAGCGCACCGGCGTTCCCTTCCACGCGGTCGACGTGTTGGCCGACCCCGAGATCCGACAAGGCATCAAGGAGTTCGCGAACTGGCCGACGATCCCGCAGCTCTACGTGAAGGGTCAGTTCATCGGCGGCTGCGACATCGTACGCGACCTCTACGAGAGCGGGGAGCTCGACGAGGTGCTCGCGCCGGTAAAGGCGGGCTGACCGCGCGTTTCGCGTCGACGCAGGTTCGAACGCCGCTTCGAACGCCGCTTCGAACGCGGCTCGGGTACGGCTTCGAGCAGCGAGACTAGAGCGTCGCGCGGCATTCGTCGTGCGCTCGCACGTGACGCTTGCGGCCCTGGCCAACACGCAGCTATGGAACTCCCCCACGTGGACGCTTACGGCCTCGAGCTTCCGGGCTGGTCTCTGTCGCCGCTCGCTCCCGCGATGCTCTCCGCGCGCAGCGAAGGCGAGGTGCGCGAGCGTGGGCTCGTGCTCTCGGACGCGCGCCCGGTGCCGAGCGGACTGCTCTGTCCGCGTGCGTTCGGGGAGCGCAGCGAGCACGTCGGTTGGATCCGGCTGCCGCGACCGATCGTGAACCTCTGGATGGTACCGGCGCTGATGCGCGCGACCGGCCTCGAGCCACGCGACGTCGAGGCGCTCTACTACCACCAAGGACACCTCGGCCCGAACGGGGTCGTGCACGATGGCACGTTCACCTCGGAGACGACGGATGCGGCAGCGCTGCGCATGCTCGCGCGCACGCGCCCCGAGCTGTCGCCGATCGTGTGGGACGCGCTCCCGGTGGTGCCGCCGCGGCTTCGGCCCGAGCGTGGGCAGGACGGTCGCACGCCGAGCCGTCTGTACCGGAAGGTGCTCCACCACGCGGACGAGCTGAGCACGAAGACGCGGACCGGTGCGCCGCCGGTGTTGCTGGAGGACGAACGCGCGCGGCTGCAGGCCGCGGTATCCGACGCGCTCACCTGGGGCATCGCGCAGGCGCTCGCGAGCTTCGCTGCGCCGCCCGTCGATCTCGTGCGGCGCACGACGTATTTCCTCTTCGCGCGGCTCGACGGCGCGCCCGACGACACGAACGGCGCGGACCGACCGGGCACCCTCGCGCTCTGGCTCGCGCGAATCGACGAGACGCGCAGACGCCTGCGCGAAGCGGCGATCGAGGTCGCGGGCGACGCGGAGCGTGAAGCCAAGCTCGCGCTCGTGCTGCGCGCGATCGGGCTCGACGCGACGAGGGGCTGACGGCTCGAACCCACGACGGCGTCGCGCTCGGTCGAACGCGCTCGGTCGAGCTTCGTCGAACGCGGTCGGTCGAACGCGCTCGGTCGACCGTGCCCGATCGCGCTCGGACACGACGCCACGCTCCCGTCGCGCGCGTCGGCGTGGTATCCAACCAACGCGTGGCGACGGTCGACAAACGCGAGGCGTTCCGCGCGGCGAACGCCGCAGTGGAGAGTGGGCGACCCGACGCCGCGATGCCGCACCTCTGGGCGCTCGTCGATCGTTCGCACGTCGCGGACGACGAGCTCGCGGGCTACCTGCGCTTGATGGGTCGCGCGTACCGCGACCTCGGCCACACCCGCGCGGCGTCGACGGTGCTCGCGTACCTCGGGCAGCACGAAGCCGCGTGGCGCGAGAGCCAAGCGCTGACCGATCAAGCGCGCGCGGCGATCTCGCTGCGACGACCGGCGGACGCCGCCCGCCTCTACAACGAGGCCGGCTGGCTCGGTCACGCCGCCATCCAGCTCGAAGAAGCCGGCGACGATCGCGGCGCACGTGTGCTCTGGGAGCGCCTCGCCGACGACGCGGGTCTTTCGAGCGAGCCGTACACGCAGGGCCTCGTGCGCTTCAACCTCGGGCGCGCGTGCGAGCGCCTCGGCGACTCCGGCGCCGCGCGCAAGGCGGTGGTCGAGTCGATGCATCTGCTCGAAGCGGCAGCGGACGGCTTCGAGACGCAAGGTTTGAGAGAGCGCGCGTTCGATTGTTATCAGGTGCTCCTCACGCTCGGTCGCGACGGAGCCTTCGAGAACCTCGCCGAGGGTTACCTCAACTGCATCCGCATCCTCAAAGAAGACAACCTCAAGTACTACGTCCTGCAGTACTACGAAGACTTCCAAGAGCTCGCGCTCGCGCGCGGCGAGCTCCACGCGGCCGCCACGCTCTTTCGCGAAGCCGCGGAGTTCACGCGTCGCTACAACCTCCCGTACGAGCGCCACTACCGGCAGCGCGCCGCGGAGACGCAGGTGAAGGCGGCCGAGCGCATGCTCGCGGAGGGCTCGCTCTCGGAGATGGCCGAGAACGCTTACGCGGCCGCGATCGACGCCTACAACGACCTCGGCGCGTACTCGAAGGTGCGCGGGATCTACGGCGCGCTCGCGGGCCTCGACCTCGGGGAGAAGCGCCGCGCGCGCTACCTGCGCTTGCAGCAGCGGCTCGCGCACGTACAGGACGACGTGGGGCAGATCACGGCGTTCCCGGACTACCTCCGGATGGACACCGCGTACCCGGAGATCTGGCGCCTCGACGTCGTCGAGTGGGAGCAGCACGGCGACTCCGCGGAGACGATGGGAGAGGTCCTGCTCGATCCGAAGTGGCCGGAGTTCACGCGGCGGCGCGCGCTCTTGTGTCGCCTCTGGCAGCTCGGCACCGGAGAGGCACACCCCTCGCCGGAGACCCTGGTCGGGCTCGCGGCCTACCTCGGCAAGGTCGAGATCTACTCCGCCCTCGCGCCGCTCGAAAAGCTCGGCGATCACGACGATCCACGTGTCCGCTCAGCTGCACAAAAAGCCGTTCGCCAGCTCTTCTTCAAACGCAGCTTCGTGCTCGTGATGCGCGGGCTCTCCGACGCGGATGCTTCGGTCCGACGCGAAGCCCTCGAAGCGGTCGGCACCCTACACTTCGGGCACGCCTTCGACCCCCTCCAACGCATCTTCCGCTCGAGCCCCGACCCGAACGTCCGCAAGCGCGCGCTCCAGAGCATCGGGAAGATCTCGAGCATCGAGGCGGCCGAGATGCTCGTCGACGTGCTGCGCCAAGGCGACCCCGAGGAGCGCAACCTCGCGCGTGACCTGCTGGCGCGCGCGGACCATCCGGAGGTCGACGCGTTGCTCCGTCGCGCGGTGAGCGGCGAGTCGGGCGCCGCGCTCGAGTCGCTGCAACGCGTGCTCAAGCAGCGCGGGTACTGACGTCGATCGCGGCGCGGACCTCGAAGCGCGAACCTCGAAGCGCGGACCTCGAAGCGCGGACCTCGAAGCGCGGACCTCGAAGCGCGAACCTCGAAGCGCGGACCTCGAAGCGCGAACGTCCAAGCACGACCGTCAGAGGCGCTTGCGGCCTTCGAGCGCGCGCCCGAGCGTCACTTGGTCCGTCAGCTCGAGCTCGCCCCCGTGGGGCACGCCGCTCGCGATGCGCGAGACCGGGATCGCGAGCGGCCGCAGCACCTCCGCGACGTAGAGCGCGGTGGCTTCGCCTTCGACCGAGAGCGGGGTCGCGACGATCACCTCTTCGACTCCGTCGTCCTTCACGCGGCGCGCGAGCGCATCGAGCGGGAGATCGTTCGGTCCGACGCCGTCGAGCGGCGCGAGCAGACCGTGCAGCACGTGGTAGCGGCCCCGAAAGCTGCCCGCGCGCTCGAAGGCCGCGAGGTCCGGCACACGCGCGACGACGCAGAGGAGCGCGGCGTTGCGGCGCGGGTCCGAGCAGATCGTGCAGATCGACTCGGCGCCGTAGTTGCCGCAGCGCTCGCAGCGGTGGACACGTTCGTGAATGGTGCCGAGCGCGCCGCCCAGCGCGCGCGCGTACGCAGGATCGCTCCCGAGCACGTGGAACGCGAGACGCGAGGCGGTGCGCTCACCGATCCCCGGGAGCCGCCCGAGGAGCGCGACGAGCTCGGCGATGGGATCGGCGGGCGTACTCATGACCGTGTGCCTAGCGGGTAGGAGCGGGGTTCAAACGCGAACGGGGATTCCAAGGGGGCGAAGCCCCTTGGCCCGCGGAGCGCCGCAGGAGACCGACCGAAGCGAAGCGCAGGGAGGCCTCCGAGGACCGGAGGGGGGGGGGGAGCTCACTCCCCACATTCGGCGAAGCCAAAAGACGCCCGGAGGGGGTGGGGAGCTCACTCCCCATACGGGGCGAAGCCCCAAAAACAACGCTCAGCCGAGCCCGGGGATCTTCAGGCCGCCGGTGACCGTCTCGAGCTCCGCGTCCACGTGCTCGCGCGCCTTCTTGAGCGCGGCGTTGGCGGCGGCGACCACGAGGTCGGAGACCATCTCGAGGCCTTCGTCTTCGAGCGCCTTCGGATCGATCGTGACCTTCACGAGCTCCGCGCCGCCGTTGACGGTGACCTTCACGCGGTCGTCGCCCGCGCCGGCCTCGTACTCCTGCTCCTTCAGCTCCTCGCGGCGCTTCTCGATCTTGCGCTGCATGCGGCTCGCTTGCCGCATCAGCTCCGCCATACCTCCACGAAACTTCATGCTCACCTCGTCGGACCCGTCTCGGGTCGAGTCGATCCCTCATGCCGAGCCGAGCGGCTCGGGGGCGGCAGTGTCGCACCGTCGGCGGAGGTGTCCACCACCGAAAACGCGCCGGACGTCGGCTTTCGGGTGAGCCCTGGGCGGCTCAGCCCGCACGCCGAAACGTGAGGTTCGTGCGATGCGGCCACGCGCCCGGACGCACCGGGAGGACGCCGTGGTAGCGCAGCCGGTCGACGCCGCCCCACACCACGACGTCGCCGTGCGCGAGCGGCACGCGCACCACGGGATCGCGCCTGCGCAGACCGCCGAAGACGAACGTCGCGGGAAGCCCGAGCGACACCGAGACGATCGGCCACGCGAAGTCGCGCTCGTCCGCGTCGCGGTGCAGGCCCATCTTCGTGCGCGGCGCGTAACGGTTCACGAGGCAACTGTCCGGCTCGAAGCCCACGAAGCCCGCCCGCGCCGCCGCGATCTTCGCGAGCCTCGACATCGGCTCCGGAATGGACGGCCACGGCCGGCCGGTCTGCGGATCGTTCGGTTCGTAGCGATAACCGCGTGTGTCCGAGCACCAGCCGAGCGCGCCGCAGCTCGTCGTGCCGACCGACATGATGCCTCCTCCGGGCACCGTCATGTGTCGAAGCGGCGCGGCGGCGATCACGGACTCGACCGCGGCCTCGAGCTCGTCCGCGACCGACGCTTGGACCAGACGTCGGAAGACGAAGGCCTCCGGTCCGAGCCGCTCTTCGGAGGGAGCGTCGTCGAAGAGCGCACGCTGCACTCCGAGAGGTTGGGCTCGATTGCGTGCCTCGGCCAGCGCGCGCGAGACGTCGTCGCTCGCCCCAACGCGGTCCTGCACGACGGAACGTCGAGCGCTCAGAACGTCAGGTCGTCGTACTCCATCAGGTCGACGAGCAACGCCTCCATCACCGCACGCGCTCGGCCGGTACCGCGCATCAAGCGGCCATGCAGCTCTGCGTCCTCGGGGTCGACGCTCTCGCAGCGACGCGAGTACGCCTCGAAGGCCACGAGGCTCTCCACCAACGTCGCGAGATGGTTCGGGCACTCGCACTGCACGGACGAGGCGATGTCGCGCAGTCGCACGAGCTGCGCGTCGTCGAAGAGACGCTCGGGCGGATCGTCGTCGTGCGCGGTCGTGGGCGTCGCCGGTCGCGGCACGCGCGCGAGCGTGAGCAGGTCCGCAATCGAGCTCTCGAGCTCCGCCGGCGCGAGCGGCCCGCGCAACAAGGCCGCCCCACGACGCGCAAGCTCCGCGAGCGTGCGACGCGTCGCGAACTCGTAGAGCACCACCGCGGTGTGCACCCCCGTCGCGCCCTGCAGACGCTCCAGCGCGATCGACGGCGCCGGTCCGAGCGCCGTCAGATGAAGCACCAGCGCCTGCGCGCCCTTCGCGTCCAGCAGGCCCTCGATGCTCTCGGCTTCGCGGACGATCTCGAGCTCGGTCCGCTCGCGCAGACGCTCTGCGATGCCTCGACCGAGCACCAACACCCGCACGTGACCGTTGCTCGAGCTCGTCGGGCTCCGCGTCGCGTCGCCCGCACCAGCGAGCGCCGAGAGCCGCGTCCGAAGGTCCCCGTCGCTGAGGTTCGCGACGACGCCGATCGCGTCGCCCGCGTCGGTGACGGCCTTCAAGAGCCGAAGACGATGCACGTCGCCGTCGCCGTAGAGGCGTGTCCCACCGTCGGTTCGACGCGGCACGATCGCGCGATAGCGCCGCTCCCACGCACGGATCGTGTGCGGGTCGACGCCCGTCAGCTTCGATACCGTTCCGATCCGATACTCGCCGCGCTCGCTCACGGGCCGGAGTCTAGGGCCAAGCGCGGAAACTTCCACAACATCTAGACAAAGCCTGACCACGGCGCTCCGGCCGACCTCATACCGCGCGAAATTTCCCGGAGATTCGCCGGCTCGCCCGGCACCTCGCGGCGACGGAACGCGTGCGGCCCGAGCGCTCTCTCACGCTCGGGCCGCAGCCCTCGGATCGCGAAGCTCGATCGGGTCGTGGTTTCGACCAGACGGGTCAGCGCACTAGGCGGTGCTCACCCGGGGATACTCAGCCCGCGGTCGGCGCCGCTTCCGCGCCCTCCGCGGGAGCCGCGCCTTCCGCCGGAGCCTCACCCTCGGCGGGGGCGGTCGCACGGGACGGCGGGGTCTCGGCCTCGGGGAGTCGCGCGTGCTCGGGGAGCTCACCGTTCAGCGACTCGAAGAAGGCGAGGATGTCCGTCACCTGCGCGTCCGTCAGCTCACGACCGAGCTGCACCTGGCCCATGATGCGCACCGCTTGCCCGAGGTCTTCCACCGAACCGTCGTGGAAGTACGGAGCAGTCCGCGTGATGTTTCGCAGCGTCGGCACCTTGAAGAAATGCCGATCGGCTTCGTTCCGGGTCACGTTGAAACGGCCCATGTCGGCCTCGGTCAGCTCGCCGCCACGCTGCTCGAAGTAGTTCGCGATCAAACCCATCTTCTGGTACATCGTGCCGCCGACGTTGACGCCCATGTGACAGCTCGCGCAGCCCACTTCCTTGAAGGTCGCGTGACCGCGCCGGGCCTGCTCGGAGATCGCCTCCTGGTTGCCCGCGAGGTACGCGTCGAAGGGCGACGGCGTCACGAGGTAACGCTCGTACTCCGCGATCGCGTCGGTGATGTTCTCCTTCGTGATCGGGTCGTCTCCCCCGTAGATCGAGGCGAAACGCTCGACGTACCACGTGTCGGTCTTCACGCGCGCGATGGCCTCGGGGAAGGTCGTGCCCATCTCGAGCGGGTTCTCGACCGGACCGCCCGCCTGCTCCTGGAGGTCGGCCGCGCGGCCGTCCCAGAACTGCACGAAGTTGAAGTGCGCGTTGAGCACGGTCGGCGAGTTGATCGGGCCGACCTGGCCACGAATTCCGTTGGAAGAACGGCGCGGCTCGGCTCCGCCGTGGTCGAGGCTGTGGCAGGTCGCGCAGGAGATCGTGCCGTCGCCGCTCAAGATCGGATCGTGGTAGAGGCGGCGCCCGAGGAACACCTTGTCCATGTTGACCTCGGGCGGCTCGAGCGCGAGAAGCGGCTCCGGAGCGGGCACGGCCGGGGTGGTCGCGGTGGTCGACTCGGTGTCGGCGGATTCGTTGCAGTCGCACGCCCCGAAGGCGAGCGCGACGAGGAGGACGGATGCGTGGCGCATGGTGACTCTCGGGTTTGGAGACACGGTTAGCTTCGTGGTCGGTGGGAGACGCGGGTCTGGAGGCAGGACGACGGGTCGTCCACGACGCTCGCGGGGGCGGGAAGGTAGCACTCCGTTCCGCCCCAGGATCCGATTGCGACGTTCGTGCCGATGTCGCCTGCGTGAGAATCCTCGGCAGAAGTGGTGGATCGTCGCTGCCGAGCGCAGACCGACCACCGAGTTGCCGGTGATGCATCACCGAAATGCCGGTGGCCACCGAAGTGTCGTTGTCAGCTCCGCCGCGCCCGCACCTCGTCCACGAAGAGCTTCGCGGCCTTCGCGGCGTGCTTCGCGCGCGCGCCGATCCCCTGCGAGTACACGAGCGACGAGATCTCCCGCACCAGCGCGTAGGTCGTCTTCTGGATCGGGTACACGCTCACGCCCTTGCCGAGCGGCAGCCGATCGGTGACGACCGCCTTGGTGTTGCAGCACGCGCGCAGCCCCTCGCGCCCGTTGATGCGCCCGATGCCGCTGATGCCGACACCGCCGAAGGGCAACGACTGGATCATGTAGGCGATGCCGTAGTCGTTGATGACCGTCATGCCCGCGCGGAGCTGCGCGGCCATGCGCTCGGCGCGCGCGCGGTCCTTCGTGAACACGCTGGAGCCGAGGCCGTACTCGGTGTCGTTCGCGAGCGCGATCGCCTCTTCTTCACCGACCACACGCACGATCGAGAGGATCGGCCCGAACTGCTCTTCGCGGATGATCCGCATCGAGTGGTCGACGTCGACCAGCACCGTCGGCTCGAAGAACTGGCCGCGCATCCCCGGCGTTCGCCCACCACCCACGAGGATCTTCGCGCCCTTGCTCGTCGCGTCCGCGAGCAGCGACTCGAGGATCTCGAGCTGCCGCGGCATCGTCATCGCGCCGCAATCGACCACGCGATCGCCGAGCGGCGCGCCTTGCCGGAGCGCCTTCGTCTTCGCGACCACGCGCGCGACGAACTCGTCGTAGATCGCGTCGAAGACGTAGACACGCTCGACGCCGACACACATCTGGCCGCACGCGGTGAACACCCCGAGCATCGCCTGCTCGACCGCGTGATCGAGGTCCGCGTCGTCGCAGACGATCATCGGATCCTTGCCGCCGAGCTCGAGCACCACGTCGATGGGGCCACGGCTCGCGGCCTCCATCACCTTGCGCCCGTTCTGCGGCGAGCCGGTGAAGAAGACCTTCTCGACTCCCGAGGTCACGAGCGCAGAGCCCGTCGCGCCGTAGCCCGTCACGACCTGCACGAGGTCGGGCGAATGACCGTGCGCGACGAGCGCGTCGCGGATCACTTGCAGGTACGGCTCGGCAGACCAGCTCGTGTGCTCGGAGACCTTCGCGACCACGCCGTTGCCCGCGAAGAGCGCGGGGACGGTGGGGCAGAGCAGGTTGTGGAAGGGGAAGTTCCACGGCGCGATCACGCCGACCACGCCGAGCGGGTGGTACTCCACGCGCGCCCCCTTCTGCGCGAGGATGCCGCTCGCGCGCTTCTCGGGGCGCAGATCCTTCTCGCCGTTCGCGATCACGTAGCGGAGCTTCTCCAGCACCGGGAAGACCTCGCCGAGCGCGGCGTCGACCATCGTCTTGCCGGAGTCGCGCACCGCGACGCGGCAGATGTCTTCGTGCCGCGCGATCACGAGCTCGCTCAGCGTGCGCATCACCTTGCGACGCTCGGCGAAGCTCGTCCGCGCCCACGCCGCTTGCGCGCGCCGCGCACGACCGACCGCGGCCTTCACCTCCGCGGCATCCATCACCGGAAACTCACCCAGCGGCTCGAGCGTCGCGGGATCGTGCGCGGGGAGGAACGCGGGCGTGGAGACGGTCTCGGTCATCGACATGCGCGGGACGGTAGAGAGCGCCTCGCGCGCGTTCAAGGCGCGACCCGGCCTGCGGGACGAGCGGGGCGAACGAGCGCGCGAGCGGGTGTGGGGCAGAGGCGAGCAGGTGCCGGTGCCGAGGCGAGCAGGTGTGAAGCCGAGGCGAAGTCGTGACCCTCACGCGTGTCGGTGCACGCGCGGGGTGGGCGCTCGCGACGTGGCGCGGCGCGTATCCGACGAACCCTCGATGCGACGAACCTCGCGACGTCGCGACGAGTCGGCGGCTGACCCCGCCGACCCAGCCAAGAACTCGTCGTCGTCCGCACGCGAGGTCAACGAAGCACCAACCAGCGGGCGCCGCCGCGGACCGCGCGGACGCGGAGCAGCGTGGCTTCGGGATCGTCGAGTGCGATCCACACGACGTGGGTGCCGCGCGAGAGACGACGGCCGGCGTCGCGTTCGATCGTGGTGCCGCGGTCGAAGCCGACCAGCTCGGCGGTTCGGCGTGCTCCGTCGGGGCGGACGGTGTCGAAGCGGAGCTCGCCGAAGCGCGCGGGGCCGTCGAGCTCGAGCGAGACGCGGACGCCGCAACGACCGGCGAGCGCGGGCACGTCGCAACGGGGTGCCTCGAGGACGCGCAGTGAAAACGGCGAGCCGACGGAGCTCGTGCCGACCTCGGTCGCGCTCGCGTCGGCGTGCACGAGCGCTTCGGTGAGCAGGCGCGCGAAGCGTGTGCTCGCTTCGTCGATCGCGGCGCGACGACGCGCGACCTCGGCGTGATCCCAGCCCACCAGCGCGGCGGCGTCGTAGAGCGCGTCCGATGTCGCGGTCGGATCGATCGCGCCGAGATCGTCGCGATCGAGGTTCGGGGTCGCGGCGGTGAGGCGTGCGAGCTCGGCGTCGACGCGCGCGAGGAGGAGCGAGAGACGACGCGCGATCTCCTCCGGATCGACGCGGCGGCACTCGGTGGTGACGACGACGCCTTCGGCCACCAGCGGCAGGCGCCCGTCGAAGCGCGCGACCGCATCGCCGACCGGATCGTCGACCGCGACGTCGCGATCGACCACGCGCACCGTGAGGCGCTCACGGCGACGAATGCGCGCGTCGGGGACGCTGACGTAGAAGCGCCACGCGTCCTCGGGACCGTGGATCGTCGCGCGCGTGCGGCCGAGCTGGAGGGTGACCGTCGGATCGGGCGCGCCGTAGTTGCGGGTGATGGCGCCGCCGAGCCCGTCGTAGCTTCGGGTGCGCGCGATCTCGACGCGGCAGACGAAGGTGCCTTCCACGCTCGGGCCCTCGAAGGGCGGCGCGGTGTCGAAGTACGCCGACGCGCCTTCGAGCTGCGGGGGCTCGCCGCGCGAACGCGAGAGCTCGCGCCACGAAGGCTGCGCGTGCGCCGGCGCGTGCGAGAGCAACGAGAACGAGAGCACTGCGAGGGCGAACGGAGCGCGTGTCGTCATGAAAGTCCCGTCGTGAATGCCGATCCGAACGCGTGGCTCGGTGGTCGCGGTCGTTGCGCGGGCCGTGCCGGAAGGCGCAAGCCGCAAAACACCAGTCGTTTCAATAGGTTGCGCGCGCAACACGTCGAGCGGGAGCCTCGACCCGGACGCGAATGTCCGAGTGTGCACGCGAGGCACGCCTCCGTGTGGATCCGATCGACGCCGACGCTCGTGCACCGCGGCGACGCCTTGACCGCTTCGATCCGCCAAGCCAACGGAGAGCGCATGAAGCTCGGCTGGGTGCTCCTCGGGTGTGTGCTCTTCGTGGGATGTGGCGACGACGACGGCGCGACGGACGCGGGTCTCGACGCGGGCGCAACCGACGGAGGTGGTGTCGACGCGTCGCGCTCCGACGCGAGCACCGAGGACGCGAGCGCCGACGACGCGAGCACCGACGTGGACGCGAGTGACGTCGATGCGGACACGAGCGACGCGGGCGGCCAGGACGCGGCCACGGAAGACGGAGGCCCGCCGGGTTGTGACTACGTCGCGGTGAACGAGGTCGTCGTGCGATGCGACGGCGACTTCACCTTCGTCAACTACTTCACCAGCGAGGTCGGCGGCTGCGATCCGTTCTGGGGCTTCGATCCCGAAGGACCGCGCTACGAAGATTCCGCCTCCGCGATCGGCTCCGATCCGAGCTGCGACGCGGGCTGTCAGTACCGGTTCTCGACGTCCGTCTCGCGCATGTATTGCGGAAGGCGCTCCGGATACGAGGTGCTCACTGCCGAGGGTTGCCCCGACGTCTATCGCTTCGACACGGGTTGGTACTCGTCGGTCGAGGAGCACGACGCGGCAAATCCGTGCGCGGAGTGAGCTGAGACGCGCCCCACCGCACGGCTTCCCTTCCGGCGGGCGGGCTCGCGGCTCGCGTCGGGTCGCCCCCGAGACCAGCTCTCACTCGCTCGAGCGGCTTCGGGAGCCGAGCGAGCAGCGACGCCGTGGTCGAACGATCTCAGCGCGTGAGCGCGCCCGCGCCCGTCACCAGACGCCGCACGAGCTCCACCTGCCGATGGCATCCGACCTTCGGCAGGATGTTCTTCACGTGTGTGCGCACCGTCTCGACGCCGATGCCGAGCTCGGCGGCGGCGTCGCGCGGTGAGCGGCCGAGCACGAGCTGATGCGCGACGCGCGCTTCGCCGAGCGTGAGGCCGTAGAGCTGCGAGTACGTCTCCGGCATGCAGCCGACCGCGTTGTCGGGATCGACGAGCACCACCAACAAGCTGCCGTCGTACGGGCGGCTCGGGAGCACGGTGAGGTGAATCGACGCGCGCGGCCCTGGAACCGACATGCCCGCGAGCTCCAGCTCTCCGTTGCGCACTCGCGCGAGGAGCGCCTCGAGCGCGTCGCGCACCGCTTCGTCGCGGCTGGTCAGCGCGCCGTCGAGCCCGTGATGGAGCATCGAGCACTCGAGCAGACGCCGCGCTTCGGCGTTCGTCGCGACCAGCCGTCCCTCGCGCACGACCGTGAGGCCCCACGGCACGCGATCGAGCAGCGTGGCGAGCGCTTCCGCCGACGCGAGCAGATCCGCGTAGCGACGCTGGAGCGCTTCGTGAGCGTCCACGAGCTGCTCGACCTCGGGCCCGAGCGCGCGCAGCTCGCGACGATCGGGCTCCGTCCGCCGCGAGGGATGGACGCCCGAAGCATCGTACGGAGGATCGACGGAGACATCCGTCTCGGGGTCACGCCGCGACTGCGCCATGGCGCAAGGTTGCCCGTTCCCGAGGCGGGAGCAAAGCCCAGCGGGCGGAGAAGGTCTCTTTCTACCCCAAACGAGGTAGGCGCTTCGGCGCCATGTCGGTCCACCCGGTGGGAAACGTCACTCGCGCTCGAAGCTCGTCCAGCGCCCGCCGACGAGGCGTTCGTGCGGGAGGAAACGCGCCTTGTAGGCCATCGCGTCGCAGCCCGCGATGTAGAGGCCGAGGTAGAGGTGCTCGAGGCCTTCGCGTCGACACAGCGCGAGCTGTTCGAGGATCGAGTAGGTGCCGAGGCTCATCTTCGCGTACGCGGGGTCGTAGTAGCAGTAGACCGCCGAGAGCGAGCGCTCGCCGCGATCGGTGACCGCGACACCGATCAAACGATCGTCGTGGTAGTAGCGGAGCTCGAACGAGTCGCACGCGCGATCGACCAAGAAGCGTTGGTAGCTGTCGGCGTCGATCGGATACGACGAGTCCTTCGCGAGCCCGCGGCCAAAGCGGTGTGCGTCGTAGAGGCGCAGGCGCTCTTCGCTCACCGTCGGAGGTCCGATCTCGACTCGAAGCTCGCGTCGTCCGCGGCGCAGCACGCGCTCTTGGGTTCGTGTCGGTTCGTAGTCGGCGCTCAGTCGGATCGCCTCGCACGCGCGACACGACGGACAGCTCGGTCGGTAGAAGAGCGCGCCGTGTCGGCGATCGCCGCGCACCAGACGCGCATCGAGCTCACGCGGATCGAGCTCGCGCACCGGCAGCCGCAGCGGCATGCGCGCGACGCGACCTTCGAGGTAGGGACACGGCTCGGGCGCGTCGTAGACGAGCAGCTCGGGGGGATCGAGCTCGACGAGGAGCGGCAGCGTCTCGAGCCGGTTCACGGAGCGCACAGGATGCCGCAGGCGCGCGCGGCGATCACCCACGAATCGACGTATGCGAGCTCGTGCGAAGCGTCGCGCGCGAAGGCCGGCGACTCCCGACACGCGATCCTCTCGTCGCGTTGTATCGTCCGCGCGTGCAGAAGCTCGCGCTCGTCGTCGCGCTGGTCTCGAGCCTCGTCTCGATCTCGGAGGCACGCGCCGACGACGCCGCGATGTCGCGCTTCCACTACGACCAAGCGACGCGCCACTACGAAGCCGGCCGCTTCGATCGCGCGGTGCAGGAGTTCTTCCTCGCCCAGCGCGCGAGCCCGAACCCGCGCACCGTCTACAACATCGGGCTCTGCTTCTTGCGCCTCTCGCGCCACGAGGACGCGTTCTTCTTCCTCGGCGAGTACCTCGGCCTGGAGGACGACGCCGACGGGGCCGACGCACGCCGCACCTTCGCGCGCGACGCGCTCGCCGACCTAGCCCGCCGCGTGGCGCAGGTGTCGGTGACGAGCGATCCCCCCGGCGCCGAGATCTTCGTCGATCAACGCGAGCACGGGACCTGGGGTCGCACCCCACGCACGCTCGCGCTGCCGGCGGGTGAGCATCGGGTGTGGGTCGAGCTGCCCGGACATCGCCGCGCGGAGTCGACGATCGTCGCCGCGCTCGGCCAGGAGGTCCGCGTGGCGCTCTCCCCCGAACGCATCGTGGGGCGCGTGCGCGTCACGAGCTCCGTGCCCGCGACCGTGCGCGCGTTCGATGCGTCGGGGCAGCGCGTCGGTGAAGGCACGACGCCCATCGAGATCGTGGCCGCGCCCGGACGCGTGGAGCTCGAGGTCGAAGCCGAAGGGCACCGTCCGTCGCGTCGCTTCGTGGAGGTCGTGGCCGACGAGACGCAGCAGCTCCCGATCCTCTTGGAGGCGCTGCCGCCCCCGACCGGCGATCTCACGGTCACGGCCAACGTGCCGCGCGCGGTGGTCTCGCTCGACGGAGAGCCGCTCGGCATCGCGCCGTTCGTGCTCCCCGAGCTCGGCGTGGGTCGCCACGAGCTCGCGGTCGACGCGCCCGATCGCCTCGGCTGGCGCGGCGAGATCGAGGTGCGACCAAACGAGCGCACCTGGCTCACGGTCGAGCTCAGCGAGCCGCCGCGCGGACGATCGCCTTGGACTTGGGTGCTCGGTGGCGTGGGCGTGACCGCTGCAGGCGGCGCGACGGGCTTCGGCATCCTCGCGCGCCAGCGATCGAACGACTTCCGATCGCGATGGAACCGACCCGGCGGCGAGGACGTCACCGACCTGCGCAGCGAAGCGCGGCGTTTCGCGCGCACGACGGATGCGCTCGCGGGTGTCGCGCTCGTGTCGCTGATCGGTGCGGTGGTGCTCTACTTCTTGTCCCCCGAGGACGAAGACGACATCCAGTCAACGGCCGTCTTCACCACGAGGCCACGATGATCGACGCGCGGATCCGCGGCTCGCAGCTCTCACGGCTGTGGCTGCTCTCGACGATCGTCGGATCCCACGTCGGCTGCTCGGTCGCGATCGACCTCCCACCGCTGCTCGAAGAGGAGTCGTCGGAGGCTTGCGAGAACGACGAGGACGACGACCTCGACGGCGAGATGAACTGCGCCGATCCCGGATGCGCGGTGTTCTGCCCCGACGGTGACACCGTCCTGCCGCCGAGCTTCGAGTGCTTCTCCGACTCCACGCGTGGGCTCGCGTTCCGGCGCGTCGGCGTCGACCCCGTGCACTGCGAGCCCTATCCGGAGCGCGAGCTCGACTGCGCCGGAGACGAGCACCTCCTGCCGGGTGCGGAGGGCTGCCGCCTCGTCGGTGTCGCGTGCCCTGCCGAGTGGCCTACGTCCACCGAAGAGGTCGGCGTGATCTACGTGCGGAGCGGATCGGTCGAAGGTGACGGCTCGCGCGCTCGTCCGTTCGGGAGCCTGACCGAAGCCCTCGCCGCGAGCGTCGATGGCGACACGATCGAGGTCGGCCCCGGCGACTACGAGGGCGCGCACGTGGACGTCGACGTCACGATTCGCGGCGCTTGCGCGAGCCAGACCCGCCTCGCGGGCCTCGCGTCGGGGGCGTTGTTCACGCTCGAGAACCTCACCGTGATCGGCGAGCTCGTCGTGACGCCGACCGCCAGTTGCACGCGATCGGGATCGCGGTGCGAGGGCGAACGTCGGTCGAAGGCGAAGCGACGTTCGACGGCGCTCGCTTCGTGTCGAACGACGTCGGGATCACGGTCACGGGGAACGCGACGGTGTTGGCATCGACGATCGAGGCGGCAGAGACGGGGATCCTCGCGCAGGGCCCGATCGAGGTTCGCGGCGTCGCGGTGCGGGGCACGCGGGCGACGGCGATCGACGCCGAGGCCGAGGCCGTGCTCGAGGGCGTCGCGATCACCGTCGTCGACGGAGTCGGGTTCTCGACTCGGTGCGTCGCCTCGAGCGCTGGGAGCTGCGCGACGGTCTCGCGCTCTCACTTCGACGCGATCCAGAGCGCCGAGTCGAGGAGCGTGGGGCTCGACCTCCGCGGTCCGACCACGGTGACGGGGACGCGCGTGCTCGGGATGAGGTCCAGCGGAATCGAGGCGAGAAGCACCGTCTCGTCGACGCACCTCGCGATCGAGAACTGCGGAGGATACGGAGTGTGGGCGCATCCGAGCTCGACGGTCACGCTCTCCCGCGGGTTGCTCCGGGCCAACGCGGACTCCGCGCTGCGCGTGGAGATCGACGCGACCCTGACCGCCATCGAGGTCTCGATCACGGGCCCCGTGACGGGGACTTCGCAGCACTGCGTCGTCGCCGCCGGGACACTCCAGATGACGAGCTTCGAGATCACCTCGTGCCCTCAATGTGGCCTCGTGATCGAAGACACCAGCACCGTCGTCGTCACGAACGGGATCATCACCGAGACGACGGACGGCGCGTGCGTGGCGCGACGAGCCGACATCTCGATGCCAGCGCTGACTCGGAGCGTGACCTATCGAAACAACGTCACGAATGTCGCTCGGTACGACCGTTGAGCGCGTGCACCGACGATCGTCCGCCGGGCCGTCGTCGCACGCCGAGTCGGCCGACGGAGAGAAGACGTCGGAGGAGAGTGGAAGCCCGATGAGTCCGAAGAAGACACTCGTTTCGCGCCTCGCGTTGCCCACGCTCGGGCTGCTCGCCTGCGCATGCTCGAGCGATGCGTGGCCGTGCGAGGACGGCGACGGCGTGACCTACGACATCGCCGTCGTGCAGTTCCCGACCGACTTCGACGCCCCCTTGCGACCGATCGGCGGCGCGGAAATCTGTTTGATCGACCCGCCGTGTCCCTGCCGCGAGGCCGACGCGGACGGTCGTTTGTCGGTACGACTTCCACGCGAGCAGCGCCTGCTCTTCGACGCGCGCGCATCGACCTACCTGACGACCGTCTCCTCTCACGTCACCGGCAACGTCGATCGCGCAGCGCAGGTGGTGCTCATCGATCGAAACACCGCGACCGTCCTCGCGGCCACGGTCGGCGCGCGCCTCGACCGCACCCGCGGCCACCTCGGGATCCGCACCGCACCTGCTGCGAGCGGTGACGTGTCCGGCACGACGTACACCCTGCGAAACCTCGACACCGGCGAGACGTTCCCGCTCACGTACACCGTCGAAGGTCTGCCGACGCCGGACGCGACGTCGAGCGACGACACGGGCGCCGCGATCGGCCTCAACCTCCCCGTCGGCGACTACCGCGTGGAGTCCCCCACCTTCGCGACGTGCGCGACGGTCGACGCGGGCTGGCCCGTCTTCGAGGAGGGCCGCCTCGTCGCCCTCGACTTCCCGATCGAAGCCGACTCGCTCACCGTGATCGACGTGCTGCAGTGCTTGGGAGCGCGCTGACGAACGCGGTCCGCAGCCTCGACGCGCGCGAGGTGCGTCAAGACCGACCGAAGGATCAGCGCGGCGCGAGCTCGGGATAGGTCGGCCCCGCGCGCCGACGAACCCGCTCCAGTGTGACCGACACGTCGGACGAATCGTTCGGCCCGATCTCGCGCGCGACCGGCGTGAAGCCGCGCAACCGCACCTCGATCGACGCCGACTCCTGCGCTCCGAGCTCGAGCTCCAGCGGCGTGCGTCCGAGCTCGACTCCGTCGCGCAGCACCGTCGCGCCGCTCGGCTCGGTGGTGACGCGATGTCGGCGCGTCGAGGGCGCCGCGACGGGCACCACGGTCGTCGTGCTCGGCTCCGCGCCGTTCGGCTCCGCCACCCGTTCGACCGACGGTTCTTGCTCGCCCGACGGCTCGTCGTGCGTGCTCGGCTCTTCACGATCGACGGCACGCTCGGCCCCCACGCCGCTCGTCGTCGGCTCCGCCGCCACGCGAGGAACGTCCGGTGTGTCCCGCGTCAGCAAGAAGCCCACGCCCGCGAGCAGCGCGAGCACCACGGCACCCGCAATCCACAGGCGGGAACGCGACGGCGCCGCCGGATCCACCACCGCGGCCACGGTCGACCGCATGGCGCGCGACTCCACCACCGGCCCCGTCGGCGTCGGCATGCGACGCGCCCCCGACGACGACACGCCCGGGCCCGACGCACGCGGCATCTCCGGCGGCGCTTCGCCGTCGTACGACGACGCGAGCGCCTCCTCCGAGGTCTCGCCCCACGCCGCACGCCACGCCGCGAGCAGCTCGTCTGCGGTCTGGAAGCGTTCGTTCGGATCCTTCTTCAGACATCGGAGCACCAGCTCCGCGAGCTCGGGTCGCAGCTCGGATCGGATCGTGCGCGGATCCGGCGCTTGCTCGGTCACGTGCTTCAGCACGATCTCGTAGAGGTTCTTCGCCTCGAACGGGAGCCGCCCCGTGAGCAGCTCGAAGAGCAACACGCCCATCGTGTAGAGGTCCGAGCGCGCATCCACGAGGTCGCTCGAGCGCGACTGCTCGGGCGCCATGTAGAGCGGCGTCCCCACGATCTGGCCCGTCGCCGTCAAACGCAGATCTTCGGTCGGCTCGCGTAGCTTTCCGATGCCGAAGTCGACCAGCTTCGGCGTGATTCTCCCACGCCGGTGGTGCAGGAAGACGTTCTCGGGCTTCAGGTCGCGGTGCACGATGCCCGCCGCGTGGGCGCTCGAGAGCGCGCTCAGCAGCGGCGGCACCAGCCCACGCACCTCCGTGTCCGGCAGCCACGGGTGCTCCGCGTCCCGCTGCCGCAACATCCGCGCGCGCAGGTCCTCGCCGCGCAGGCGCTCCATCACCACGAACACGCTGCCGTCCGGGAGCGTCCCGAGGTGCGTGACGCCGACGATGTTCTCGTGGTCGATCGCGCTCGCCATGCGCGCTTCGTTGCGGAGCCGCGCGACCGCCGCCGGGTCGAGGCCTCCCGCGCGCGCGACCACCTTCGCCGCGAACTCCTTGCCGAGCGCGCGATGCTTCACGAGGTAGACCGCGCCCATCGCGCCGCGCCCGAGGAGCTCCACGACCTCGAAGTTCTCGTCGAGCAGCGTCCCGCGCTCGAGCACGCCGCTCACGGTCCCATCGCCCGACGCCGCGGTGCGCGCCACGTCGTCGACCGCGCGCGGATGGGAGCCCGCGACGGTCTCGTCGAGCTCTGGCTGCGACTGCGGAACCTTGGACGCCACGGAGCCGGAGCATAGCAGGCCCCGAGCGCGGTCCTACCGCCTCAGGTCGAGCGACGACGTGACGCTCGGCGACCTTCGAGATTCGGTCGGCGGGCTCGCTCGGTCGTCCGCGGACGTTCACCCGCGCGTCAGAATCCTTCGTTCGGAAACACGAAGATCTCGTCGCAGACTCGGGGCTCGCACCGTCGCGGCACGGGCTCGGAGCGACAGTACGCGTCGGCCGGACAGACGCTGCTCTCACAGCGTTCGCCCAAAGAGGGACGGGGTGCACATCGTCCTTCGAAGCACACCTGCGCGCCTCCGCAGTCTTTGTCCGAGAAACACGGCGCTCCGGCGGGGAGCGGAGGCGCGCACGCCCCCGTGCCGAGGAAGTCACACCGCGCCTCGCCGCAGTCGTCCGAGCTCTCGCACGGCTCGCCGATCTCGCGGGGCAGCCCGCAGCGCTGGACGCCCGCGTCGGCGCGACAGACGAACGATTCGACGCAGCGCCCCAGGTCGTCGCAGAGCTCACCGTCGCGCCCCAGGGGGCCACAGGCGCCCGAGAAGCAGCCGAGGCCCGCCGCGCAGCCCAGCCCCTCGAAGCTGTCGACGCACGGCTGTCCGATCTCACCGGGCACTTCGCACGTCGCCGACAACGAGCACGTCAGCCCCTCGACGCAATCCGTCACCCCGCCGCACGGCTCGTCGACCGAGCTCCGCCTCACGCATCGCCCGACGTCGAAGTCGCATCGCGCGTCGAGGCACGCATCCGACGCCTCGCAGAGAGCCCCGAGCGGCTCGCGCGCACGACACCGACCTTCGGAGGTCTCGGGACCGCATCGCTCGAGCCCTGCGCACACGACGTCGTCCTCGCAGAGCACCGCGTCGGCGCTCCGGCACGATCCTTCCTCGCAACGAAGCCCGAGCGCGCACTCGTCATTCTCCGAGCACGCGCCGTCGAGCGGCGCGAGCACGCGACAGCGTCCGCCCGCGCACGCGAGGGTGCCGGAGCACTCCGCGTCGCTCGCGCACGACGCGCCGACGTCGCCGGGCTCGCGGCACCGACCGCTCGCGCAGACGAGCCCGTCCGCGCACACGAGATCGCAGAGCTCGCCCCGAGCTGGACGCTCGCGGCATCGACCGTCCTCGCGGGAGCACACGCCCTCTCCGCCCGCACAGAGCGCCTCCACGCAGCCGTCCCCGAGGTCGGCGTCGAGGTCGAGGAACGCCGGGAGACAACGCGCCTCGAGGTCCACGATCGACCCCGTGCAACGCGCGTAGCTCGACTCCAACGCCGCCGTGCAGCTCGCGAGCGTGCCGAGGTCGGTGGCGATTCGACCGGCCGCGATCCCCTCACCGCGCGCGCGATTCTCCAAGGTCACGCGACAGTCGGACTGCTCGTACTCGAGGCACAGGTCGAGGTCGAAGACGTCGACCCGCGGGCACGCACACGCCTCCGGAGTCGCGCACCGAATGCGTGCGACGGCCGGGCAGAGAACGGCGGCGACCTCGTCGAGGCTGGCCACCACGGGTCGCGCCGCATCGGGGCCGACGTCCAACGGCTCGCCACCGTCCGCCCCCGAGTCCTCCGCGTCGGCGTCGGTGCCCGCGTCGAACGTCGCGTCCAGGCTCGCGTCGAACGCCGCGTCCAGCGCGTCGCCCGCGTCGACGCGTGCGTCGTCGTCGCCGCACCCGAACAGCGTGAGCGCGGAACCGACGAGCAGTCGACCCAGGAAGAAGACCCGCGCTCGACACGACCGCCCTCGCACCACGAGCTGGATTCGGTTCACGTTCGCCCCCCCTCGTCGTCGCAACTGCAGGCGCGTGTCTCGAAGCACGCCCGTCTCGCACCGGCAACCCAGGGTTCCGCATTCGTTCACGCAGGATCGCGCGTGCGCGAGCAGGCCCGCGCGACTCGAGATCCGCTCAGCACGCTGCGCGGGGCCGGTCCGAACGCGCGCGTCACGCCGGTAGCCCGAGGCGCTGCCGTAGCCTCCGCGCCTCCTGCCGCGACACCGGCACCTCGTCGCCCGCGAACGTGATCGCGACGTAGCCACCGGTCGGCAGCGGGCGCAGGCGCTCCACGTGCGCGAGGTTCAGGAGCGCGCGCCGATGCACGCGCCAGAAGCTCGGGCCGATCAAGCGCCGCTCGAGCTCCTGAAGCGAGAGCTCGGTCAGCAGCCGCTCACCCTTCGTGACCACCGTCACCAGCTCGCCGTCGAGCGTCGCGTGCTCCACGTCCTCCGCGCGCACCAGCCGCACCTCGCCACGCACGCGGAGCGCGAGCCGCTCGAAAGGCGCCTCCGGCGTCGTCACGGCGTGGACCTGCATCGCAGCCGACTCCGCAATCGCGCGCGACTTCACGCGCTCGATCGCGAGGCCGAGCCGCGCCTCGTCGAGGGGCTTCATCACGTAGTCCACCGCGCCACGCTCGAACGCCTGCACCGCGTGCTCGGAGTGCGCGGTCGTGAAGACCACGTGCACCCCGAGCTCGGCCGCCGCGCTCGACACGTCGAGCCCACTCAGCCCCGGCATCTGCACGTCGAGGATCGCGAGGTCCACCTCGATCGATTCCAGCGTCGCGAGCGCGGCTTCGCCGCTCGCGACCTCCGCCACGATCTCCACGTCGTCGCGCGCTTCGAGCAGCCGCCGCACCCTCTTGCGCGCCATCTGCTCGTCGTCGGCGATCAAGGTCCGGAGCCGCATCGGCGCAGCGTGCCTCGCTTCGCGCTCGCTCGGCCAGTACGACTCCCTTCGTCGCTGGCGCCTTCGCTTCGACGCGTCGTCACGCGCGTGGCCCGACGCGGCTACGCGCTCGCCGGCACCACCAAGGTCGCGCGCGTCCGCTCGCCCTCCGCGGCGATCGACAGCGTTGCGCGATCCCCCCACGCGAGCGCGAGCCGTCGCTCGAGCGTCGACAGCCCGGTGCCCCCCTCGCGCCGTCCTCGAAACGCGCCCGGGTTCTCGACCGTCACCGTCAGCGCGCGCTCGTCGCGTACGACCGTGATCTTCACCGCACCGTCGTGTCCCGCTGCAGGCCCATGTTTGATTGCGTTCTCCACGAGCGGCAGCAACAAGAGCGGCGGCAGCTCGAGCGGCGCGCCGGCCTCGACGTCGATCACGAAGCGGTAGCGCTCCGAGTCGCGCGTCGCGTAGAGCGCGGTCAGCTCCTCGATCAACGCGAGCTCGTCGGACAGGTGCCACGTGGGGCGCTGCAACGCGTCGAAGAGGCGCCGCAGGAGCGACGCGAGCTGCAGCGTCGCGCGCTCTGCGACCACCGCGTCCTGCCGGCACCACTCCGCGATCGCGTTGAGGGTGTTGAAGAGGAAGTGAGGATCGAGCTGCGCGCGCAGCGCGAGGAGCTGGGCTTGCTCCGCGAGGAGCCGTGCTTGCTCCGCGAGCGCCGCGAGCCGCTCCGCACGCGCGCGCTCCGCGAGCACCCCGCGCTCGAGCTCGATGTCGCGCCCGAGCCCCCAGCCGCCCACGACGAAGAGCGCGACCAGCAACCCGAACGCGTTCGGATCGCCGACGTAGGTCCACGCGCCGCTCACGAGCGGAGGGATCGCGAGCACGGCGCCGACCATCACCGACGCGACGACGGTGAAGGCGAACCATCCGATCGCGCCACCGATCCCACGACCGCGCGCCTCGCCGTCGGCCGGCGCGCAGAGCCGGCGCCAGAGCCAAGGCGCGAAGAGGACGAAGAGCACGAGCAGCACGAGGTCGACGCCCACCGCGAGCCACGAGCCGCTTGCGACCCACTCCGCCGAGAGCAGCGCGATCCCCACGAGCCCGAGCGGCAGAGCGCGGCGCGCGCGCAGCGTCTCCGAGAACGTCTCGACGAAGAGTCCGCGCGATCCGTCGTGCGCCTCGTTCGGCGTGCTCACGGCGGCCCCCAGAGCTCCAGCGCCTGCACCTCACCGCGTCGGAACCGCCCGCGCTCCACGAAGCCTCGGGCGCGCGCGAGCTCCCGCAGCTCCGGCGCACGCCAGCTCTCGCTCCCGAAGAGCATCAGGTCGTAGTCCGCGTCCTCCGCGCTGCGCGGATGAATCGTCCGCAGCGGGCGATCCACGTAGCCGAGGTAAGGCTCGCGCAGCTCGATCTGCATCGGCCAGGGCGTCAGCACGACCGGGTCGCGTCCGAGCCGCTCCGTCTCCGCGAAGAGCGCATCGAACGCCGCACGATGCGTCGCGATCGCGTCGACGTACACGAGCGTCTGCTCCTCCGCGTCCGCTTCCGTCGGCGAACGCAGATTCAGCAAGCCGACGAGGCAGACGATCGCGACCGGCACGATCCGGAGCGAACGACGCGCCACGCTCACACGTTCGATTCCCCAGAGAAGTGCGCCCGCGCCGAGCACCGCGACGCTCACGTGCGCCGGAAGCGCGTAGCGCTCGAGCCAGAACATCTTCGCGAAGAAGATCGCGTTGCCGATGACGAGCAAGACCATCGCGACCAACGAGGGCGCGCGCGTGGGGAGCGGATCGTCCGGCCACGTGCCTCGGCCCACCAGCGCCGCCACGATCGCGCCGAGCACCAACACGAAGCGGCCATGCCAGAAGAGCACCGAGGGGAAGACCGTCACCACGTTCGAAAGCCCGAAAGGTCGGTCCGCGAAGAGGTTCGCGTGGTGCGGGAACACGTAGTAGCCCGCGTGTGCCTTCTGCCAGACGAAGAAGAGCGCGAGCGCGAGCAGCGGCGACAAGAGCAACGCGATGCGCGGCGACGCGCGACGCAGCGTGCCGTCGTTCCACGCGACCAAGACCTCGGCGCCGGCGATTGCGAGCGCGGCGAAGATGCCGGTCTCCTTCACCCACACCGCGAGCACACCCGCGATCGCGCAGGCGAGGTAGCGCCGCCGTGCGTGGAAGAAGAGGCTCGCCGCGGCGAGCGCGGTCAGCGGCATCTCCGGCAACAAGAACGCGCCCATCGAGAGGAACATCGGCGTGCACGCGAGCACCGCCGCCGCCGCGAAGCCCGCCGCGCGCCCGAAGAGCGTGGCCCCGAGCAGGTAGACGAACGCGAGCGCGAGCGCGGCGAACGGAAGCGCGACGAGGTGACCGACGGTCGGCGCGGTCCCAAACGCTCGAAACGCCGCGCCCGCGAGCCAGTAGAGGAGGATCGGATGGCCCCGCGAGTAGTCGTCCGGGAACACGCCCGGCGTCACGACGAGGTCGTTCTCCGCGACCCACTTCGCGCCCGGCACGTAGACGTCTGCTTCGTCCCACCAATACGGCGTGTCGAGCGGCGGCAGCACGAGCGCGACCCACGCCGTCGCCGCGAGCAGCGCGAGCAGCCCATCGCGCCACCCGGGAAGCGTGCGCATCGAGCGCCGCCACGTCTCGCGTTCCATCGCGCGCGACGGTAGCGCATCGCGACCCGAGCGCGCTCACGCGTCGAGAGCGCATCGCGCCGCGCAACCGCGGTAGGCATCGCGGCCCGACGGCTCGCACCGTCGCGAGCCGCGGCCGAGCGCGCGCGTCGACGAAGTCCTCGAAGCCGAGAACACACCCCGATCACGTTTTCGCGCAACTGGCGCCGCGACGTTCCGAAGACCCCGCCGCTTTCGGAGGAAACCATGCGTCAGAAGCAGATTCTCGGTTCGTTCGTGTTCGTGTGTGGAGTGTGGAGCCTCGGGTGCAAGCCGCCCGAGCTCGGGGTCGAGGGATGGGTCGAGGCGCAGCGCGCGTCGGCCGAGAGCGTGTGCGGATGCGCGAGCGCGCTCGGCAGCAGCGTCGGCTCCTGCCTCGAGGACTTCGACGCGACGGAGTACGAGGACACCGCGTACCAGTGTGTGCTCGAGGCGCTCGCGGCAGATCCCGACTCGATCGATCACGTCGATTGCCTCGCCGAGTCGTTCTGGAAGCTCGACGAGTGCGCGTCGGAGAGCTCCTGCGACGAGGACCGCCTGCCGCGCTGCATCGACCAGCACGGCGTCCGCATCACGCGTTGTCCGCAGCCGTCGGAGATCGCGCTCGACGTGCAGGAGCAGTGCTTCGATCGTGCGCGCATCGCGGCGGATCCGGTCAACCGCTACATGTCTGCGGTCGTCGAGCTCCGCGATCGCTCGAGCGCTTGGAACCTCTGCGTGCGGGCGAGCTTCGAGACCAACGCCGCCCACATCCGCGACCACGCGGTCTGCGTCGTCCCGCCGATCGACGACTACAACGACTGCATCGACTCGGGTGCGACGTCGGAGGCCTGCCAGCCGCTCCTGGCGCCGATGGCGAGCTGCCCGCCGCTGCACCCGTCGCTCAGCGAGTGGCTCGCGCACTGCGACATGCAGCACCCGTGAAAGACGGCGACGCCGAACGGTCGTGAACGACGAAGCCTCCGAGACCCGGAGGCTTCGTCGTTCGTGTCGATCGCGGTCCGTCGACCCAGCCGGCAGGCGGTCACCGAGAGGACGCGTGAGTCTCGAGTCTCCGCGCTCGAAGGCACGGAGCTCACCCGCCGATGAGGCTCATCCCCACCCGCTCGTGCTCCACCACGTCCGTGTCCGTGAAGAAGTGCCCGCGCGCCTTGCCCGCGAGCGCCAGATGGATCGCCCACGCGAGCGCGCGATCGTCGCCCCCCTCGCGCATCACGTCGCGCAAGCTCAGCGCACGTCGCGACGCGAGGCAGGCGCGCACGTCGCCCATCGCGGTGATGCGCACGCGGTTGCACGTACCGCAGAACTCGTCGCTCAGAGGCGTGATGAAGCCGACGCGCGCGTCACGACCGTGGTGCTCCGCCGCGCGTGCGTACTTCGCGGGGCCGTGATCCTCGCCGCCGCGCTCGAGCCCGTCTTCGAGCAGCTCGCCGAGCAGCCCCCGCACCTCGTCCGCCGTCACCCGCCGGTCCGCGAGCTTCGCGCCTTCGCCGAGCGGCATCAGCTCGATGAAGCGCGGCACGATCCCGCGCTCCCACGCCCACTCCACGAGCGCCGGCGCCTCGAGCTCGTTCTCGCCGCGCACGAGCACGACGTTGAGCTTCACCGTCATCCCGACGTCGAGCGCCGCGTGGATCCCCGCGAGCACCGCGCGCAGATCGCCGCCGCGCGTCATCCGCCGAAACCGATCGGCGTCCAAGCTGTCGAGGCTCACGTTCACCGCGTCGAGGCCCGCGTCGCGCAGGGGTCGCGCGAGCTCCGCGAGGCGCGTCGCGTTCGTGGTCAGCGCGAGCCGCTCGACCTCGGTGGTGCGCCGCACGAGCTCCACGAGCTGCACCACGTCTTTGCGTACCAGCGGCTCGCCGCCCGTGAAGCGCACGCGCCGGATGCCCATCGCCGCGAAGACCCGGACGAGCCGCGCGGCCTCCTCGAAGGAGAGCAGCTCCTTGCGCACCGCGTGCTCCGCTTCGCCGCCTGGCGGCATGCAGTACACACACGCGAGATCGCAACGATCGGTCACGCTCAGTCGCAGGTAGCGGTAAGCCCGCCCCCGCGCGTCGACGAGGGCGGGCAGCCCGTTCGCGCCGAAACCCTCCGGCATCGGCTCCAGCGACTCGCGCACCGCCACCCGGCTGGGGGCGTCGGACTCGCGAAGCACGGGCAGCGCACGCATCGACCGAATGCTTCGCCCCACGCGCGCGGAGCGCAAGGGCCTTCGTGCGCGGAGCTGATCGTCGTCAGTTTCTCCGAGGGTCTGTCGCCAGACCCTCCCCCACGGGGCATGAAGCCCCG
>ERZ761607.622-NODE-622-length-57753-cov-5.392093_pt1 | contig 57753 bp, 50 predicted proteins | sample MGYA00511164_ERZ761607 | MGnify/ENA primary metagenome ERZ761607 (study PRJEB28899, sample SAMN02445080) | bioreactor sludge metagenome | biome: EBPR sludge | place: Australia: Brisbane, Thorneside Wastewater Treatment Plant | collected 2011-06-22 ...
TCTGGTATCAGGTGCAGGTTTCCGTCCAGATCAACGATTGGTACGGCGGGTTTTATGACTACCTGCAGAAAATCCTGTCCCAACCCGGCTCGACCAGTTTGTCCGAGTTCAATGGGTTCCTCTGGTCGTTTGGCAGGATTGCCGTGGTGGCCATCGTGGTCGCGGTGTTTGTCGGCTTCTTCACCAAGCACTGGATTTTTCGCTGGCGCACCGCCATGACCGAGTTTTACGAGAGCCAGTGGCACAAGGTGCGTCATATTGAAGGGGCGTCTCAGCGCGTGCAGGAAGACACCGCCATGTTTTCCCGCATCATGCAGGGTCTGGGGGTGAGCTTCATGCGCTCAGTCATGACGCTCGTTGCGTTTTTGCCCATTCTCTGGGGTCTATCGGCCAAGGTGACCGAGCTGCCTCTGTTGGGCCAGGTGGACCAGGGACTGGTGTACGTGGCGTTACTCTCGGCCATTGGTGGTACCACGCTGCTGATGCTGGCGGGCATCCGTTTGCCGGGGCTGGAATTCAACAACCAACTCACCGAGGCGGCCTACCGCAAGGAACTGGTGCTGGGCGAGGATGATGCCAGCCGCGCCCACCCGCCCAAGCTGCGCGAGCTGTGGGGTGCCTTGCGGACCAATCACTTTCGCTTGTATTTCAACTACCTGTACTTCGACGTGGCCAAGTGGTCTTACCTGCAATTCAGCGTCTTGATCCCGCTCATCGCGTTGGGCCCTACGCTGGTGGCGGGCGTCATCACGCTGGGCATATTCCAGCAAATCTCCAATGCATTCGACAAGGTTGAAAACTCGTTCCAGTACCTGGTCAACAGTTGGGAAACCATCGTTGAGCTGATCTCGGTCTTCAAGCGCCTGTGGGCGTTTGAACGGGCAATTGCCAACGCGCCAGAGGTCCCGCCGGTCTTGGGCGCCGGCTGAGCCTCCAACCCGTTCCTGCGTGCCTGGCGCGGGCAAATGCGCGAGGCCAGTAGCTTGTTCACCTGGTCAGGCAGAAAGCTTTGACCGACGCCGTGGACATCGACAAGACCATCCACACGTACCCCACGCTGGGCGAATCCATTGGCATGGCGGCGCGGGTGACGCACGGTAGCTGCACCGATGTGCCGCCGGCGCGGAACTAAGTCCTCAGCGTATGGTCCATCTCACAGAGCCCGAACTGGCAGCGGTTCGCGCTTTGCGCTTTTCTTCTTTTCCTGTTTGTTGTTGCGACAGTACCCGCAGTCGGCCTGGCCGATGAAAGGGATGCGGCTGCGAAACACCAGGTCTCCCGCAAACAGAATCCTCTGGCCGGGCAGGTAGACGACCAGGTCTTCCGGTGTGTGCGACGGACCGACCGGCTGCAGGTCGAACCGAACGCCACCGACGGTGAGGGAGGTCGCGGGGTCGATCCAGCGGTCGGCCGGCACCCCCAGCAGCACGGTCGGCATCTTGACCGTCATCAACCTGCGACACCCCGGTACAGACTAGCATCCACATAAGTTACAACGGATGTATCGAGGAAGCCCATGAACCTGGCAACCCTTCTGGAGCGCTTCGGTGACGGCAACGTGCTGGCCGTGGGCGGCGCCGTGATCGGCATGCTGTTCGGATTTTTTGCCCAGCGTTCACGCTTTTGCCTGCGTGCCGCGGTCATCGAGTTCTGGCACCGCTCGTTCGGTGAAAAACTCTCCGTCTGGCTGCTGGCGTTTTCGACCGCCGTGGTGGTGATGCAGCTGCTGGTGCTGATGCATGCGCTGGACATCAGCAGCGCCCGCCAGCTGTCCTCGCGTGGCAGCCTGTCGGGCGCCCTGATCGGCGGCTTGCTGTTCGGCGCGGGCATGATCATGACGCGCGGCTGCGCCAGCCGCCTGCTGGTGCTGTCGGCCAATGGCAACCTGCGTGCCCTGTTGTCCGGACTGATCTTTGCCGTGGCCGCCCAGGCTTCGCTGGCGGGTGCGCTGGCGCCGTTGCGCCTCGAAATCAGCAGCTGGTGGACCGTCGACGGCGGGCCGTCCCGGGACCTGCTGGCGCTCACCGGCATCGGCCCCTGGGGCGGCTTGCTGTCGGGCCTGGTCTGGTTTGCGGCGGCGCTGGTTTTTTCGCTGCGCAGCCCGAGCCGGGGCTTGTGGATGTGGGTGGGCGGCATTGGCACCGGCCTGATGGTGGCGGCGGCCTGGACCTTCAGCTTTCTGGTGTCCACCCAGTCGTTCGAGGCCGTGCAGATCCAGGGCCTGACGTTCAGCGGACCGTCGGCGGAATGGCTGATGCGGGTGCTGTCGTCACCCGCCCCGAAAGTCGGCTTCGATTTCGGCCTGCTGCCGGGCGTCTTTGCGGGCTCGTTTCTCGGCGCCGTGGTGGGCCGGGATCTGAAACTGGAAGGATTCAAGGATGGCTACAGCATGCGGCGGTACATCGTCGGTGCGGTGCTGATGGGCTTCGGCTCGATGATGGCCGGGGGATGTGCCGTCGGCGCAGGTGTCACCGGCGGCGCCATTTTTGCGGTCACCGCGTGGCTGACCCTGGTCGGGATGTGGCTGGGAGCCGGTCTGACCGACTGGCTGATGGACCGACCGGAGGGCGGGACCTCCACCGCCACAGAGCTGGCCGTCTCGGTCAAGGCGCCCTGACGTTCGTCGCTCCCTGCCGGTTTCTCGTGTCGCTGGAACGCCGCCCGGCACCCGAATTCCCGTGGTCTTGCCGACGGCCGGCTGACGCGGACTTTCCTGATGTTTTTGGCCACTTTCGGCCACTACCCATCGTCGGAAGGTGATTGTTTGCTACTTTTGTAATAGCGTTCGCCGGCGCTTTCGGCCCAAGCCTCGGCCCCGGCCTTGACGCCGGGTGCTGCCGGGGCGCTAGCCGGAGGATCGCTTGCGAAGTTTGCCCCTTCACCGCGCCGGTACAACACGCGAGAGCAACTCGGCGTCCAGCACACCGGCACCCTGCGGGTGCGCGGCCGAACGCTCCACATGGCGTTTGATCGTCGCCAAGCCCTCGGCGGGATTCAACCAGCGGGTTTCCAGTTCGCTCTGGTTCACGCTCCAGACCAGCTTGAAGGCTTTGAAAGTACCGGCTGGCACCGTCACATCGCCCCAGGACTCCACCTTGCCTTCGATCTTCACAGGCACTTGGTTGCCTGAGGGGTACAGCGTCACCGTGTGTTGCGTTGCCCACGTCTTGCCCACCTGAAGCGGCCAGGGGTAGTCGATCGGCGGGTCGAAAGACATCACCGGCTGCCCCTTCGCGTTGAGCGTTGCCAGCTGGCCGAAATGAACAGGATCGTGCAGGCTTACCCCCGCTTGCGGTGCGCCGAACGCGATGACGGGTTTTCCATCCCAGGTGGAGCTTGCATGGGTCCAGACGACCTGGCCGTCAAAGCTGCCCAGGCTGCCCGAGCTCTTGCGGTGGTAGGTGGTGACGGTGCCAGCAGGGCTGATCACCATCTTCTGTGCCGTCGGTGGAGTGCTCGCGCAGCCAGCGGTCAGCAAAAGAGCGGCCGATGTCAGCAACGCTGCACTGACATGCGTGGTGAACTTGATGTTCATGAATACTTCCTTTTGTGGTATCGGTGCACACCGCCGACCGGCAGTGACACGGGACCCGCGCCCCAGTTCAATTTAGGCCTCTGGACTGGGTTCGCACTGATCTGCGTCAATCGGTGGGGCGCCAGGGTGTCTGACCCAAGGGCGCAGCCTGCCCTTCACGCCAGCCGTCCCGCGTGTGGTTGACAGCATCGGCGCTTGGCAATGAACAAGCACTCATTCAAGCCCGGTGAGCTGGCTTTCGTTGCCCCAAACCTGGGCCATAATTAACCACGGTCGGGTGGATTTCCTACCGGCGTCAGTCGCTTGCGCAACCCGCTGGGAACACCAATTGGAGCCTTCATGCCCGCTTCTTTCGCCTCCACACCCGCCTGCCGCGCCCATTGGCGTTACCTTCTGCTCGCGTGCACACTGGCTATGCCCGCAGGGGCCGCACCGCCCGATCCGATGGCTCGGGCACGCGCCGTGTACACAGAGGTGAACCAGGGCGTCCAGCGCATGTCCGCGCAGCGTTTTCTTGCGCGGGTGCCAGGAGTCGAGTACGTCAGTGAGGTGGTCGCATCGGTTGATAAGGGACAGGTGCGGAAACTCGCGGTAACGGATCCAGACGATTCAGGCAACGTGTTGACCGATCTGTACTTTGATAGCGATGGAGCGCTGGTTTTTGCCCTGCGCACCACCCAGGGCTACACGGCCAGCGGGCAGGTCAAGACTCGCAACGAACACCGCTTGTACTTCGAGCAAGACCGGCTGGTGCACATGCTGGCTGGCATGACCAAGACACCGTTGCCGCCCGGGGACCGGTTCGCACAAGCCGAAGCGGCCATCGCACAGACCATGGCAGCAGCTTTGCGCAAAGCGACTCTCGCGCCACCTTCACCCACGGTAGCTGTGGGCAGCCAGCGCAAGCTGGCCCAGGGAACCGTGATCAACGTGAACACCGGTGATACCGCCTGCCACATCGAGCTGGTCGATGCAGCTGGCAGAGTTCACCAGGAAATGGCAGACTTTCGCCTGTGCGAGGCACCCGAAAAGTTGCTGAACCGCCAGATGACCCTCTCCTACACCACGGCGACTGTGATGGCGGCTGCTTGTCAGGGCAACATCGGTTGCACCAGGAAAGACACGGTTGCGCTGGTCACGCGCGCAGTGCCGGCAGGCATGGCGCCCAACGCGGTCAAGCGGTAACGCTGGCCGCAGCTCGACTGGCAGCCACTACCTGTGTGAATCCAGCGGGACAGGCCACACTCCTGCCGATGACAGTGATTCGACATTCCGTTCAGAGGCCCTAGCATGACCTCCCATGTTTCGCTACGCGCAGACCGGCGCCACGCGCTTGCGCTGCTCTTGATGTCAATTTTCAGCTTCCCCCTGTGCGGTCGGGCGCAAACACCGCCTGCAACAGGCACTTGGACTGCGGCATCGGTCAACGACGGTCATACATTGACCTACAGCACCCGGGTCATGCTGCTGGGCAAATCCACACCAGTAAGCGTGAGGTTTTCTGCCTTTCCCACGGTCAGGAAAGACATCCATGGCACCTTGGGCTGGGACGTGACGGTACGCGGCACAGACGAGCTCAGGGGTTTCGATTTCAATGCTTTTGATGGCCCGGACGCCATATCGGGTAATCGCAAATTGATGACCGTTGGCCTCATGTCGGCGTGCAAAGCGACCTTGAACACCGCGTTTGCCGTGAGCGGCAGCTTCACCGATACCAACGATTTCACATTTGGCGTGATGGCGCTGAGTCGACTGAAATCCAGCACAGAACGCCGCGTGCTTGAAAGCCTGGCAGACCACACCACGCAGTCCATGACCATCAGCATTCAGGATGCCCGTGACGCCAAAACCCGCCTTGAATTGACCGTGCCTCTGGCGGGGCAGCATGCTGCGATGCGCAAGCTGCTGTCGGTGCTCAAATGAAACGGAAACCCCGCGCACAGTCGCTTACCTCGACGCAACCCTGCGCCCAGCAATGACCCGACACGCCCATTGGCCCACTTCACGCCCTGCGCTGCCCGCGATGTGGGTATCTATCGTCCTTGCCCTGTGTGCGGTGCCAGGCACGGCGGCCGCACAGGCCGCGCCAACTGCCAGGTTGACCAAGTCATGGTGTACCGCGCAGGAGATCAACGTTTTCACCTGTCATCCCGGGAAAAAAACCGTATCCGTGTGTGCCAGTCCGGATGCGTCGGCCCACAAGGGTGCGCTGTACTACCGGTTTGGCCCGCTCGCTGGTGGCCAACAGCCCGAGATGACCTTGCCCGAAAAGGCGACGCCGCCGCGGTTGACTGCAACGGGTGAGACGGCCACTTACGCAGGCGGTGCTGGCAGTTGGTTGCGCTTCAAGAAAGGGGCTTACGCCTATGTGGTGTACACCGGAATCGGGCGCTGGGGGCCGAAAGGTCGGCCTTTGGCGCTGCAAGGTGTGGCCGTTGAACATAAGGGCAAACTGATTGCCAATCTGCCTTGCCCCACAACAGAAGTGGACGAATTGGGCCGCGACTGGTACGAAACGATGGGTATTCAACTGGACGATCAGGATTTCGCTTTTCCCGATACCGACAGGTAACTTTTCAGGCCTTCATCGCGTTGTTCCATCGAATGGGTCGCTCTGCTTCTTGGGTCAATGTCGGGCGGTATTCAGCGTTGACGCAACGGCTTTCTCCCCTGCCGCAGGCAAACTGAATCACCTTGGCGCGGGGGAGGTTCAACGTCCCCACCGCTCACGGTTTCATGACCATGCCCGCTCGTTCACCGCCCGATCGATACCAGTCAGCGCGGCATTTGCGGGCAGGGCGGCACGGGCGGGACATCCGTCGGGGTACAGGGCGCCACGCGGGGCTGGAGATGGCGTTGGAGCGCGGCGATCAGGGTGTCGATTTTTGTGAGGAACTCGTCGCGGCTGGCGCAGGGTCTCTCGGTGAACATTCGCGTCGCCCAGTCGGCGATATCCCCTTTGCCAGCCTGCCGTGCCCAGCGACGCACCTCGCAATAGGCCAGCAGGGCAAGTCGGCCCAGATCCTGGTTCCGGCGCGCATGGTGCAGGTCAGCCAGAAGGTCTTCCAGCGCCAGTTGGTTGGTGTCCGAGGAGGTCATGTTGCAGTGCAGCATAGAAATGCTGCCTGACCATTTTCTTACAACGTTCCGGGCGTCGTTTTTGCGAGCAAATTGGCCAATTCCCAACGTAGAAAGGTCCTGTGTTGCTATGAATATTGATGGTTTTCGGGGGCGATTCGGGTCACCGGGCCAGAGGCAGCATCCTCTCTAGGGAGCTTCGCCTACAGTTGGGGCATGGGCATTGACTCGTATGACTCCCGGCGGGCGGCATGAACCACGCCGTTGCCCGCCTGCGCGCGGTACGTCTGGCTGCCAGCGACAAGCCTTTCCTGGCGCGTGGCTCGGGGGCAGGGCGCTGCCCGGGTTGCCGGCTGGTCGAAACCCACTGTGTGTGTGGGCTGCGCCCGTCGGTGCCGGTGAACGCCGGGGTTTGCCTGATCATGGGCGACACGGAGGCACTCAAGCCCAGCAATACCGGCTGGCTGGTAGCTGATGTGGTGACAGACACCCACGCGTTCGCCTGGGCACGGACTGCGGTGGATCCGTCCTTGCTGGCGCTGCTGGCCGACTCCCAGCGGCAACCTTGGCTGGTTTTCCCGGCCGAATATGCCGAGCCGGGACGCGTTGTGACGAGGCTACCGGGGCCCGAGGAAACCGCAGCCAGTGGCCGGCGACCGCTGTTCGTGCTGCTCGACGGAACCTGGTCGGAGGCGCGCAAGATGTTTCGCAAGAGCCCGTACCTGGATGCGCTGCCTGTGCTGAGCCTGCAACCGGCCGAGGCTTCCAGCTACCGGCTGCGCCGATCGGTCCACGGCCACCACCTGTGCACCGCCGAGGTCGCCGCCGCGTGTCTGTCGCTGGCCGGGGAAGGCGCCGCCGCCGAGGTGCTGGGGGCCTGGCTGAACGTGTTCAGCGCCCACTACCTCAGCGCCAAACGCGGCCCGCCATTGGACCGGGACAGCGCGGCGCACCAGTGGCTGCGCGGGATCACGGGCCGCTGAGCGTCAGAGTCCGAACTTTGCGTAGTACGCGGCTACCGCCGGTGTGCTGGCGACACGCCGCATGTGGGCGTTCAACGCCGGCGCCACTTTCTCCACCAGGTCCGTCGGGACATGGTCCAGCCGGCCCGAGTTGAGCCCGCGCACGTCGACGAACACCTTGAGGTCCGCGACAGTGAGCCGGTTGTCGGCAAAGTACTCGCCGCCGTGCGCGAGCAACTGCTTTTGCAACCAGGCCAGGTACACCGGCATGGAGCCGTTGACCAGGGCCAGACGCGCCTCCTTCTGGGCCTCACCGGTCAAACGGAAGGTGGGCCCCAGCTTGACGCCGGCTTCCTCCACCACGTAACTGACCTCGTCGCACAGGAGCGCCTGGAACGGATCGTTCGGGTACAGGCCGGCGAGCTTGCCCGCGTAACGCAGCATGGCGTCGCTTTGCGTGACCATCACACCATCGACCTCCAGCGTCGGTGCCTGACCGAAGGGCGTGGTTTTGCGAAAGTCACCGAACGCCGGGTAGGACAGGCGGTTGTCCTCGAAGGCAATGCCACCGAGGTGCAGAGCGAGGCGAACCGGCTCGCCGCGGCCGCCGTGGAAGTCGAAGTAACTGAGCTTGATCTGGGGCACGGTAAGAACCTGTCGGGTTGATGCGGCGTTGCCGCGTTGAGGGTGGCGATTATTCTAGGCGGACAGGGGTTTCTTCGCCGGGAGGTCCCGGTCGACATGTGCCACCGGCTCTCGTCATGGAGCCACCGAAGTTCCGTCTTTGGGCGCCGGCAACCGCCAGGCGAGCGGGCAGTTGGCCGGGAAGGCCTCCCTGGCGGTTTTGAAAAGTACTTTTCCAGCGTGAAATCGTCTGCATCCCGCTTTCGCTGGTGTCGGCGAACTGGTATCGTCGTTTTCAGTTCGGTGGGCGAAGACCTGGGTTAACGCTCCGATGCCTGACGCGGCGCGAGTCCGTATCCTCCCGAGCGTGACTTCCCAAAATTCAACTCAAGGAGACACGAGATGACCACAGCGACGCACCAGGCGCGCGTTTACCCGTCCCGGCCATCGGACGTGTATTTGTTCTCGACCTGCCTGATCGACCAGTTCACGCCGGAGGCCGGACTGGACACCGTGCGCTTGCTGGAGCGCGAGGGCATCCGTGTGCATTTCCCCGAGCAGCAAACCTGCTGCGGGCAGCCAGCATACAGCAGCGGTTTTCCTGAAGAGGCGCGCGCCGTGGCGCTGCAACAGCTGAACCTTTTCACCGAGCCGTGGCCGGTGGTGATTCCGTCGGGTTCCTGCGGCGGCATGATCCGCAATCATTATCCGCATCTGTTTGCCGACGACCCGGTGCTGCACGCCCAGGCCGTGGCGCTGTCCGAGCGGGTCTATGAACTCAGCGAGTTTCTGGTGCATGTGGTCAATTTCAGCCATCCCGACCTGGGCGCGCCGTGCACCATCGCCTTGCACACCTCGTGCCATGCCCGCCGGCAGATGGGCGCGCACGAGACCAGCGCTGCGCTGCTCGACAGCCTGGCACAGGTCCGGGTGGTCGAGCAGGCGCGCATCGAGGAATGCTGCGGCTTCGGCGGCACCTTCGCCATGCGTTACCCCGATATCTCCGAGGCCATCGTCAACGACAAGGTGGCCGCCATCCGCGACACCGGCGCCGAGCGTGTGGTCAGCGCCGATTGCGGCTGTCTGCTCAACATCACCGGCCGGGCCGCCAAGCAGGACGAACTGGCCGGTGTGACTGCGCCCACGCTGCACGGCGAACACCTGGCGAGCTTTTTGTACCGCCGAACCACGGCGCAATCGAACACCGGAGAAGTTGCATGAATCGCCCGTCCGCTCCCCAGACCGAGAGCACCGCAGTGCAGCGCACGGAGGTCACGCAATGAACACCCGCTTGAACTCCACCCCTGCGCCTGACGGCAGCGCCCGTGCCAGCATCCTGGCGCGACTGCGCGCCGCCGCCACGCCCCAGGTGGTGCCAATGCCCGACGTCAAGGCCTGGTTCAACGCGCGCCAGCGGCAGGAGGACACCGCGCAGCGCGTGAGCCGCCTGCGCAACGCGATGCAGGCCATGAAGACGGAGGTGCACGACACCACCGCCGACGGATGGCCCGATCTGCTGTTGCGTCTGGCCGCGGCCAAAGGGCTGCGCAACCTGCTGATCGGATCGGACACCCCGCATGGCGCTCAACTGGAGGCGCTTGAGCCCGCCCACTTGATCCTCAAGCGCTACAGCGAGTCCATCGACGGCTGGCGCGACGTGCTGTTTGACGACGTGGACGCCGCGCTCACCCTGGCGAAAAGCGCGATTGCCGAAACCGGCGCCCTGGTGCTGTGGCCCACGCCCGCCGAGCCGCGCCTGATGTCGCTGGTGCCGTCGGTGCACTTCGTGTTGCTGGACGTGGCCACCATCCATGCCGACTTTTTTTCGGCGATCACCGCGGAGGGCTGGGCGCAGGGTCTGCCGACCAATGCCTTGCTGATCAGCGGCCCGTCCAAGACAGCCGACATCCAGCAGACGCTGGCCTTTGGCGCGCACGGGCCGCGGGAACTGGTCCTGCTGTTGCGCCACGCAGAGCCCGCCAACCCGGGAGAAGCGGAATGAGCCGCCGGGCCGCTCCCAAGGCGAATAGCACCGCAGTGCGCAGCACGGAGGTTTTCCAATGAACCAGGTCATCAAGATCCATCCGATGGACGATTTCAAGGAGCGCAGCCGCGGCGTGCTCAATGACCCGGCGCAGCGCCAGAATTTCCGCGGCGCCATGGACTTCCTGCAGGCCAAGCGGCGCGCACAGTTTCCCGATCAGGACGAGCTGCAGGGACTGCGCGAACTCGGCTCGCAGATTCGCCGCTACAGCCTGGCCAACCTGCCGCGCCTGCTGGAGCAGCTGGAGACCCAGCTTACCGCCAACGGCATTCAGGTGCACTGGGCGCAGGACCCCGGCGAGGCCAACGCGATTGCCCTGGACATTGCCCGAAGGGTGAATGCCAAGCGCATCATCAAGGGCAAGTCGATGGTGAGCGAGGAGGTGGGCTTCAACCACGCCATGGAAGCCGCCGGCCTGGAGGCGCTGGAATCGGACATGGGCGAGTACATCGTGCAACTCGCCGGTGAAGCCCCGTCGCACATCATCATGCCGGCGATCCACAAGACCAAGCAGGAGATTGCCGAACTGTTTGCCCGGGAAATCCCCGGCGTAGCCTACACCGAGGACGTTGACGCGCTGATCCGCATTGGCCGCAAGGTGTTGCGGCGCAAGTTCGCCGATGCCGATATCGGCCTGTCGGGGGTGAACTTCGCGGTGGCTGAAACGGGCAGCCTGTGCCTGGTCGAAAACGAAGGCAACGGTCGCATGTGCACCACCGTGCCCCGCGTTCACATCGCCATCACCGGCATCGAGAAGGTGGTGGAGAAGCTCGAACACGTGCCCCCGCTGTTCAGCCTGCTGTCGCGCTCGGCCACGGGGCAGGCGATGACCACCTATCTCAACCTGATCAGCGGTCCACGCCAGCCCGGCGAAAAGGACGGCCCGGAAGAGGTGCACCTGATCCTGCTGGACAACGGGCGCACGCAAGCCTATGCCGACGGGGAGCTGCGCGAGACGCTCAAATGCATCCGCTGCGGGGCCTGCATGAACCACTGCCCGGTGTATGCCCGCATCGGCGGGCACGCCTACGGCACGACCTATCCCGGGCCGATCGGTGCGATCATTTCACCGCACATGCTGGGCCTGGACGCCACGTATCCGCTGGCCTTCGCCTCGACGCTGTGCGGCGCCTGCGTCGAAGTCTGCCCGGTGAAGATCCCGATCACCAACATCCTGGTGCGACTGCGCAATGAATCGCAGGTGAAGCCGGAAAGCGAAGAGGCGACGCTGCGCGGCAGTGGCGCCGGGCGCAGCGCCGCCGCAAGCGCGGTGTGGGGCGCCTGGGCCCAGGTGTACAGCCGCAGCGGGCTGTACAAGCTGGCCTCCTGGTTCATGAGCCGCGGCCGTGCGCTGTCACCCAGCGAGCAGGGCGCCTGGACGCGCAGCCGCACCCCACTGGTCCCCGCGCCCAAGCGGCTGCGCGATCTTCTGAAAGAGCGCAAGCCGTAGGACGGCCCGACCTGACTTGCCAGGGCGAAACGCCGTGATGGCGTTTCCCGGTCCTGTCCGGGATCGCTTGGCGATGGTGGTGTCTCCACCTCTCATAGGCTGTGAGTGCCGCTCCCGAGGCGCAATCTGCCGGTCAGACGCGACGTGCAGATTTCCGGCGTCACGACGGAGCGCACAGCTTGACCCCCTCCGCCGCCCAGCCCTCGTTGATCATGTGCGCGTACAGGACCGGATCGGTCGTGTAGCGGTGATTCGAATCGTTCTGAGCGAATCGGCGATTGTAGACCCGGTAGACCGGTCGCGTACCCGCGCGGCAGGTGCCGGAGAGGGTCGGCGGAAACAGGTAGAAGGCAATTCCCTCATAGGTCCAACCCGGGTCGCGCGACACCTCGGCGCACTCGGCGCTGTCGATGGAGTAGAAGTGGGAGTTCGGCCCCGCACCCGGAGTGCCATAGTACCGGCAGACGGGCATTGCGCCCCCTGGAATTCCGGTTTCCGGCAGGTAGGCCTTGAAGTCCCTGAAGGTCCGGGTCCAGCCGGGGCCGGCGCCGCCGGTTTCGATGGACTGCACCTCGCCCGGCCCGGCGGTGATGAAATAGTGCCTCAGCGCCGTGTTGAAGAACTCCGTCACCGGCTGCGGCACGGGCTCGGTTGCGGGCAGAAAACGGCGAACGACCCATTCCCGTGGGTCGGCCGTATCCGGCTCCACCGTCACAAGCCGATCGGCCCGGTCGAAGAATACGGTCGCGCTGCCGGTAATCCGGGTCTCGTTCAGGTCGATGTTGCCGAGTCGGCTTGTCAATGCGCCGCTTGGCGTCATTCGAAACATCGACACCTGGGGGCCGCCGGTCCCCACGACCAGAACGCTGCTGTCGCGCAAAGGGAGCAGTCGGATTTCGGCGATGCCGTTGCCCTCCAGGGGATAAGCCTGCTGCAGCCTTCCCCGTGCATCCAACCGGGTCAGCGTGCCCTCGTAGACATATGAATCGGGATTGGCTGCGGTCCAGCGCAGGCGGGACAGGGTCGCGATGACGACGGAGTCATCGGGCAGCGCCAGCACGATCACCTGCGACAAGGTGCTTCGGGACTCGTCTATGGGTATCGGTAGCAGGACCTGGCCCTTTTCGCCGAACGAGTCGTCCCTGAGACCCCAAGTGTCCATCTTGTAGATCATCAGTCCCCCGCCGACGACGGCCGAGAAGAAAATCGAGCCGTCCAGTTGAACCGCAATCTGGTTCGCGCCACAGACCTGTTCGTTGCACGGTTGAGAACTGCGCAACGGTCGGGAAACGGTTCCCCATGTTCCGAACCGCTCTTCAACGGTTCCGTCGGCTCGGAACCTGACGAGGTTGGCGTTGCCCGCCGGCAGTCCCGTGCCCACCCGTTGTGCGCCCCCGACATGGAAGCCACCGTCGGCGGCAGCGGCGACGGAACCCGGCCAATGGCCGCCGTTGGCCGAGAAGGGCAATGTTGATGTGGCGAGTTGGAGGATGGTCCCGTTGGCAGCCACGGTACCGGCCTTGGCATCGCAAATCAACCCTGCCGAGCCCATGCAGATGTGGGACAGAAATGCCGCCGACCCGTCGGGCCGCACGCTGATACGAGATGCCGCAGCCCGGAAATAGCCGTCTTCCAGTACGGTTCGGCCACGGTTTCCGTAAGCAGTGTCGAAAACGCCGCGATGGGAGACCCGGACCAGATCAACCTGTGAGCTCGGGACTCTGATCGAACTCGTGGCGGAGGGCGCGGGGATCGGCTGGAGTAAGACCCGCCGCGCGATCAGCAACGCGCCATCCCCATCGGCCTGAACATCGACGAGGTAGTGGGGACCCGTCATGTCGGGAGCGGACGGCACACGCATCACGCCTGCGGTACCGAACGTCGGATCGGGTGCGAAGCCGGTGGCCGCCGAAACGGGAATCGCCGCGGCGCACCACGCCAGCAGACCGGCATGGAACAGTTTCGTGAAAGTCTGGCCCATTTCCTCCCCCTTGTTCGCGTGTTTTCCGGCCGGCGCCTGGCCTGTCGATTTTCGCCGAACTGCTCACACCACACGCACACGGATCACGTGCGCCACCGCCTGAATGGCGGCGGTGACGGCGGGGTCGGGTGCACCATCGACGTCGATCACGTTATAAGCCAGCTCGCCGCGGCTCTTGTTCATCATGTCGATCACGTTGACCTGGCGCTCGGCCAGCACCGACAGCACCTGGCCCAGCACGCCGGCGACGTTGTCGTTGGAGAACGTGATGCGCGTGGCGCCCGGGGTGCGCTCCATGCGCACGGCCGGGAAGTTGACCGAATTGGTAATGTTGCCGTGCTCCAGATAGTCCATCAGCTGGTTGGCGGCCATCACGGCGCAGTTTTCCTCGGATTCCTCGGTGCTGGCGCCGATGTGCGGCATCGCGATCACCTTGGCGTGGCCCAGCATCGCGGGCTCGGGGAAGTCGCAGACGTAGCGGCCCAGCCGGCCGGCGTCCAGGCTGCGCTGTACCGCGGCCGAGTCGACAATCGTTTCGCGCGCAAAGTTCAGCAGCACGGCGCCGGGCTTGATGCCGGCCAGCGCATCGGCGCTGATCAGGTGGCGCGTGGCGTCCATGGCGGGCACGTGCAGCGAAACGTAGTCCGAGCGCGCCAGCAGCGTGGCCAGGTTCTCCATGCGCGTGACTTCATTGGACAGGCGCCAGGCCGCGTCGATGGACAGCGCCGGGTCGAAACCGACCACCTTCATGCCCATGGCCAGCGCCATCTCGGCCACCATCGAGCCGATCGCGCCCAGGCCGACGATGCCCAGGGTCTTGCCCTTGATCTCGCCGCCGGCAAAGCGCGCCTTCTCCTTCTCCAGCAGCGCCGACATCTCGGCTGCGTCCGTCAGGTGCGTGAGCGACTGCACATAGGCCATGCCCGGCAGGATGCCTCGGGTGGCCAGCAGCATGCCGGCCATGACGAGTTCCTTCACCGCGTTGGCGTTGGCGCCCGGCGTGTTGAACACCACGATGCCCTGTTTGCTGTAGTCGGCCACGGGGATGTTGTTGACGCCGGCGCCGGCGCGCGCGGCCGCCACCAGCGATGCGGGCACTTCCACGCCCTGCAGCTTCTGGCTGCGCAGCAGGAAGGCATCGGGGTGGCCGATATCGCTGCCCACTTCATAGGACTGGCGGGGAAACCGCTCCAGGCCCTTGACGGAGATCTGGTTGTAGGTTCTGACCTTGTACATGGCGCGGCTCCGTCGGGTTTGGGGGGCGTTTGGCGCGGGAGATGGCCCGCAGTCGGGGCAGGCGGGGTGCCTGCCGGGGGTCAGGCGCTGACGGTCTGATAGGCCCAGGCCAGCCAGGGCATCAGGGCCTGCAGGTCGGCCGATTCGACCGTGGCGCCACACCAGATGCGGATGCCGGCCGGCGCGTCCTTGTAGGCGCCGATGTCATAGGCCACGCCTTCGGCCTCCAGGAGCTTGACCACCTTCTTCACCTGGTCTTCGGACAGCTTCAGGCTCAGGCAAACGCTGGTGTTGGAGCGTGTGGCCGGGTCCTTGGCCAGGAAATCGATCCAGTCGTTGGCGGCCACAAAGTCTTCGATCACCTTCAGGTTGGCCTCGCTGCGGGCGATCGTCGCCTGCACGCCGCCCAGGCGTTCCACCCAGGCCAGCGCGTCCAGGTAGTCGGCCACGCACAGCATTGACGGGGTGTTGATGGTCTCGCCCTTGAACAGGCCCTCGGTCAGCTTGCCGCCCGAGGTCATGCGGAAGATCTTGGGCAGGGGCCAGGGCGGGCTGTAGCTTTCCAGCCGCTGCACCGCGCGCGGGCTCAGGATCAGCATGCCGTGCGCGCCTTCGCCGCCCAGCACCTTCTGCCACGAGTAGGTGACCACATCGAGCTTGTCCCAGGGCAGCGCCATGGCAAACACGGCCGAGGTGGCGTCGCAGATCGTCAGACCGGCGCGGTCGGCCGGAATCCAGTCGCCGTTCGGCACCTTGACGCCCGAGGTGGTGCCGTTCCAGGTGAACACCACGTCGTTGTCGAAGTTGACCGTGGACAGGTCGACGATCTCGCCGTAGCCGGCTTCGCGCTTGGTCACGTTGGGCAGCTTGAGCTGCTTGACGATGTCGGTCACCCAGCCGGAGCCGAACGACTCCCAGGCCAGCACGTCCACGCCGCGCGGGCCCAGCAGCGACCACATGGCCATTTCCACCGCGCCGGTGTCGGAGGCCGGCACCACGGCCACGCGGTAGCCTTCGGGCAGGCCCAGCAGGCGCGCCGTTTCGGTGCAGGCCAGGCCCAGCGCCTTCTTGCCCAGCGCCGAGCGGTGCGAGCGGCCCAGCACGTCAAGCTGCAGGGCAGCCACGTCGTAGCCGGGGCGCTTGGCGCAGGGGCCGGAGGAAAAATTGGGGTTGCGGGGTTTGACCGTGGGTTGCATGGGGAGGGGTCCGTGGAGGCAGGGGATCGGAGGGGAGAAAGGGGGGGGCGCGTGCCGCGTCCGGATCAGCGGCTGATTCTAGCAACGGGTCTGTTTGCCAGCGGCCCCGAGGCCGGCGAGTCTTCTGCATTCCATCGTGTGATGTATCTTGAGGCTTTCTCAGCGCGCTGAATCCGTGATCCTGATATATCGCTTTGTCGAGGTTGTTCCATGATCCGATCGCAGGTACCGGTCTCGCCGATCCCATCCGAAGTGCGCAAAGTGCTGCACCGGTCGGATGGGGAGGTCGTTTACCGGGTCCGTCCTACACCGAATGCGCAGCCAGGCAACCCGATTGTGTTCATCCATGGCCTGGCCAGCAATATGTCGCGCTGGGCTGAACTGGTCCGCGGCACCCGCTTGATCGAACGCCACAACCTGATCCGGGTCGATTTGCGGGGGCATGGCGAATCGATGACCCGGCGGCGGTTTGTCCTGTCGGACTGGTGCGAAGACTTGCGGCAATTGCTGGATGTCGAACAGACTCGGCAAGCGGTTCTGGTCGGTCATAGCCTGGGCGCAACGGTTGCCATGCAGTTCGCTGCCGTGGCGCAGCAGCGTGTGGCTGCCATGGTGCTGGTCGACCCGGTATTCCGGGAGGCCGTTGTCGCGGGAAAGCGCCACTACGTCCGGGCCGGCCCGGTTTTTGATGCAGCGGCGCGTGCGGTCCGCGGCTTGAATGCCCTGGGCCTGTATCGGCGCCGGCTGGTGGCGCTCGATCTGGAGCACCTGGACCGGCAAGCGCGTGCCGCACTGTCCGATCCGGCCGCGCGGGACGCCTTTGTTCGGCGCTACAGCGCCGCGCGGGAAGATTTGCGACATATTCCCCTGGCCAACTACCTTCAGGATTGGGTCGAGATTTTTCGGCCGATTGCCTCACTGGCAGCGATTGCCGCGCCGGTGCTGGTACTGCGCTCCGCCTTTGCCGACTTTCAGGACGAGACGGCCGTCAAGCGACGCTTGGGGCAATTGCAACGGTGCCACGTCGAGACGATCAATTGCCACCACTGGCCGGTGACCGAGCAGCCCGTCGAGGTCCGGCGATGGATTGAAACCTGGGTGGCCCGATACGGTGCGGGTGTCGCGCCGTAGCACCTGCCTCGGGCGATCGGGCAGGAAGGCCCCGGACCCACGGTGCCGCATGCTGCTCTTTGTGCCATCGCCATGTTCTCCGGCTCGCTCGACCGGGTGGTGTCGGCCGTGTGACCTATGCGCCGTTCATGCAGAACTGGTTCGACACCCGTGCGCTGCGGCCCGACCAGGTGTTGTTATGTGCCCTGGCCGGTGTGGCAGTGCTGGTGCTGCTGGAGCTGGAGAAGGCCCTTTTGCGACATCACAGCCGCAGCTGACCCCCCGCAAACGCCCGCAGCAAGGGTTTTTGGGCGTTTTCGGGCGATACCCAGCGTAAAAAGGTCACTTATAGCTATAAATAACATAGCTATTCGGGGCGCTTTCCCGCGAGTGAGCGGTGCGGTGCTGGTGTATCCACTGCGCGACTGGCGCGGCCACCAGATCGGGTTTGCGGGCCCAGGAGAAATGGTCCAGCGGCTGCCCGTCCGTTTCGGCATCGCCCCAGATCCAGGGATGCCGGTCCGCGGCGGCCAGCTTGTCCAGCAGATGCCGCGCCGCGGCTTCGGGTGCCCAGGTGTCGCGGCGGAAGTTCAGCGCCAGCACCGGCAGGGTCAGACGGCGCAATGCGGTTTCGTAGTCGAAAGTGGAGCCGGCGGGCTCGTAGCGTCCGGTGCGGGCGACGTGAAGCCAGTCGTCCATCACGCCCCGTGCTTCCCGGCCGCCGAAACCGAACCGCCGCCCCGGAAAATGCCCGATCAGCGCGCCGGTGATTGCCGCCATCAGGCCCAGAAAACGGATGCCGATCTGTAAGCCCGGCGAATAACACCGTCGATAGACGCTGCCGCTGGCCACCAGGACCAGGCCCCGCACGGGTGGAGACTGGCGGGCCGCCAGCAAGGTCGCAAGCTGTCCGCCCAGGCTGTGGCCGCCGACCCACAGCGCCGCCTGGGGAACCCGCCGGGCGAGCTGCGCAAGCAGCGCGGTCACATCGGTTTCGACCAAGGTCTGATAGCCGTGGTTGTGTTTGCGGGATGCCCGCACGCTGCTGCTGGCCATGCCACGCCAGTCGGTAATACATACCTGCACGCCCTGGGCGGCCAATGCGGTGGCGAAGCCGCGATACACCCGGCCGGGCGTGCCCAGCGCCGGCAGGAAAAGCAGAACGGGTGCGGTCGGGTCGGCCGTGGCGTGCAGGGACGCTTCAAACCGGTGACCGTCATCGGCGGTGATCGAGAACATTTCTGCGGGTTTCATGGCAATGCGGCGCGCGTGACGGGTCCGTTGTGGGTGGCTCCGACTGTACCGTGACGGTCCGGCCGGTGGTCAGGGCGCGTCCGGCGTGTGGCCGGACGACATGAAATGTGTTGCCGACCGCCACGGAGAACGGTCGCATGTCACAGCGCAGGGGCTGAACGGCCTGGTTTTGTCGCCGCGGCGCCAATCTGGGCGGGGCAATGCTCGTAGTATGGAATACTTTCGTATAAAAGAATCAAGATGGCTCGGATACTTGTGGCAGAAGACGACGCGGGAACGCTCAGGTTGCTGAGCGTGGCCTTGCAGACCAAAGGGTACAAGGTGTTGACGGCAACCGATGGTGCCAGCGCCTGGACGCAGTTGGTCGAACACCAACCGGATGTGGTGATCAGCGACGTGGACATGCCGGGCATGACCGGTTTCGAATTGCTGACCCGGGTGCGCGAGCATGCCGGGGTGGGCCTGACGCCTTTCATCCTGCTGACCTCGCTGCAGGAGCGTCGTGCGATGCGCCAGGGCATGACACTGGGGGCTGACGACTACATCACCAAACCCCTTCGCCCCCGTGAGGTGCTGGACGCCGTGGCCGCCCAGCTCAACCGCCAGTCGATGCGCCAGGCGGCGCAGGCCTTGCAAGTCAAGACAGCCTTGTCGGAAGCGCTGGAGGAACACTCCTGGGACCTCCAAGACCGCTATGAAAAGCGTCTCGCCCGCGAGCTCAGCGAGCGCTGGCCGGGTCACTCCGAATCTGATGTCAGTTCGCAATATGACGAAGCGACCGTGCTTTTTGCCGACATCCGCGATTGCCGTGCCTGGCTTGCCCAGCTCGATCCCGCCGAAATGGCGCAATTACTGACCCGCTTTTACGAGCAAAGCGGCGACACCGTCCATCTGTTCGGCGCCAGTGTGCTGCAGTTTGTCGGCGAAGGGGTGCTGGCGGTCTTCGCCGATCCCGAGCCCTCGGCAACCGCGCCCCACGCGCTGCGGGCGATCAAGGCAGCCTTCGGCCTGCAGAAGTCGGCATCCGGCATGGCGGATTTCGTTCAGCGGACCTTTCCCGGTCGCAACCTGCCGTCTTTTGATGTCGATGTGGCGCTTCATGGCGGCCCGGTCGCGATGATGAAGCTGCAGGGGTACCTGGGGGGGAATCCCCAGCTGATTCCGGTGGGTGAAGTGGTCGTTGACGTGCTGGCGATGCAGCGTAACGCCAATCCGGCGCTGGGCAATGTCACCGTGTCGATTCCGTTGTTGCGACAGGTTACCGGTGCGTTGCGGCCTTGCGCGCGGTATCTGCTGACGCTGCCCAACCGGACCGGGCCGATGGATGTCTGCTCGGTGGAACCCCATGGCACCTGAAATGCCAGTGTCGTGGGGCCGGGAATGAATGCCAGAGCACTCAAAATTGGGCTGGCCCGGCGCATTCCGCTGGGGCCGGCGGTTGTTGCGGCACTGGTGCTGGCCACGCTGATGCCCGCCGTTCTGGTGTCCTGGCTGCTGTCGTCCAACAGCTCGCGGGCCATCGAAACCCTGGCGGAGAACGCGATGGGCCAGGCGGCGCACCGGGTGGAGGTGGGTGCCATGGCCCATCTGGGCGAATCCCACACCATCGTGAATGCGCTGGTTCCCCCGGTGACGACCGAAGGCACCGAGGCCGAACGCACCCGCAACTGGCTGCGCAACCACGCGCTGTTCGAGAACATGGCCTACGCGCTCACGCGCCAGTCGATCAATGTCCCGTACCTGTATTTCGGCACACAGGACGGGACCTTTCTGGGCGTCGAGCGCGAAGGGGACGCAACGGTCGTACGCACCATCCGCCCCGGAGACACCGGGCGCCGCCACTACCGGATCGCCGCGCCCGGCGACCGCAGCCAGTTGATCAAGGTGGAAGACCGAATCTACGATCCACGACAGTGGCCCTGGTACGGTCTGGCGACCCGTACGGGGCAACGGGTGTTTACCGACGTTTACCGGTCCGCCGTCAAGAAGCAGTTTGACCTCACCCTGGCCCATCCCATCTACGCCGAAGACCAGAAAACCCTGTTGGGCGTGATGGCGGTGGACATGAGTCTGGCCCGGCTGACCGACCTGATCCGCAGCACCCGCGTCAGCGACAACGCGGTGACCTTCCTGGTCGACGCCCAGGGGCTGATGGTGGCGACCTCCCTCGATGAGCCGCTCGACCGTCTGGAGGGCGACAGATACAAACGAATCCGTCCGCAGGAGAGTACCAATCCGCTGGTCCGCGCAGCCTACGAGGGGTTTGTTCGTGTCGCTGACCCGCGCGTGAACGTCCGGGTGCCCGGCATGATGCGGATGGGCGGCGAAGGGGATTGGCGCAGCTCGTTGGGGCTGGACAGCGGCCGTCTGATTGCCTTGCAGCGGCCGTTCGGCGATCGCTATGGGCTTGCCTGGCAGTTGGTCGTGGTGGCGCCGGAGAGCGATTTCACCCGCCAGGTGATCCAGGCCCGTCAATGGGCCTATGCCGCCATGGCTGCCCTGATTCTGGTGTCAACCTTGCTGGCGATCTGGGTGGCCGCCCGTCTGTCGCGGGGCTTTCGCCTGCTCAATTCATCGGCCGAGCGCCTGGGGTCCGGCCATGTGCCTGCGGTGCAGTTGTATACGCCTTTTCGTGAAGTTCACCACCTGTCGCAGGTGATGCACGACAGTGCCGTACGTCTGGCCGCCTATCGGGTCGAGGTGCAGGAGAAAAACGAAGCCCTGCAGGACGCAGCCCTGTCACTGGAGCGCCGGGTGCAGGAGCGCACGGCCGAACTGGCCGCGTCCCGCGAGGAAGCGCTGGCTGCTGTCAAAGCCAAGGCCGGTTTCCTGGCGGTCATGAGCCACGAAATCCGTACCCCCTTGCACGGCGTGGTCGGCATGAGCCAGCTGCTGGCGGAATCGGCACTGACGACCCAGCAGCGGGACCTGATCGGCGTCCTGCGGGTTTCCAGCGACCAGTTGCTGGCGGTGGTGGACGACATTCTGGATTTCTCCAAGATCGAATCCGGCAAATTGACCCTGGAAGACGAGCCTCTGGACGTGCGTGCCACCATCGGCCAGGCAGTGGACATGATCCGCCTGAAAGCGCAGGAAAAAGGCCTGAGCGTCGATGTCCAGGTCGCGCCGGACGTTCCGGTGGCGATCCGGGGCGACGTGACCCGCCTGCGCCAGGTGCTGCTCAATTTGCTGTCCAACGCCATCAAGTTCACCGCGATCGGTGGCGTGACATTGCGGGTCGACCCGGCCCAGTCACCGGTCGGTGGCACGCCCCAGCTGCGATGGGAAGTGACCGATACGGGAGTGGGCATCAAGCCAGAGCGCATTGCGGGCCTGTTTCAGCCCTTCGCCCAGGGGGATACCTCCACAACCCGGGTCTATGGCGGCACCGGCCTGGGTCTGATGATCTGTCGCCACCTGGTCACACGGATGGGCGGCGGGATTACGGTGGCCAGCGAGCCGGGGCACGGCTCGACATTCCGGTTCACCGTCAATGCCGTGCCCGCCGATCCGGCGGGCGTGCCGACACCCGAGCCGCAGGTGCCGCGCCAGAGGCACCATGCGGTGCGGGTTCTGGTGGTCGATGACAACCCGATCAATCTCAAGGTCGCGGCCGCCATGCTGGAGCGCCTGGGCTACTCGCATACCGGGGTGCCCGGTGGGGCCGAGGCTTTGTTGGCGCTGGAGCGTGCTTTCGAGGACGGACGTCCGTACGCCATGGCACTGATTGACAGCCACATGCCCGAGATGGACGGGTTTGCCACGGCGCGGGCCATCGCCGCCCGATGGACTACGCGGGCACCGGTGCTGATCAGCATGTCGGCATCGACCCTGGGCGAGGACCTGGATCGTGCGCGCGAAGCGGGTCTGGTCGAGTTCCTGTCCAAACCTCTGGAATTGCCATTGCTGGCCCGCGTTCTGGAGAGGCACGGCCCGACCGCGGGTTCGTCACCCTCGGCCGCGCCGCACGACGCCGTGACGTCGCCGCGACCGGCCATGGATGCCGGGCGCTGGCGGCTGCTGGGCGAGATCGATGACGCCCTGGGGACGGTCCGCCGTGACCTGGCGTCAGACTTTCTGCAGACCGTGACCGAGCGTGTCGACGCCATTGTTCTGAGCGCCCAGGCGGGTGATGCGCCGGCCCTTGCGTCGGCGGCGCACCGGCTGCGCGGTGCGGCCGAAAACATCGGCCTCGCCGCACTGGCGGCAGGTTGCGAGCAGATCGAAGAGCAGGCGCGCGCCGGGCAGGTGGCCCCTGTGGCGGCTGACAGCTTGCGTGTTGTGGCGGCCGAAGCCCAAAACGCACTGCGCCAGGCGGTCGAGCGGCTCGGTGGAACCCTCTGAGCCGACCTGCCACGATATGAAAAAGATAGCTTAAAGCGACCTTTTCACGCTGGGTACGGGCGATTTTTGCCCGAATTACGGCTTGGGGAGGTCGCGGGCGACCCGCAAGCCCGCCGCCTGCAAACGCATCGCCGGCGAAAGCCATAGCCGGCTGCTGGCGCGCAGATCGGCAGGGTCTCCCACCCAGGCGCCGCCGCGCAAGACACGGGCGGGCGACGCGCATTTCTCAGTCCAGGCGCTGCCGTTTGCCGGCGCGCCCTGGTAAGAGTCATGGTGGCAGTCCTGAACCCACTCCCAGACGTTGCCGTGGACCTGGTACAGGCCGAACGGGTTCGGATCAAATTGATGGACCGGTGTCGTCGATTGCCGCCAGGGACCTTTGGCGCTGCCCTGGAAATCCGGCGCACTTGTCTGGTAGTTGGCTTTGTCCGGTGTGAGCTCGTCGCCCCACCAGAACAGGGTTGTGGTTGCCGCGCGGGCCACATATTCCCGCTCTGCTTCGCTGAGCAGCCGGTAGTTCCGGCGCGTTTCCTGGCTGAGCCATTTCACATAGGCCTGGGCGTCGTCCCAGCTGACACAGACAACGGGATGGTTGTCGGCCTGCTTCAACAGGCTGTTTCTCCAGGAGGTGCCCGCGCGCAGCGCCCACTCGCCGCTGGACCAGACAAAACAGCCGCCGTCCCGCTCGGCATCGGTCTTGTGCCCGGTGCGCTGCACAAATGCCGAGAACTCAGCCCGTGTCACGGCGTGTCGGCCGGCCGCAAAGGACGCTACCGATACCCGGTGAACCGGGCCTTCACGGGCATCCACGGTGCGACCCGCAATGGCCTTGCCGGGCGTGCTGCCCATCTGGAAGCTCCCAGGTGGAATATTCACCAGTTCGGGGCACTGTGGGCAGTCCCGAATGGCGCCGTCGCGGGTGACCGATTCGGGCAGGGCCGTGGGCCGCGGGCTGGGTTCGTCGCTGCGCACAGCGCGTGAGGCCGGCGCGACGGCGGGTAAGCTTTCCTGGGCCGCACGTTGTGCGGAGCCGGGTGTGGCGGCCTGGGACGCGGGGGACAACGGCGTCTTTGCGGCCGGCGGAGCTTCTCCGATCAGGGAAAACAGCGCCCAAAAGCCCGCAACGAAGGCAAGGATGGACATGAGCCACTGACCTTTGAGCAACAAGCTCAGAAAAATGGCTACTCCGACGAAGCCCGCGGCGCCACCGGCCCACCATCCGATCAGCTGCTGGCCGTAGTAACCACCGACAGCGGCGCCAACAGCCACGCCGACCCATTTCAGGAACTCCATACGACAATCCCCTGCGAAGTGCGAAACAAGTATCGCACGCTGACCACCGTCAGCGGGGGGCGTCCACAATGCTGACGATGTGGTGCCACTGGGCTGCGGTCACGGGGGTGATCGACAGGCGGTTGCCGCGGCGCAACACCGGCAGGTCGACCAGGGCGGGGTCGGCCCGCATCTCGGTCAGGGACAGAAGCCGCGTTCGCCGGATAACTTGCACTTCACGCAGCAACCAGCGGGGGGCCTCGGGCCTGGCGGCGGGATCATGATACGGTGAGGCCGGATCGAACTGGGTGGGGTCTGGCAGCACTTCCGAAGCGATGCGTGCCAGCCCGACAATGCCCGGCTGGGCGCACCCGGAGTGGTAAAACAGGACTCCATCACCCACTTGCATGGCGTCTCGCAGGAAGTTGCGGGCCTGGTAGTTGCGTACTCCGGTCCACGGCACCGTCGCTTGCGGCGCCGCCAGAGCATCGTCGACCGAGCAGTCCTCCGGCTCGGATTTCATCAACCAGAACCGAGGCACAGGCAACCGATCGGACGATGCAGGCAGCATTCTTCCTCGCCTGGGTCAGGCGACCGGCTTGAAGTCGAAGCCGGCACCCAGCTTTTCGACCTTGCCGAAAGCCGGGAAGGGGAAGTGGTAGCCCCCGGTGACCATGTTGTCGCGGACCACCATGTCGAACACTTTGCGGCGCGATTCACGCGCGGCATCGGCATCCATGTCGAACTGAACGGCCCAGTCCGGATTGCGCGCAAACAGCTGGGGCACATTGGTGATGTCGGCGACATAGGCAAACTTCTCGTTGCCGCTGTGCACGGTGAACAGGGTATGTCCGGGCGTGTGGCCATAGGCCGCCATGCTGCGCACCCCCGGCGCCAGCTCCGCGCCGGCTTCGAACGTCGACAGCACATCGGCACCCAGGCCACCGAAAACGCGTCGGACCGCCTGGAATGCGCCCTTCATGGCATCGGGCGCGGCGGCCATACGGGCATCGTCCATCCACCATCCGTGTTCCATGGACGGGACCAGAATGCGGGCTTTGGGGAAGACCAGTTGGCCGGCCCGGTTACGCAGTCCGTTGATGTGGTCGCCGTGGTAATGGCTGATGAGGACAGTATCGATGTCTTCTGCGCGCAGTCCGGCGGCCTGCAGGTTGGCCAGCAGACGTCCGGTCGTGGCTGGTCCGTTGTCGGCAAAGCCGGTATCCATCAGGATGCGGCGCCCGCCTGCGACGACCAGGAAGGCAGTGAACGGAATGTCGATGTATTCGACCGGCATGTTCTGGGAGCGCAACAGCTCCTGCACGGTGGCCAGTGGGGCATTGCGCACGAACTCCGCCGCCAGCGGGCGGCGAAGAACACCGTCATTGAGTGCAATGATTTCGATGTCGCCGAGCTTTTGCCGGCGAAATCCGACCTGCACGACGGAAGGGGCGCCGAAGTTGGGCGCGTTTTGGGCTACCAGTGGCAGAAATGAGCCCGCCAGATAGGCGGCAGTGGCAGCAGAGCCGCCTACAAGCAGGTCGCGTCGTCGAATCATGTGCAACTCCGGTGAAGGTGATAAGGGTCACCATGGTGCACCAGGTCGCCCAAGTTGCGACTGATCAGTCACATTTCCGGGGATGCAAGAAGGGGAATTGGCGTTCAGCCTGCGTTACGGCACGGGTCCTGAAAGCCCAATGCGCATGACCTGAAGGTTTGAAAGGGGTGACGAGCCTTGACCCCGGCACTGACTCCACAGTTAGGGCTGCTTGGTTCCCCACCTGACCCGGTTGGCCGCTTCACCATGCGGGAAGGCCCGTCGGGTTCTATTGTAGGCGACGACGGGCTTCGGCCGGTCCGAAGGAAAGCGTCAGCAGCTCCAGAACGTCGTATCGGGCTTTGGCAAGCTCCTCATCGCGAGGGTCCAGGGCCAGGCGCGCCAGCAGCCGTTCGCGCTTGGGGTGGCAACAGCCCTCCAGCGCATTGACAAGACGGATAACTTCCGGACTGGCGAAGGCGAGCAGTTCGTCGGAACATCCGATCGGCAGACAGTGGACACGTTGCAGCATGGCTGTTTGGCTTTGAAGCAGTGTGATTCCCGGTTGGTGCGTCGCAGCATACCCAATAAAACCTTACCGGACCTTTCGCCGGCCCGGTTTTTTCGATGTTTTGGAGACAACGCCCTATTTCGCCGCGGGGTTGACCCCGACCGGGTGAACAGGGGGGGCGACTTAGAATCCGGTCATGTCCTATCTTGTGCTCGCCCGTAAGTACCGTCCGCGCAATTTCGCCGAGATGGTGGGGCAGGGCCACGTGGTCCAGGCACTGGTCAACGCGCTGCAGCGGCAGCGTCTGCACCATGCCTACCTGTTTACCGGTACGCGGGGGGTGGGCAAGACCACGGTAGCGAGGATTCTGGCCAAGTCGCTCAACTGCCAGGGTGCGGATGGCCAAGGCGGCATTACGGCGGAGCCCTGCGGGGTCTGTCCGGCGTGTCAGGCCATCGACGCCGGCCGGTTTGTCGACTACACCGAACTGGACGCCGCGTCCAACCGCGGCGTCGATGAGGTGCAGCAGCTCCTGGAGCAGGCCGTCTACAAGCCGGTCCAGGGTCGCTTCAAGGTCTTCATGATCGACGAAGTGCACATGCTGACCAACCATGCCTTCAACGCCATGCTCAAGACGCTGGAGGAGCCGCCCGAGTATCTCAAGTTCGTGCTGGCGACGACCGATCCGCAGAAGGTGCCGGTGACCGTGTTGTCCCGCTGCCTTCAGTTCAACCTGCGCCCGATGGCCCCTGATACCGTGCGTGAGCATCTGCAGCAGGTGTTGGCTCGCGAAAACGTGCCGGCCGATGCGGCCTCGCTGCATCTGCTGGCCCGCGCCGCGCGCGGCTCGATGCGGGATGCGCTGAGCCTCACCGACCAGGCGATTGCGTTCGGTGCCGGCCGCATCGAGCTGCCGGTCATTCGGCAGATGCTGGGCAGCGCCGACCGCGGCCATGTGCTGCGCCTGATCGAAGCCTCGGCACTGGGGCAGGGGCGGGTGCTTGTCGAGACGGTGGACCTCTTGCGCGAACACGGGCTGAATGCGGCGAGCACGCTGGAGGACATGGTCACGCTGCTGCAGCGCATGGCCGTAGCCCAAAGTGGCGCCGGCCCTGACCTGTCCGATCCGGACCCCGAGGCGGCAGAGGTGGCTCGTCTGGCCGCATTGATGCCCGCTGATGAAACCCAGTTGCTGTACAGCCTGTGTCTGCACGGGCGTGCCGAACTGGGGCTCGCGCCCGATGAATACAGCGCCCTGACCATGGTCTTGCTGCGTCTGCTGGCCTTCAAGCCGGCGACCGCAGGGACCGGGGTGGAAAAAAAAAGCCTGAAGCCAGCACCTGAGGCGGCCGGAGTGCCGTCGATGCCGGGACCGGCAGGTGAAAGCATCGTCAGCCGTGGCGAAGTACCGGAAAACGATAAAAATAGCCCGATACCCGGCGCAGAAAGGTCTTCTGTCGCTACAAAAATCGTATCGATTCCGGTGCGTGAACAGCCCCGGCCAGGGCCGCGCACAGCGCTTGCAGGCCTCGGTGCGCCTGAGGCGGGTGCCGATGACGCACCACGTGCCGAAACGCCGTCGAGGTCCATGCCCTTCACGGATGATGCGGGTGACCTCTGGCAGGCGACGGTGCGGACCTTGATGGATCGCGACGCCATCAGTGCGCTGGTGCGGGAGTTGGCCCTGCAGTCCCAACTGGTGGGTCGCGACGGCGACCGCTGGGTGCTGCGGGTAGAGCGTGAATCGCTCAATCAGGCCAGCACCCGCGAGCGGCTGCAGGCCGCATTGCACGCGGCCGGCCACCCGGTCAGCCTGACCGTGGAAATCGGTCAGGTCAGCGACTCTCCGGCGCGGCGGCTGGCGATGGAACTGGCGCGCCGCCAGCGTGCCGCTCAGGAACTGATTCAGGCCGATCCGTTCGTTCAGGAGATGATGCGCGAGTTTGGGGCGAAAATTGTGCCCGGCAGCATCAAGGCGGGACCGGACCGCAGCTGATTTCTATCCGGCGCTCGCTCCATTGTCGGGGTGGGCGCCATCACCAACCTCCATTGCGAAGGAAATTCGTTCATGTTCAACAAGGGACAACTCGCCGGTCTGATGAAGCAGGCGCAGGCCATGCAGGACAACCTCAAGAAAGCACAGGATGAACTCGCTTTTGTCGAAGTCGAGGGCGAATCCGGTGCCGGTCTGGTCAAGGTTCTGATGACGTGCAAACATGACGTCAAGCGTGTCACGATCGATCCGAGCCTGCTGGCTGATGACAAGGAAATGCTGGAAGACCTGGTCGCGGCGGCCTTCAACGCGGCCGTGCGCAAGGCGGATGACACGGCGCAAGAGCGCATGGGGAAACTCACAGCCGGCATGCCCGGCCTGCCTGCTGGTATGAAGTTTCCTTTCTGATGCGCGTCGCTCGCGTATCGGAGGCCTTGTCACTTATCGGTCGCTGACCCTTTGTCGGATACCCGATCACTGGAGTTGCTGGTGCAGGCGCTGCGCAGGCTGCCCGGCGTGGGCGCACGCTCGGCGGCGCGGATGGCGTTTCACCTGTTGCAGCATGACCGCGAGGGCATGCGCTTGCTGGCAAACAGCCTCAACGAGGCGCAGGCCAACGTGCGCCACTGCAGTCGCTGCTACACGCTGACGGAATCGGAGATCTGCCGCACCTGCATGGACCCGGCGCGTGACCACAGCAAGCTGTGTGTGGTCGAGACGCCGGCCGATCAGGCCGCCGTGGAACGGACTGCCGCGTACCGCGGGCTGTATTTTGTTCTGATGGGACGGCTGAGTCCGCTGGACGGGATCGGCCCGCGTGAGATCGGACTGGCCCGCCTTTTGCAACGGGCTGCCGACGGCGTGGTGCAGGAGGTGATCCTGGCAACCAATTTCACTGCCGAAGGCGAGGCGACCGCCCACGTTCTGGGCGAGGCGCTGCGCCGCCGGGGCCTGCAGGTTACGCGCCTGGCACGCGGCGTGCCGGCCGGGAGCGAGCTTGAATATGTCGACCTTGGAACGATTGCCCACGCCATGGTCGATCGTCGTCAGACCTGAGTTTTTTCCCCCGTGCTCTCCGCACCCCGTTTGCCGGCAAACCGGCGGAAAAGGAAACACCCATGAATACCTCCCTGTCGCTGGTTCGTTTTTCCGTGGCCTATTGGTGTGTCCTCGTGGCCGCGCTGCTGCCTCTGGCCTGCGCCGGCATTGCCAAATGGGGCATGTTCAGGAAGGCCCGGCGTGATGGTGGCTACGACAACCACAACCCGCGGGCGTGGCTTGCCCGACAGACCGACTGGCGGGCCCGGGCGAACGCGGCGCAGGCCAACAGTTTCGAGGCCCTGCCGTTCTTCATCGGCGCTGTCATCATCGCCCACCAGATGGGCGCTCCCCAGTTGCGGGTGGATTTGCTGGCGTTCATTTTCATCGTGGCGCGGTTGTTCTACATCCTGATGTACGTGGGTGACCTGGCGACCTTTCGCTCGATTGCCTGGATGGTTGGGCTGGGCGCCAATATCGCGATCCTGTTTGCCGGATTCCGCTGAACCGTTTCGTCATCGGGGTTTCCCCGGTGAGTCGTGAAAACCCGAACGGGGTAGCTACCGATGGTCTGCCGCCCGAACTGCGCCTAAGCTCGGGACTGTCACAAGAACAGTTTTCAAGAGGTGAGGGTGAGGGTGGCTCAAGCGCTGTGGATGCCGGAGCGAAGGCGTTTTCTCCGCTGGACGGGTGCGGGCCTGGCCGTTGTGGGCGCGCCGATGGTCCGCAGCCAGACCGGCGCCGAGCGCAACCGGGTCACTGTGACCGTTGCCGGGGGCCTGTCGCTGGCCAATCTGCCACTGAGCGTGGCGTTACACCGGGGATTCTTTGGCCAGGAAGGGCTGGACGTCGATTTCGTCGAATCCTTGGACGAAGCGCAGTCCCTGCAGGCCTTCCTTTCGGGCGGGACCGAGCTGGTCTGTGGTCCGTACGAGCAGACGATGCGGTTGCAGGCGCGCGGCAAACCCGGTGTGGCGTTTGTGATGTTGGCCCGGGTGCCGAAGGTGGTCTTTGGCATCTCAACCCGCAAGCACGCCACCTTGCGTGCTCTGACAGATTTTCGGGGCCAACTCGTCGGTTACGGCGGTGCGGGCACCACGTCCGAGCTGGTCGCCCGCCAGGTGCTGAGTCGGGCCGGACTGCGCCCGAACGAGGTTCAATGGCAGGCGGTTGCCGACGCAGTGACCGGGTTGCATGGCGTGCGAAGCGGGCAACTCGATGCCTGGTGCAATGGGGATCCGGCCATGACCCAGCTGGAGCAGCGCTCCGAAGTGCGGGTGCTGTCCGATACCCGCACCTTGCGGGGAACGGCCGAACTTTTCGGCGGACCCATGCCCGGCCTGTGCCTGTATGCCACGTCGGCGTTTCTCCAGCGCAACCCCCGTCATGCCCAGGCCCTGGCCAACGCGGTGGTCCACGCCCTTCGCTGGCTGCAGACGGCGGGACCCCGGGATCTGGTGCGAACCTTGCCCGAGCGCATGTTCCTGGGGGATCGGGCGGTCTACCTTGCAGCACTGGCAAAGAACCAGGAAGGCTTCTCCACCGACGGTGTTCTGGCCGAGGACGGCGCATGGACTGCATTGCGGCACCTGGCCGCCAATGATCCCGAGGTCCGTCTCGGCCGTATCGACCTGTCGCAGACATGGTCGGGGAGTTTTGCGTTGCGGGCGCGCGAGCAATTCCGGCTCTGAGGGCCAACCCCAGCTGCCGCCGCCGGGCAGCGGCCGCGACGCACACCGCTGCAGGGCACCCCGGGCGCTCGGCAGCGATGCGTCGCTCAGCGACGCGGGCGCGCTGGGGTGGGGCGCGCGGGGGGCCGTCGGGTCGGCGCAGGCGCTGCCTTGCGGGCACCCGCGGGGCCACGTGCGGCAGCCCGCGCCGGAACCGGCAGATAGACGACCACGGCCTGGCCTGCCTTGAGCGCTGCGGACGGGCTGCTGCGGTTCCATTCAGCGACGCTGGTGGCACTCAACCGCAGCCGCGCCGCCAGGCTGGCGACGGTTTCACCTTTGCGGGCCTTCACGGTGCTTCGCCGCAGGACCACTTCCGGTGCGAGCGCGAGCTGGCCGTTATCGGCAACATGGCTGGCAACGTCCTGTTCTTGCGACTCTTTGCGGGGGACCACCAGGGCTGAACCAGCCTTGATGAGCATCCTTGGCGGTATGCCGTTCACCTCCCGCAACTGGGCTTCGCTGGTACCCACGCGACGTGCGGCTTCGGCGACGGTCATGTTGACGGGCGCCTGCCAGGCGGTCCAGCTGGCCAGTCGGGCATTGCCGTGCTGGGCCAGGTTCTGCTTGAATACCGCTGCGTTGTCCCACGGCAGCAGGACCTGGGGTGTGCCGGCTGCCAGGATCACCGGTCGGTTGACCGACGGGTTGAGCGCCCGGAAGTCATCGACCGCGACTTCGGCGAGCCGCGCAGCCAGCGCCACATCGATATCGCGGGTGATATCGACCGTGTCGAAGAACGGGTGGTTCGGAATGTCCGGCAGCCGTGTGCGGTAGTAGTCCGGACGGGCGACGATGTTCTTGACGGCCTGCAGCTTGGGGACGTAATAGCGTGTTTCGTCCGGCATACGCAGTTCCGTGTAGCGCAAGCCCATACCCGCCGAACGGTTGCGTGCCATGGCACGCATCACGCTGCCTTCGCCCCAGTTGTAGGCGGCGAGCGCAAGGTGCCAGTCGCCGAACAGGCGGTAGAGCTTTTGCAGATAGTCGAGTGCGGCACGCGTCGATTCGAGCACATCGCGCCGATCGTCCCGGAACATGTTCTGCTTCAGGTCGAAATCCCGCCCCGTCGCCGGCATGAACTGCCACATGCCGGCGGCTTTCGCATGGGAGACCGCCTGGGGGTTGAAGGCCGACTCGATGAAGGGCAACAAGGCCAGCTCGCTGGGCATGTTGCGCCGCTCCAGCTCTTCGACGATGTGAAACAGGTACTTGCGCGAACGTTCCGCCATGCGCTGCATGTAGTCCGGGCGACTGACGTACCACTCGGTGCGGTCCTGGGCGAGGTCGGTCTCCAGATCCGGCATGGCAAATCCCCGCCGAATGCGGTCCCAGATGTCGGCCGGAGGCTCTAGCGCCGCCACGGCCGATGCACGCAGCGCGACGGCTTCAATCGGCCGCATGTCGGCGGCAGACCCCGGCGGTGCCAGGTAGGGCGCAGACAGGGAAAAACGGGAGGGCCCGGGCGTTGGCGCGGACACCGGGGCGGTGGTGGGCGTCGGTTTCGGGTCGGCCGGCATCACGGCCGGGGATGGCATGGCGTCGCTTGAAGCGGCCGTGTTCACGTTCGCCCGCACGCTGCCCATCGGTGCGGCACAGCCCGCCAGCAGGCTTGCGCCCAGAAGCAGAAAACAAGCGATAGTCTTCATTGGAAACGGTTCTTCCATTCGCGCAGCGCGGCGAAGGCGGCGATATCGTCGCCGGTGTCACACTGGCCGGCCAGTGCGTGCCGGACCGATGGCTCGCGGCTGCGCAAGAACGGATTGATTGCCCGCTCGACCGACAGCCGAGCCGGCAGGGTCGGTTGGCCGGTCGCTCGCAGTGCCTCGCACCGCTTCTGATACGCTTCCAGATCGGCATTGTGCGGCTCGACGACCCGCGCGAAACGCAGGTTCGACAGGGTGTACTCGTGCGCGCAGCAGACCTGGGTTGCATCCGGCAGCGCCGCCAGGCGGTCCAGCGACGACAGCATCTGCGCCGCCGTGCCTTCGAACAGGCGTCCGCAACCGCCGGAGAACAGGGTGTCGCCGCAAAAGAGCACCGGTGCACCGTCCACGTCGGCACAGAAATAGGCCACATGGCCCGCCGTGTGGCCGGGTACATCCAGGACGTCCCAGCGCAGGCCCAGCGCGTCGAATCGGTCACCGCCGATCTGGCCCGTGACTGGCGGGGAAACCGACTCCCGAGCGGGCGCGCGCACCAGGGCACCGGTTTCGTGACGCAGCCGGTCGATGCCACCGGTGTGATCGGGATGGTGGTGGGTGACTAGAATCTGCTCCAGTTGCAGTTGCCATCGATGAAGCGCCTGCAATACCGGCTCCGCATCGCCGGGGTCGACCACCAGCGCCCGGTGACCGTCGTGCAGGAGCCAGATGTAGTTGTCGGAGTAGGCGGGTAGTGCAGTCAGGTCCATGAAAGCCCAGATTATAGAAACCCCTGTTCGCCTGCACGACTGGTTCCAGACCCCGTCGGGGCGTTATCTGCTTGAATGGGAGCAGGATCAGTTCGACCAGGCGGTGGCGGATCTGTTCGGCTATCACGCGCTCCAATTGGGCCTGGACGATCTCGATACCTTGCGCAACAACCGCATGCCCCATCGCTGGCTTGCACTGGAATCCCCCCGCTGCGGACTGCCAGCGGACGAAGCAGAACGCGGCCCCGGCCTCGATTTGCTGTGTGACCACGCGGCCTTGCCATTTCCCGAACACAGTCTTGACCTGGTGTCCCTGCCGCACGCGCTGGAACTGAACCTGGACCCGCATTCCACGCTTCGCGAGGTCGAGCGCGTCCTGGTGCCGGAAGGGCGGGTGGTCATCAGCGGGCTCAATCCGGCCAGCCTGTGGGGATTGCGCCAGCAACGGGCCCACCTGTGCCGCCGCCTCGGATTCGGTTCGCTGTACCTGCCCGATGCCGGCGAGTTCATTGCCTACTGGCGCCTTCGCGACTGGCTGCGCCTGCTGGGATTTGAAGTCGAGGTGGTGCGCTTCGGCTGCTACCGGGCGGCGGTCCGCTCCGAGCGCTGGCTGCAGCGGCTGGCCTGGATGGACCGGGCTGGCGCGCGCTGGTGGCCCATCCTGGGCGCCGCCTATTTTGTGGTCGCCTGCAAGCGGGTGCGGGGTATGCGCCCGCTGGCGAATCCGTGGAAGGCGGCGCCGGTGGTTCAGCCTGCTTCTGTTTCTGTAGCAAACTATCACCTTTCCGCAACGGGTAAAGAACGAAAAGACGATGAATCACGTTGAAATCCATACCGACGGCGCCTGCAAGGGCAATCCGGGCCCGGGCGGCTGGGGTGTGGTGCTCCAGTCTGGCGCGGTGCGGCGCGAGCTTTTCGGCGGCGAAGCCGAAACCACCAACAACCGCATGGAGCTGACGGCGGTCATCGAGTCCTTGCGAGCGCTCAAGCGGCCGTGCCGGGTGTCCCTGTATCTCGACAGCGAGTACGTGCGCAAAGGCATCACGGAATGGATACATGGCTGGAAAGCCAAAGGCTGGCGTACGGCTTCCAAACAGCCCGTGAAGAATGCGGACCTGTGGCAGGTGCTGGACGGTCTGGTCCACAGCGGGCCCCACCAGATCGAATGGCACTGGGTCAAAGGCCATGCCGGCAACGCGGGCAACGAGCGCGCCGACGCGTTGGCCAACCTTGGTGTCGACCAGGCCCGGGCACAGCGCGTGTAAAGCCGGGGTAAAGCCGGCGCCGCGCGCGCGAAGCCGACGCGGGTGTGACGCACGCGGTGCGGTTTGAACTGCTACATTGGCCGCTTTTCGACATTCGCTTCAGCGACACCGTCCGATGGCATCCAGAATCCTTTATACCGGCGTTGCCGCCGTTGGCATTGCAGCGGCCGCCGTTGCTGCCTGGTGGTACCAGTCCCGCCCTGTCGTGCCCAAAGAAGTCGGCGCGCCGCCCGCTGCAGCAGCCCGTGCGGGTGCGTCCGCACCGGGCGGCCCGGCGGCGCGACCGGCTGGTGTCGAAGTGGCCCGCGTCGAAGCGACCCGCCTGCAGGACGATGCCCAGGCCGTGGGCACATTGCGGTCCCGCCAGAGCGTGATGCTGCGGCCCGAGGTGGCCGGACGGGTGGTGAGCCTGGGCTTTGCCGATGGCGCGGCGGTCAAGGCCGGGCAGTTGCTGGTCCAGCTCGACGACACGCTGCAGAAGGCCGAACGGTCCCAGGCGCAGGCGCAGGTGTCGATTGCCCAGGCCAACTTCAAACGGAACCAGGAACTGGTGGCACAGAACTTCGTTGCCCAACGGGTGCTTGACGAAAGTGCCGCGGCGCTGCAGGTGGCCCAGGCCCAACTGGCGCTGGCCGACGCCCGCCTGGCACGGATGCGCATCGTTGCGCCGTTTGACGGTGTGCTGGGCCTTCGCTCGGTCAACCTCGGCGACTACGTCAAGGACGGTGCCGACCTGGTCAATCTGGAAGATCTGTCCACGATGCTGGTCGATTTCCGCCTGCCCGAACGTTTCCAGACCCGGCTGCGCCGTGGCCAGCGGGTGGAATTGCAGCTGGATGCCTTCCCCGGCCGGCAATTCGAGGCCCGGGTCGAGGCGATCGACCCGTTGCTGGACGCCAATGGTCGCTCGGTGGCGGTCCGCGCGACCTTGCCCAACACCGGCGGCGTGGCCATCGTTGCGGCCGGTGGTGGCGGCGCGGCCGCTCGCCCGGGTGGTGCGACGGCCGCTGCGGGGCCGGGCTTACCGGCCGCCGTTGCCGCTTCGTCGGCGCGCCGTGTTGCGCTTTCCGGTGGGCCGGTCGCGCGCGGCTCGGGCTCCGGTGGCACCGGGCCCTTGCGAGCGGGCATGTTCGCCCGCGTGACGGCGGTGTTCGATGTGCGCGAGGCCGCCCTCATGGTGCCCGAAGAAGCCATCGTGCCACAGGGCGGGCGGCAGTTTGTCATCAAGGTGGTCGAGCCTTCGGCGGTGCCAGGCACCGCCACGGCGGCCCTGCCGCCAGAAGTCAAGTCTGTTTCATTGCGCCAGGAAGTCCGCCTTGGGGTACGCCGTCAGGGCAAAGTGGAATTGCTCGACGGTGTGAAAGCCGGTGAAACCGTGGTGGTTGCCGGACAGCAACGCCTGCAGCGGGACGGCACCCCCGTTCGTATCGTCGAGGCGGGACGCCCTGGAGCCCCGGCCCCAGGCGCTGGCGCGGGTCCCGGCGGTGGTGCCACTCCCGCGGCAGGGCCGGGTTCTTCCGCTGGCGGCTCGCCTGGCGTGCCCGTGCCCCCTGCCTCCGCAGCGGCGGTCCCTCCGGCAGCCGCGGCACCACCGGCCGGCACCGGTTCTGCCGCACGGTAAGGGGAAGCGCGCATGCAACTGGCAGAAACCTCCATTCGCCGGCCGGTGTTCGCCACCGTGTTGTCGCTGCTGATCGTGCTGATCGGTTATGTGTCCTTCACGCGCCTGTCGGTGCGCGAGTACCCGAAAATCGACGAACCGGTGGTCACGGTCGAAACCCGCTTCGGCGGAGCTTCCAGCGAAGTCATCGAATCGCAGGTGACCAAGATCCTTGAGGACTCGCTGGCCGGCATCGAGGGGGTGGACGTGATCACGTCCATCAGCCGCCAGGAACAGAGCCAGATTACCGTGCGTTTCTCGCTCGCCCGCGATGCCGACTCGGCAGCCGCCGATGTGCGTGACAAAGTCAGCCGCGTGCGTCAGCGTCTGCCGCAGGGCATCGATGAGCCCGTGATTGCCAAAGTCGAGGCCGACGCCTTTCCGGTGATCTGGCTGGCGCTCAGTTCCGATACCCACAGTGCGCTGCAGCTGTCCGACATGGCCAACCGCGTGGTCAAGCCGGTGCTGCAGACCGCGCCCGGCGCGGCCGATGTGCGGGTTTTCGGCGAGCGCAAGTTCGCCATGCGCATCTGGCTGGACCCCGACCGCCTCGCGGCCTACCGCCTGACGGTGCAGGATGTGGAGGACGCGCTGCGCCGAAGCAATCTGGAGGTGCCCTCCGGCCGGATCGAAAGCCGCAACCGCGAATTCAACGTGACGGCCGCAACGGACCTGCAACGCCCGCAGGAGTTCGCCCAGGTCGTGATACGCACGGTCAACGGCCAGCCGGTGCGCATCGGTGATGTCGCACGTGTGCAGCAAGGGCCGCTCGCCGAACGCACCAGCGTGCGTCTCAACGGTCGTGACTCCGTCTCGCTGGGGGTGATCCGCCAGGCGACGGCCAACCCGTTGGAGCTGTCCGCCGGGGTGCGCCAGCTTCTGGACAAGGTCAAGCGCGAATTGCCGCCGGGTGTGGATGTCGATGTCGCCAATGACAACTCGGTGTTCATCGACCGCTCGATCAAGGCGGTCTACCAGACCATCGCCGAAGCCGTGGTGCTGGTCGCGCTGGTGATCTTCTTTTTCCTGCGCACCTTCCGGGCATCGATCATTCCGTTGGTCACCATCCCGGTCTCGCTGATCGGCACGTTTGCCCTGATGGCTCTGGCCGGGTTCACCATCAACACCCTGACCCTGCTGGCGCTGGTGCTGGCCATCGGCCTGGTGGTGGACGACGCCATTGTGGTGCTGGAGAACATCTACCGACACATTGAAGAGGGTCTGAGCCCCTTTGCCGCCGCCATCAAGGGAGCGCGGGAAATCGGCTTTGCCGTGGTGGCCATGACGCTCACGCTGGCGGCGGTGTATGCGCCGCTGGCCTTCACGCCGGGGCGGACGGGGCGGCTGTTCACCGAGTTCGCGCTGGCACTGGCCGGCTCGGTGATCGTGTCCGGTTTTGTGGCCTTGACCCTGTCGCCCATGATGTGCTCCAAGCTGCTCAGGCACCAAAGCGAGCATGGCTGGTTCGACCGGACCATCGAGCGTTTCCTGCAGGCTGTCACACGCGGTTATGCCCGCCTGCTGGGCTGGGCGCTGGCCGCCCGTTGGCTGGTTGTGCTGGTCATGGTTGGCAGTGGCGTATTGACCTGGCACCTGCTGTCCGGCATCAAAAGCGAGCTTGCGCCGCTGGAAGACCGGGGGGTGATCCTCACTGTGATCAACGGCCCCGACGGTGCCACCCTCGACTACACCAACCGGTATGCGCAGGCCATTGAGCGAATCGGCCAGTCCTACGCCGAGTTTGACCGGGTATTTGTGGTCAACGGCAACCCCTCGGTGGCGCAAGGCAACGTGTTCCTGCGGGCCTTGCCGTGGGAGGAGCGCACCCGCACGACGCTCGACATTGCCCGCGAGATCACCCCAAAGGTAGCCGGGCTGCCGGGTGTGCAGGCCTTCCCGATCACGCCGCCCTCGCTGGGCCAGGGTTTTCGGGAGCGGCCGGTCAACTTTGTGATCATGACCAGCGAAAGTTATGCCAATCTGGCGCAGGTGGTCCGCGCCTTCCAGGACGAACTGGCCAAGAACCCCGGCTTTGTTCAGGTGGACACCGACCTGCGCCTGAACAAGCCTGAAATCCGCCTGGAGGTGGACCGCGAGAAGGCCGCTGACCTGGGCGTCAGCGTCGAGGCCGTGGCCCGCTCGGTCGAAACCATGCTGGGTGGACGCAACGTGACCCGTTACAAACGAGAGGGCGAGCAGTACGACGTGGTGGTGCAGACCACCGCCAGCGGGCGCGACACCCCCGATGACATCGAGAAAATCTTTGTCCGTGGCCGCAACGACACCATGATTCCGCTCTCGGCACTGGTGCGCACCCGCGAAGTGGTGGTTCCCCGCGAACTCAACCATTTCGGCCAACGGCGTTCGGCATCCATCACCGCCAACCTGGCGCCGACCTATTCGCTCGGTGAGGCGCTGGCGTTCATGGACAGCACGGCGCAGAAAGTGCTCAAGAGCGGCTATGCCACCGACCTCAATGGCAGCAGCCGCGAATTCCGCAACGCCTCCGGCTCGCTGGCGATGGTGTTTGTGCTGGCGTTGCTGTTCATCTACCTGGTGCTGGCGGCGCAGTTCGAGAGCTTCGTGGATCCGCTGGTGATCATGCTCAGTGTGCCCTTGTCCATGGCCGGCGCGCTGCTGGCGCTGCAGTTCACGGGCGGCACACTCAACGTGTTCAGCCAGATCGGGCTGATCACCCTGGTCGGGCTGATCACCAAACACGGCATTCTGATCGTGGAATTTGCCAACCAGTTGCGGGAGCAAGGTCATGCCATGCTGGATGCCGTCCGCCAGTCCGCCGTGCAGCGCCTTCGCCCCATTCTGATGACCACGGGCGCCATGGTGCTCGGCGCCATTCCCCTGGCGCTGGCCACCGGCGCCGGCGCCGAAAGCCGCCGCCAGATCGGGTGGGTCATTGTCGGTGGCATGAGTCTGGGCACGGTGCTGACCATCTTTGTGGTGCCCACCATGTACACCTTGCTGGCCCGCCGGCGCACGCCGGGCGCCATACGAACCACGGTGGCGGGTGAAGGTGTACCGGCGGCCACCGGCGCCGCCGGGCACTGACGCGGAGCAGCGCCGACCGCCACGGCCGCAGCCCCGCCCGAACCGCAGGGGGGCGGTTGGTCAGGTTTCGGCGTAGCGCTGCAGCACGTACGTGCCGGGCGCCTCGCTCAGTCGCGCGGCGCGGGCTGTGCGGCGGGCGGGCTGCCGGGGTCCGGATCGCGCGGCCAGCCAGGCCTGCCAGGCTGTCCACCAGCTGCCCTCACACGGCGTCGCGTTGCGCGCCCACTCGTCGGCCTCGACCCAGTCGCCGTGGGCCGGGCGGGTCGCCATGCGGTAGCGGCGGTTTGCGTGCCCGGGCTCGGAGATGATGCCGGCGTTGTGGCCGCCACTGCACAGCGCGAAGGTGATCTCGGCGTCGCACAGGTGGTGCAGCTTGTAGACCGAGCGCCAGGGCGAAATGTGGTCCCGCTCCGTTCCCACCATGAACACCGGCTGGCGAATGTCACCCAGCGACACCGTGCGTCCCTCCACCCGGTAAGTGCTGGTGGCCAGCGCGTTGTGCAGGTACAGCGAGGTCAGGTACTCGTGGTGCATGCGTGCCGGCATGCGTGTCGTGTCGGCGTTCCAGGCCATCAGGTCGTTGGGTTGCTCGCGCTCGCCCATCAGGTACTCACGCATGCGGCGCGTCCAGACGAGGTCGCGAGAGTGCAGGAACTGGAACGAACCGGCCATCTGGCTGCCGGACAGGTAACCTTGACCGCGCGTGATGTTGTCCAGATAGCCGATCTGGCTTTCGTCGATGAACAGGCCCAGTTCGCCCGGCTCGGAGAAATCGGTCTGCGCAGCCAGCAGCGTCAGGGTGGCCAGCGGCGGCAGGGCTCGCGCGCCACGCACGCCCCCCTTGCGGGCGATGGCGGCGGCGGCAATGGCCAGCAGCGTGCCGCCCAGGCAGTAGCCCATCGCATGCACCTCCGTGCCGGGGCCGCTGTGCTGGCCGACCGCCTGCAGCGCGTCCAGTACGCCCATGCGCAGGTAGTCGTCCAGCGTCAGCTCGGCGTCGCTGGCATCCGGGTTGCGCCATGACAGCATGTACACCGTGTGGCCCTGGCTGACCAGGTAGCGGACCATCGAATTGTGCGGGGACAGGTCCAGGATGTAGTACTTCATGATCCACGACGGGATCACCAGAACCGGCTCGGGGTGAACCTGCGGTGTCTGCGGGTCGTAGCGGATCAGCTCGATCAGGTGGTTGCGGTAGACCACGGCGCCGGGGGTTACCGCAACGTCGCGGCCCACGACGTACTTCGCCTCGGTCGCACCTTGGTCCGGTTCGGCGACGCCGGTCACGTCGGCCAGCCAGTGTCGGGCGCCCTGCGCCAGGTGCGCGCCGCCCGATTCAATGGCGTCACGCAGTACGACGGGGTTGGTGGCCAGCCAGTTGGCGGGCGCCATCACCCCCAGCCACTGCCGGGCGAAGAACTCGGTCATGTTGGCGTGATGCGCCGTCATTCCCGGTACGCGTGAAGCCTCGCGCCAGAAGGCTTCGGCGTTGCGAAAGCCGGCCCGCATCTGGCTGAAGGGCCACTGCGCCCAGGCCTCGTGGCGAAAGCGCGGGTCATCGTCGGCGGCGCCCGCGCCTTCCGACACGCTGTCGCGCTGTGTCAGTGTGTCCTGCCACAGGCGTGCCGCCAGCGCCGCCAGTTCCATCTGCCGGCCGGGCGAAACACCCAGGTGCCAAGCCCAGTCGGCTGCCGCCAGGCTGAGCGAAACGGGAGACAGGCTGCCGAACAGCGGCGCCGCAGCGGCATGGAGCAGGCGGTCCAGCCGCTCGGTCTCGGTTTCGGCAGCGCGTGGCGGGTCCTGGCTGGGGTGGGGGGCGGGCGTTTTCATGGCGGCCATTGTCCGGGCTGGGCCGTGACATCGACATGACACACATCAAGAGGCTGCATACGGGCCGTGGGCCGCCGGTTTTCCGTGAAAAGTCACCGTACCCACGGCAAAAAGGTCGCTTTTGGCTATGTTTTCGATAGTTGTCGGCTTTCCGGCAGCCTTTTGACCAACGCGCTTGACAGCGCCGTGCTCTCGCCGCATCGTCGGCCCATGGTGCAATTTGCGTTTTGCCACTCGGGCACGCGCGGCGGGGGTGTGGGCGCTGGCGCGCTTCGCGCCGGGCGGGCGCTGGCATGAGCCGGGTTTTTGACTCCCTGCGGCTTTCGGCGGTGTCGCTGGACATCGCGGCGGTCAACCGGGGCGGCGCCCGGGCTGTGGCGGACCGGCAGCGGCGGCGTCTGGAACGCGTCGTTGCGGCGGCGCTGCGGGATTCGCGGCTGTACCGGCGGCTGGTGGCGAACCACGCCCCCGGCGGCCTGGCCTCGGATGCCGCGCTGGCCGCGCTGCCAGTCACCCACCGCGCCCAGCTGATGGCGGAGTTTGACGACTGGGTGACTGATCCGCGCCTGCGTCGCAGCGCGCTGGCGGCGTTCATGGCCGAACCGGCGAACATTGCTGTGCCCTATGGCGGCCGCTACATCGTCTGGGAAAGTTCAGGCACCAGCGGCCAGCCCGGACTGTTTGTGCAGGACGCCGAATGCATGGCGGTGTATGACGCCCTCGAATCGCTGCGCCGCAGCGCGCCCCGGCCGATCAGCCGCTGGATGGACCCGTGGTATCTGGCGGAGCGCATGGCCTTTGTGGGCGCCATCGGCGGGCACTTCGCCAGTATCGTGTCGTTGCAGCGGCTTTGCGCGCTGAACCCCTGGATGGGGGGGGCCACCCGCAGTTTCTCCGTGCTGGAGCCCACCGCCCGCCTGGTGGACGCACTCAATACCTGGAACCCGACCGTTCTGGCCACGTACCCCACGGCGGCGGCCTTGCTGGCCGACGAGGCGGCCGCCGGGCGGCTGCGGGTGCGCCCGCGCGAAGTCTGGACGGGCGGTGAAACCCTCAGTCCCGGCATGCGACGCCACGTCGAGCAGCAACTGGGCTGCAATGTGCGCAACAGTTATGGTGCGTCGGAGTTTCTGGCCATGGGTTGGGAATGCGCGCACGGCCAGCTGCACCTGAACGCCGACTGGGTCATCCTGGAGCCGGTGGACGAACAGTACCAGCCGGTGCCGCCCGGGGCTGCCTCGGCCAGCGTCTTGCTGACCCACCTGGCCAACACGGTGCAGCCCCTGATCCGCTACGACCTGGGTGACCAGATCATGCTGTCCGACCAGCCCTGTCGCTGCGGTTCGCCGCTTCCGGTCATCCAGGTGCGTGGACGCGACGACGAGCCCCTGGTGCTGCGTGGCCGCCACGGCGAACCGGTGACCCTGCTGCCGATGGCCCTGACCACGGTGCTGGAGGAGGAGGCCGGCGTTTTCGACTTCCAGCTGGTGCAGCGTGACGCCCACAGCCTGACGCTGCGCCTGCCTTTGAGCGGCGAAGCCGCCGATGCCGCCTTCGCCCGCTGCCGCAGCGCGCTGGCGGCATTTGCCGCCAGTCAGGGTCTGCGGGGATTGTCTGTCCATGAAGAACGCGCTGTTGCCCTGGCGCGCGGGCACAGCGGCAAGGTCTGCCGGGTGCTGGGCGGTGCGGTGTCAGGCATGGCCACCGCGGCCGGGGCAGGCCCGGGTGCGCGGGTCCAGGCCGAAGCGCCGTGCACCCACGCCGACTGACGGTTCAAAATAAATAGCGCAAAAGGACGCTTTTGCGCTGGGTAGGGGCTGATTTTGGCCGAAAGCCGATCACACCATGCCGTCGAACATCATCACGTCCACCGCATCGCCCACCGCCACGTTGCCCTGGTCGTGGTGCAGCACGATCAGGCCGTTGGCTTCGACCATCGAGCGCAGCACCCCCGAGCCCTGGTTGCCGGTGGTGCGCACCTGCAGCGTGCCATCGGCCGCGGTGCTGACGATGCCGCGCTGGTATTCGGTGCGGCCGGGTTTCTTGCGCAGCGCCTCCTGGCTGTGCGCTTTCAGCAACGGCTGCGCGCAGGCGGTGCAACCCATCATGCGCAGCAGGGCGGGTCGCACGAAGGCCAGAAAGGTCACCATCACCGCCACCGGGTTGCCGGGCAATCCGAAGAGGATGGCCTCATGATTGCTCCCGAAATCAGAGCTGAAAACGACCTTTTCACGCTGGGTATCGGCCAATTTCATGGCTGAAATGCGTCCCACGGCCATCGGGCGGCCCGGGCGCATGGCGATGCGCCAGAAGGCGACTTCGCCCAGCTGTTTCATCATGGTCTTGGTGAAGTCGGCCTCGCCCACGCTGACGCCGCCGCTGGTGATGATGGCGTCGGCTTCGCGTGCGGCGCGGGTGAAGGCGGCTTCCAGCAGCGTGGGCTCGTCGCGCACGACGCCGAGGTCCAGCACCTCGACGCCCAGCCGGGTGAGCAGGCCGAACACGGTGTAGCGGTTGCTGTCGTACACCGCGCCTTCGCGCGGCGCCTCGCCGATGCTGAGGATTTCGTCGCCGGTGGAGAAATACGCCACCCGCAGGCGCCGCAGCACCGGCACCGTGGCCACGCCCAGGCTGGCCAGCAGGCCGCAGGCGGCCGGCCCGATGCGGCTGCCAGCGGCCAGCGCCGGCCGGCCGGCCATCAGGTCTTCGCCCAGCAGGCGGCGGTTGTCGCCGCGCTGCAGCACCCCGGCGGGGATGTGGACGGTGTCGCCCTCCACGCGGGTGAACTCCTGCGGGACCACGGTGTCCAGCCCGGCCGGCATGATGGCGCCGGTCATGATCTTGACGCACTCGCCCGGGCCGACACGGCCTTGCCAGGCTTTGCCGGCCAGCGCGGTGCCCACCACGGTGAGCGCCAGCGGTGCGTCGGGCTGCAAGGCCGCGCCGTCAAAGGCGTAGCCGTCCATGGCCGAGTTGTCGTGCGGCGGCACGCTCACCGGCGAGACCACGTCCCGCGCCAGCACCCGCCCCAGCGACTGGAAAATGCCCACGTCTTCCACGTCCGTGACGGGCTCCACCAGCCGCGCCAGAAACTCATTGACCTGCGCCGCGCCCAGGGCTTTCGGGTCGTAGCCCTGGAGTTCGGCGGCAATCTGTTCCAGGGTTTTCATGTTTCGAGCGAACGCAGTTCGGCCAGGGTGTTGGCGTTGAAAAAGGCACGGGGGTCGTCACCGGGCCGGTCAAACGGCACCACCACCGTGTGGTGTTCGCCGGTCCAGCGGTCGATCTTGCGACCCCCCGCCTGGGTGAAGCGCACCAGGCTTTCCAGCAAGCTGGTGCGCAGCAGACAGAACACCGGCTGCGGGCGCACGCTGCCGTCTTCTTCCGGCGCGGCCGCCATGGCGATGTCGGCGTGTTCGCGGGTGGCCGCCTCGGCCAGGCGTTCGGCCAGGTCCAGCGGGAAGAGCGGGGTGTCACACGGCACCGTCAGCAGCCACGGGGTGTCGCAGTGCTCCAGACCGGTCAGGAAGCCGGCCAGCGGCCCGGCGTAGTCGGCCAGCGCGTCCGGCCAGACCGGGGCGCCGAAGGCCTCGTAAGCGGCCAGGTTGCGGTTGGCGTTGATCAGCGTCTGCCCGATCAGGCCGCCCGCCTGTTGCTGCAGCCGCAGCAGCGTGTGCAGCGCCAGCGGCACGCCGTTGAAATTCTGCAGGCCTTTGTCCACGCCTCCCATGCGGGAGCCGCGTCCGCCGGCCAGGATCAGCGCGGTGATGTCAAAGGGTTCAATCATGGGTCAGGGGACTCCGGTGGCGAAAAGTCGATGGCCTCGGCCGGCACCACCCGGGTGCGCGTGCCAAAGCTGGAGATGTTGCTCAGGGTGGCATTGTGGTGGGCAATCACCTGCGGCGCGCTCAGGTGGGGGTTGCCGGCCGAGGTGTGGCCGTCGGCCACCAGCGTCACGGGGTAGCCCAGCGCCATGGCGCGGCGGGTGGTGGTGTCGACACAGAACTCGGTGTGCATGCCGCAGATCACCAGGGTGTCGATGCCGCGCGCCTGCAGCAGTTCCTGCAGCCCGGTGTGGTGAAAACTGTCGGGTGTGGTTTTGCGCAGGCGCAGGTCGCCCGGCAGGGCGCTCAGGCCCGCGGCCAGCTGCCAGCCGGGTGTGCCGTGTTCCAGATAGCCGTCGCGGCCTTCGTGCTGAATGAAGATCACCGCCACCCCGGCCTGTCGGGCCCGGGCGGTGACCGCGTTGATGCGTGCGATGGTGCCGGCACCGTCGTGCGCGGCGCCAGGTCCCTCGCACAGGGCTTGCTGCACGTCGATGACCAGGACGGCGGGAGTTGTCATGACAGGTCCGTGGACGGGTGAAAGGGTGACAGAGGGGCCAACAATGCGCGGCGGCTCCGGGGGCTGGGCACCGTCGGGCGACCTGCGCAACCGGCTCAGCCGCCGATGTAACTCATTTCCACCCGCCGGGCGCCGGTGCCGGCGTCGGGCGGCAGGCTGGCCCGCTGTTCGGAATAGCGGTCGCTGCGGCCCTGCCAGATGGCGCCGATGGCGCTGGCGATGGCCGTGTCGTCGGCGCCGCCGCGCAGCAGGCTGCGCAGGTCGTAGCCGTTGCTGGCAAACAGGCACAGAAACAGGCGCCCCTCGGTGGACAGGCGGGCGCGGTTGCAGTCACGGCAGAAAGCCTGCGTCACGCTGCTGATGACACCGATCTCGCCCAGGGCCGGGTCGTGCCGGCCGTCGGCGCCGGCGTAGCCCCAGCGTTCGGCGGTTTCGCCGGTGGCGGTGTGCTCCAGCGGCACCAGCGGCAGTTCCGCCCGGATCATCTGCACCACGTCGGCACTCGGCAGCACCTCGTCCATGCGCCAGCCGTTGGTGGCGCCGACATCCATGTATTCGATGAACCGCAGCACCACACCGCTGCCCCGGAAATGGCGCGCCATGGGCAGGATTTCATGCTCGTTGGTGCCGCGCTTGACCACCATGTTGACCTTCACCGGGCCCAGACCCGCGGCCCGCGCGGCGGCGATGCCCTCCAGCACGTCCGCCACCGGAAAGTCCACGTCGTTCATGCGGCGGAACACCGCGTCGTCCAGCCCGTCCAGGCTCACGGTGACCCGGCGCAGGCCCGCGTCCTTGAGCGCGCGGGCCTTGCGGGCCAGCAGCGAGCCGTTGGTGGTGAGTGTGATGTCCAGCGGCTCCCCGTCCACCGTGCGCAATGCTGCCAGTTGATCGATCAGCACCTCGATGTTCTTGCGCAGCAGGGGCTCGCCGCCGGTCAGGCGGATTTTCTGCACACCGTGGGCGATGAACTGCCGCGCCAGGCGGGTGATTTCTTCGAATGTCAGCAGCGCGCTGTGGGGCAGGTAGGGGTAGTCCTTGTCGAACACTTCCTTGGGCATGCAGTAATTGCAGCGGAAGTTGCAGCGGTCGGTGACACTGATGCGCAGGTCGCGCAGCGGCCGGCCCAGCGCATCGCCCAGCAGACCGGTGGCGGGAACGGGATGGGCGGGCCGTGGTGCCGACAGGGCGGCAATGCGCTGGTCAACCAGGGGAATGACGCGTTCGGACATGCGCGGCATTATGCCGGGCCACTGCCGGCGCAATGGTCCGGCCGTAGCCCTGCCGGCGACGCGGGCAAACGACCGCCAGGCCCTTGGTCGATCCCGCCGGTCCGCGCTACCATGGGGCACTGCACCCGAGACCGGAAGGAGAGCCCATGAAAGCCCGAAGACGACAGCTGATGCTGGCGCTGCCCGCCGGCCTGGCGACCGCCGCAGCCGGGCTGCCCGTGCTGGCCCAGTCACCACCACCGAGCGAAGCGGTTGCCCCGGCTTTGCCCGCCGTGGGGTCGCCCCTGCGCCTGCCGGCGGTGACGCTGGTCGATGGCAGTACTTTTGTCCCCGCGCAGGCCGACGGCCAGATCACCGTGCTGTACTGGTGGGCCAGCACCTGCCCCTTCTGTGCCTTGCAAAGCCCGGAGATGCAAAAACTCTGGACCGTGGCGCGACCGCGTGGTCTGCGCCTGCTGGCGCTGTCCGTGGACCGCAGGCCCGAGGACGCCACGGCCTACCTGCAGAAAAAGGGCTACACCTTCCCCGCCGCGTGGGTGACGCCCGAATTCCAGCGGGCGCTGCCCAAGCCGCGCGGGCTGCCCATCACCGTGGTCCGAGGCCGCGACGGGCGGGTGCTGCAGGCCGAAAAAGGCCAGATGTTCGCCGAGGATGTCGAGCAGCTCGTGCGCTGGCTGGGCTGATCCGAAGCATCGCCAATCGGCAGGCGCATTTCCGGCTTCTGGCCAGTGTATTCGCCGCGAGGCCCGGCGCCGGGGGCGAGGCCGCACTACGATCGGGGCAACACCCGAGGTTCCCCGCCCATGCCCCATGACATCAGCCTGATCAGTACCATCGCCGCGGCTTTTGGCCTGGCGATGGTGTTCGGGCTGGGCGCGGCGCGGCTGAAGCTGCCGCCGCTGGTGGGGTACCTGCTGGCGGGCATTGTGGTCAGCCCGGCGACGCCGGGTTATGTGGCGGATGTGGGCCTGGCCGGGCAACTGGCGGAAATCGGCGTGATGTTGCTGATGTTCGGCGTGGGGCTGCACTTCTCGCTGGCCGACTTGATGGCGGTCAAGAAAATTGCCGTGCCCGGAGCCATCGTGCAGATCGGTGTGGCGACGCTGTTGGGCGCGGTGGTTGCCATGGCCTGGGGCTGGGACCTGGGCTCGGGGGTGGTGTTCGGGCTGTGTCTTTCGGTCGCCAGCACGGTGGTGCTGCTGCGGGCACTGGAGGCCAAGGGCCTGCTCAAGTCGGTCAACGGCCAGATTGCAGTCGGCTGGCTGGTGGTGGAAGACCTGGTCATGGTCATGGTGCTGGTGCTGCTGCCGGCGGTGGCGGGCTTGCTCAAGGCGAACACCGATGCCGCCGCCGTGGCCGATGCCGGTTCGATCTGGGGCACCGTGGGCTGGACCCTGGCCAAGGTGACCGCGTTTGTGGTGCTGATGCTGGTGGTGGGCCGGCGGCTGCTGCCCAAGCTGTTGTGGTGGATCGCGCGCACCGGCTCGCAGGAACTGTTCACCCTGGGGGTGGTGGCCATAGCCGTGGGCGTGGCATTTGGCGCGGCCAAGCTGTTCGATGTGTCTTTTGCGCTGGGGGCGTTTTTCGCCGGCATGATGATGCGCGAGAGCGAGTTCAGCCACCGCGCGGCGGACGAGTCCTTGCCGCTGCGCGATGCGTTTGCGGTGCTGTTTTTTGTCTCGGTGGGCATGTTGTTCGATCCGGCGGTGATCGTGCAGCAGCCCCTCAAACTGCTGGCGGTGGTGGCCATCATTCTGGTGGGCAAGACCGTGGCGGCCGTCGCGCTGGTGCTGCTGTTCCGGTATCCGCTCAACACGGCCCTCACGGTCGGCGCCAGTCTGGCGCAGATCGGCGAGTTCTCCTTCATCCTTGCCGGGCTGGGGGTCGCGCTGGACCTGCTCCCGCGGGAGGGCCAGAGCCTGGTGCTGGCCGGCGCGCTGATCTCGATTGCCGCCAACGCGGCCCTGTTCTCGGCGGTGGAGCCGCTGCGCCGCTGGATTCTGGCGCGCTCCGAACTGGCCCGGCGCCTGGAAATGCGCGACGACCCCCTGGCGGAGCTGCCGACCTCGACCGACCGACGCGTGCTCAGCGGGCAGGTGGTGCTGGTCGGCTACGGCCGCGTCGGACGGCGGATTTCCGATGCCCTGCGCGAGCGCAACATTCCCCTGGTGGTGGTGGAACAGAACCGCGAACGCGTGGAAGACCTTCGTCGCGAAGGCATCGCCGCGGTGAGCGGCGACGCGATGACGGCCGAGGTGCTCGTTCAGGCCCATGTGGCCCATGCCGCCATGCTGGTCATCGCCATCCCCGATGTGGTGGACGTGCGCAAGATGGTGCAGACCGCCCGCACACTCAATCCGGCGATTGTGGTGGTGCTGCGGACCCGCAGTGAAGCCGAGGCGCAATTGCTGCGGGGGGAGAACCTGGGCACCGTGTTCCTCGGTGCGGAGGAGCTTGCCCGCGGCATGACCGGTCACGTGCTGGAGCACCTGCGGATGCGGCCCGTCCCGGGTTCACCGCCCCGTTCTTCCGTGGCGGTCCACTGAGGACGGGGTTGGCGGCCGGTCAGCGAGCCGCCGGCTTCAGCGCCGCTTCGACCGCCTGCACCAGCAGGCGGCTTTGGGGGGTGACGGCGGAATCGAAGCTCTGCACCTCGCCGTCCGCGGTGATCAGGTACTTGTGGAAGTTCCATTGCGGCGCCTGCCCGGTGCGGCGGATCAGCTGGCTGTAGAGCCGGTCTGCCCGGATCGGGGTGGTGAGTTTTTCCCCCACGGTGAAGGTCACGCCATAGTTGATCTGGCAGAACTCGGCAATCTGCTGGTTGTTGCCCCGCTCCTGGGCACCGAAATCGTTGGCGGGCAGGGCCACGACCCGCAAGCCCTGGGTGCCGTAGCGCCGGTGCAGCTTTTCCAGCCCCTCGTACTGCGGCGTGAAGCCACAGGCGCTGGCGGTGTTGACCAGCAGCACGGCCCGGGCGTCGACCCGGCACAGATCCACCGGCGTGCCGCCGATGATGGGGTTGACCTTGTAACTGTCGAGCCCGGCGCAGAAACTGGCCGTTTGTGCGCCAGCGGGTGCCGCCAGCAGGCAGGCTGCCAGCGGCAGGGCGAAAAAGCGGTGTGCAGCGTTCATGGCGCCACTGTAGGGCAGGGCGCAAAGCCCTGCGGCCGGCCCCGCTATACGCAGCGCGCGCCGTCCACCTCGATGCACACACCGCTGATGAAGGCGGCCTCGTCGCTGGCCAGGAACAGGGCCGCATTGGCCACATCCAGCGCCGTGGAAAAGCGGCCCAGCGGAATGGTGGCGCGGAATTTGGCCAGGCGATCCTCGGTCAGCTCGCCGCCGGCGAATTCGGCCGCCAGGCCGGTGGTGGGGTTGAACACCGGGTTGATGCAGTTGACGCGGATGTTCTCCGGCCCCAGTTCGGCCGCCAGCGACTTGCTGGTGGTGATGACCGCGCCTTTGGAGCCGTTGTACCAGGTCAGGCCCGGGCGCGGGCGCACCCCGGCGGTGGAGGCGATGTTGATGAAGCAGCCGCCGCCATGCGCCCGGAAGGCCGGCACGGCGTGGAGGGTGGCCAGGTAGATGCTTTTGACGTTGACGGCGTAACAGCGGTCGAATTCGGCCTCGCTGACCTCCAGCGCCGGGCGGTTGCGGTGCGTCCAGCCGGCGTTGTTGACCATCACATCCAGCCGCCCGTGGCGGGCCAGCGCCGCCGCCACCAGCGCCTGCACGTCGGCGGACTGCGTGACGTCCGCCCGGCAGAAGGCGGCATCGCCGCCGGCGCGGCGGATCTCGTCCACCACCTGCCCGGCCGCCTCGGCATGAATGTCGTTGACGATCACCCGCGCCCCTTCGGACGCCAGCCGGCGCGCAATTCCCGCGCCAATGCCGCTGCCAGCGCCGGTCACGATGACGGATTTGTGGGCCAAACGCATGGTCAATGCCTCCGAAAGACTATAAAAACAATAGCTAAAAACGACCTTTTTTCGATGGGTATGGGCAGATTTCGCTTGAAATCGGCCCGAAATCGCCCCAGGGGGTGCCTCAGCCGTGCCGGATGGCCACGGTCTTGAGGGTGGTGAAGCCGTACAGGGCTTCAAAGCCCTTTTCGCGGCCGTGGCCGCTGGACTTGACGCCGCCGAAGGGCAGTTCCACGCCGCCGCCGGCACCATAGTTGTTGACAAAAACCTGGCCGGCGCGGATGCGCCGCGCCAGGCGGAACTGCCGCGCACCGTCGCGCGTCCACACACCGGCGACCAGGCCGTAGCGGGTGGCGTTGGCCAGCGCCACGGCATGGTCCTCGTCGCGGAAGGGCATGGCGCACAGCACGGGGCCAAAAATTTCTTCCTGCGCCAGGCGGTGCTCAGGGGGCACGTCGCGCAGCAGCGTGGGCGCCTGGTAGAAGCCGGTTTCGGGGGCGGAGTCGACGACACGGCCTTGCGCCACCAGCGGGATGCCGGCGACTTGCGCGTCGGAGAGAAAGTCCCATACCCGCTGCTGCTGGCTGGCGCGGATCAGCGGGCCGAGGTCCAGGTCCATCGCGGCCGGGCCGACGCGCAGCGCCTCGAAGGCGGCGCCCAGGCGGTCGAGCAGCTTGTCGTAGATCAGCTCGTCGATGAGCACCCGCGAGCCGGCGCTGCAGGTCTGGCCGGCGTTCTGGATGATGGCGTTGACGATGGCGGGAACGGCGGCGTCGAGGTCGGCGTCGGCAAAAACGATCTGCGGGCTTTTGCCGCCCAGCTCCAGCGTGACCGGGCAGTGGCGCTCGGCGGCACGCTGCTGTATCAGTGTGCCCACCCGCGGGCTGCCGGTGAAGCTGATGTGGTCGATGCCGGGGTGGCGGGCCAATGCGTCGCCGACTTCATGGCCGTAGCCGGTGACGATGTTCAGCGCGCCGGCCGGAAAGCCGGCTTCCGCCGCCAGCTGGGCGACGCGCAGAAGCGACAGGCAAGCATCTTCGGAGGGTTTGACCACACAGCAGTTGCCGGCGGCCAGCGCGCCGCCCACGCTGCGGCCGAAGATCTGCAGGGGGTAGTTCCACGGAATGATGTGGCCGGTGACGCCATGCGGTTCGCGCCAGGTGAACACGCTGGTGTCCTGGGTGCCGGGCAGGGTCTGGCCGTGCAGCTTGTCGCAGGCGCCGGCGTAGAACTCGAAATAGCGGGCCAGCGCCAGCGCGTCGGCGCGGGCCTGCCGGGTGGGCTTGCCGCAATCGCGCTGTTCGATGGCGGCCAGTTCGTCGGCATGGTCCGCCACGGCAGCGGACAGTCTCATCAGCAGGCGTCCGCGCTCCTGCGCGCCGGTGTGGCGCCACAGTGCCTCCAGACATTGCCGCGCGGCGCTGGCGGCCTGGTCGATATCGTGCTCGGTGCTGCGCTGCACCTGCTCGAAGGGCTGGCCGTCGGACGGGTCGATGACGTCAATGAGCCGCCCGCTGGCGCCGGGCACGGCGGCATTGGCAATGAAGTTGTGCTGCATGGCCGCATTGTGCGGCAGTCGCTCGCCGCATGGGGGCCTCGCGGGCGCCCGTGCGTCTAGGCGTTACAGACACCGGATGCGGGCGCCGCGGTGGTGCCCAGCCGGCTCAGCGCGGTCGGGCCGACCAGCACACGCCCCTGATCGTCGGTCAGCGTGACACTGAGGGTCGGGGCGGATTGCCAGGGGCCGTCAAATTGCAGGCGCAGGGTGCCGTCCGTTCGGGTCACGCCCGCGGCGGTGGTGGTTTCGATCTGCCCGCGGACGATGGCCAGCTGGGTCTCGTCGATGCTCCACGCGTCAGTGCGGATGAAGCGAATGCAACCGGCGCGCAAGTCGATGCGCTGCGCCTCCAGGGTGAGGCTCTGGACCAGGCACTGACTGCCGATGCAGTTCGACGGCGAGGCCGAGAAACCGGGCTGCGAGGCGCCGAAATACAGGCTGGTTCCCGCCGGCAGGGACGTGGCCGCGATCGGGCCGGTGCCGGTGCCGCCGGTGCCCGGGCCGCAGGCGGCCAGCACCAGCGCCAAGGCGATGCCGGCCAGCAGCTGGAGGCTGCGTGGCAGCAGCGGGTCACGGGTTGTGTGGGGGCGGGGATGGTTCTTCGGTGGCATAAAAATACGCTCCAAAACGGGCCCGATGAACGCGGGCGTGGGCGGGTTCGTGGATCTGGTCGTGGTCGAAGCGCACCTGGGCTTCGCGCATCACGGTCCGAAATGCCGTGCGCCAGGCACGGGCCGATGTCTGGTGCAGGTGCCGGGCGGACGCCTCGGTCAGCTGATCGACAAAGATCGCCTGTTCGAGGTAGTTGCCGCCCCCGTCGATGTTGCTGACCGCCGCACCCAGGTGGTCGTGCAGGTTGTCGCGCAGCAGCGCGGCCATTTCAGCAAAGCCCTGGCGCGGGGCAAAGCCGGGTTGCAGCAGTTCGATCCGGTCGGCTTCGGCCAAAACAGAGATCAGGCCCAGGCGCTGCAGTTCATCGAGCACGGCGCGGGATCGGGTGTCGGTGCTGATGCGGCTGACCAGATGGTCGAATTCGGCCCGGGTCAGCGCGGCGGGCAAGCCTTCGGAGTCGGAATCACCGCATTCCTGGAGCCAGCGGGCCACGACCTGGCTGGCCATGTTCATGGGTGCGTCATGGCGCCGCTGGGCGGCCGTATCCGGGCGGGCCAGCGTGCGCAGATCCCGCCGGTGCACCCCACTGAGCAGGCTGACGGCGCTGTCGGTGCGCTTTTTCCCCTCCCGGGCGAGTTCGTCCTCGGCAGCTTGCATGAAGACGGCTTTGAGTGCGGCGGCGAAAGCCGGGTAGCCCACGCCATGGCGAACGAGCAGGCGAACCAGCGGACGCAGCAGTTGCAGCGCTGCGGCCAGCACGATGGCGGGTCGCGTACCACCCGGATCGGCGGTTTTGGCGGCGGCAGGAACTTGACCGGTTTGCATGAATGTGGGATATTATCCCACAAACTGAGGCGACCGGGGACGAACGATTCTGCGGTGCGCCCTGGTGGGGCCCGTGGTTCGGGTCAATGGGTTCTGGGTTTCACAAGGAGGTGATCATGGGGTGGAAGACAACCTGGCGCGCGGTTGGCGCGCCGCGCAGCCGGACACCGCAGGCGACCGGGCCGAGGGCGCTGGCGCTGTGGGCGGCGTCTGTGGCGACTGTCGGGAGCCTGTCCGGTTGCGGGGGCGGCGGGGGCACCACAGGGGGTGCGCCTGCACCCGAACCACCGCCGGTTGTTGTCACGACGGCCGCTCTGGTGCCCGCCCAGCCGGGCGACCTGACGAAGTTTTTCGTCGATCGGATCCAGAAGCGTGTTGCCGGCGGACTCGATGGCACGGTCTACGTTCCGGTCGGCGATGTCTCGTCGGGCTCCCAGTTCGTGTTCAGCGCGTCTCCGCAGGCGGGGGGTGCGGCGTTGGGCGGCGCGCCGCAACAGGAAGCCGGTGTGCTGGAGGATGATCTGCTCAAGAGCAACGGTTCGCTGGTGTATGCGCTGCATCCGCAGCGGCAGGTCGGCGCGAGCCCCACCGTGCCGTCGCTGGAAACCTTCCGTGTGGCAGCGGACGGGGGTCTGGTGCCGGTGTCGCGCAACAACCTGTCCACCGTGGCCATGACACCGGGCGGGGCCTACACCGGGATGCATGTCCTGTCGTCGGCGCGCCGGCTGGTGGTGCTGAGCCGCGGCAATGCGGTGGCGTCCGATGCGTTTCCGCCCACGGATTTCCTCTACCCGTACCGGCCGCCGGTGTTTGGCATGGGGGTCTTTGCGCTGGCTGACAGCGGCGTTCCGGTGCTTTCCGAACGTATCGAACTGGACGGCGTGCTGGTGGGCACGCGGGTGATCGGCAGCACCTTGTACACGGTGACGACGCATGCGCCGAACCTGAGCAACTTCGGGGTGCCGGTGGGCAGCACGCCGGACCAGGTGTCGCGCACGCTGGCAACATTGTCTGCGGCGTCACTGCTGCCGCAACTGCGGGTGGGCAATGCGCCGGCCCAGCCACTGGTCACCGAAACGGATTGCCTGTTGCAGCCAGCCAATCAGGCGCTCAACCTGCAGATCACGACGATCACCGCCTGGGATCTGAGTGGTTTCGGGGTGCCGCCGCGAAAAATCCTCTGTTTCACCGGGGCCACCGAGACGATCTACATGTCGGCGTCCGCCGTGTACCTGGCCAGCTCCCGCAGCTATTGGACCGGGGGGCAGTCGACGGTGTCGCTGGTGGCACCGCAGGCGCGCACGGATATTCACAAATTCGCCCTTCAGGCACAGAACATCGACTACCGCGGTTCGGGCGATGTGTCCGGACACCTGGGATGGGACCGGGAGAAAGCCCCGTACCGCATGAGCGAGTACAACGGCGACCTGCGCGTGCTCACGTTCACGGGTGAGTCGGGCTGGGTTGGCATTCCTCTTCCGGCGCCCGCGCCGACGGCCGCGAAGGCCTCGCCAGCCACGTTGACCGTCCTGCGTGAAGATGCCGGCAAACGCGCGCTGGCGGCGATTGGGACCTTGCCCAACAGCAAGCGTCCGGCCGCCATCGGCCATGCGGGCGAGCAGGTTTACGCGGTCCACTTCACCGGGGCACGCGCTTACGTGGTGACCTTTCGGTTGACCGATCCGCTGTATGTCCTGGACCTGTCCGACCCGGCGGACCCGAAAGTCGCCGGTGAACTGGCCGTGCCCGGGTTCTCGGATTACCTTTTCCCGCTGGCGAACGGGCGACTGCTGGGCGTCGGAAAAGACGCCGATGACCGGGGTTTCCAGCAAGGCCTGAAAGTGGCCGTGTTCGACGTGCGTGACCCGGCGAAGCCGCGAATCGAATCGTCACAGCTGATGGGCGCGCGTGGCAGCCAGTACGCGATGGCGTTCAGCCGCCATGCGATTGCCATTCGCGAGGAGGGCAATTCGGCTCGGGTGGCGTTGCCGGTTCGCCTGTACGAAAACGTGCGCGGCGGCATCAACCTCAGTCGTCAGGGCTTGCTGCGCTACGACGTAGACACCACAACCGGCAGTCTGGTCGCCCGCCCGATGGTGGTGTCGACCGTGTTCGATGGGGGTCCTTCAGACAGCCAGCGCATGATCGAGTTCGATCTGGCACTTGAACGCGTCCTGGTTTCCGCTGGGCATTCCTACTACCTCAGCGGTGGCGCCCTGGCCGCCCATCCGTGGCCTTGAAGCTTATCCGCGACCCCGAGCCCCCGGGTGGTTTGGCGGTCGCGGGCGCAGGGATCAGACAGCGCGTCTGACCGGTGTGTAGCTGGCGGCGTTTTCGCGCAGCCAGCGCTCGGATCGTTCGGCGGAATGCTGGCTGGGGTGGAAATCGGCGCGGAACCAGGCCAGCCACGGCCGGAAAGTGCAGCGCACCAGACCCCTGGGACCAAACAGGAAAGAGGCTGCGCTTCGCCAGGTGGACCCGCGCCACAGGGTTCCGTCACGCTGCAGGTTGTTGACGGTCTGCCGCGCGGCGTCGACCAGGAAATACACGGTCACCAGGCGCATCCAGCGCCGGCGCCAGGCTTCGTTGCCCCCCAGGGCCCGGTACAGGTCGAAGGCGGTCGACCGATGCTCGGATTCTTCTGCGGCGTGCCACAGCCACAGGGTGCGAAGGCGCGGTTCGCTTCCGTCCAGCCATTCGGGATGGGTCAGCATCCAGTCGGCAAACAAGGCGGTGAAATGTTCGTTGGCGGCGGTGATGGCGACGCCATGCAACGGGTTCATGGACAGCACCTTCACCATGCGCGGGCGGGCGCGGGGCTCCCATGCGTTGACCAGGCCATGTTTTTCGATCTGGGCGTTGAACAGGCTGTGGATGCGCCGGTGCGTGGCCTCCTGGCCGACAAAGCCCTGCACCTCGGCCGTAAATTGGGCTCGCTGCTCAGGCGGCAAAGCCTTGTGGGCGGCGCGCACGGAGTCGATGAAGAACTGCTCGCCGATCGGAAAACTCATCGAAAGTGCGCCGAAAAACGCGCTGCGGAAGGCGTCGCCCCCGCACCAATGGCGATCGACCGGCGTGTTGAGGTCAATCAGCAATCGGCGCACCACCAGTTCGGTCATGACGAAATCCTCACGAATTGGCCGTCGCAGAAGGTCGCCGGTCCAAAGAGGCAATAGTGCGGCTTCCGTTTGGTACTGTCAAGTACCAGCCGCATGCCGCGTCGCTCGGGCAAGGCTGTCTCAGGGTCTTGCCGGATGCGAATTTCTTCCCCGGCCCGATAGCATGGTTCGCCATGACCATGGAGAGTCCGGACGGTTCACGCGGTACGGAGCATCGAAAGCGCTTGCTGGAGGGGCTCGCCCACAGCGTGGCCGGCAAGGGGTATGCCGAAACCACCATCGCGGACATCGTGCGCGAGGCGGGCGTATCGCGACGCACGTTCTATGAACACTTTGACAGCAAAAGTGAAGCGCTGATTGCCTTGTACGAAAACGCCAGCCGGCACAGCCTGCGGGTTCTGGAAGATTCGCTGGACCCGGCGGTGGACTGGGCTGCCCAGGCGCAGCGGGTGCTGGAGGCCTACCTGGCCAGTCTGGCGCAAAACCCCACATTGCTGCGGACCCTCTTCATCGAGATCCTGGCCCTGGGTCCGCAGGGCCTGCTTGCCCGGCGCCGGGCCAATGACGGGATCGCCGATTTCCTGCTCTCGGTGATCAATGCGCGCCGCCGCCCGGCGCCGCTGAGCCGACCGATGGCCCTGGCGGTGATTGGCGGCATTCACGAGTTGGTTCTGCATTGCATCGAGCGTGACCAGTTGGCCGAGCTGCAGCGATTGGCCGCGCCTGCCGCCGCCCTGCTTCGCGCGGTCGCCGCCGACAGCGCCGGTGATGAGCGCGATCCCCGGATGCTCCCCTGATCTGACCTCGTCACCAGACCTTCCTCCGCTGGCCAGGGCGAAAAAAAGCCCGCCGAAGCGGGCTTTTGGGGCCATGCCGGGTCGCCCCATGCGAACCGGTCGCCTGGCGCGGCTCAGCCGCCGTGGAACTTCACCACCAGCGGCACGATCAGCAGCGCCACGATGTTGATGATCTTGATCAGCGGGTTGACGGCCGGGCCGGCGGTGTCCTTGT
>ERZ761607.624-NODE-624-length-57712-cov-12.274520_pt1 | contig 57712 bp, 45 predicted proteins | sample MGYA00511164_ERZ761607 | MGnify/ENA primary metagenome ERZ761607 (study PRJEB28899, sample SAMN02445080) | bioreactor sludge metagenome | biome: EBPR sludge | place: Australia: Brisbane, Thorneside Wastewater Treatment Plant | collected 2011-06-22 ...
GGTCGGCGAGCATGGCCTGGACGCGGGCGGGCTCCTTGGCGGCGAGGTCGTTTGTTTCGCCGGGGTCCTCGGCCAGGTTGTAGAGCTCGGCGCGGCTGTCCTCGTGCCATTCGATGAGCTTCCAGTCGCTGCGGCGGATGGCGGCGGCGGGGGCGCCGCCCTGGTTGCCGTAGTGGGGGTAGTGCCAGTAGAGGGCGCGGTCTGGCGCGGGCTGGCCTTTGAGCAGGGGGGCGAGGCTGATGCCGTCGGCGGGCTGGGGGCCGGGCGTGGCGCCGGCGGCTTCGACGAGGGTGGGGAGGAAGTCGGGGCTGCTGACGGGGGCGGTGACGCGGCTGCCGGGCTTGGCGGTGCCGGGCCAGCGGATGAGGAGGGGCTCGCGGATGCCGCCCTCATACATCCAGCCTTTGCCGCCGCGCAGGGGGAGGTTGGAGGTGGGCCAGCCTTCGCTGGTGGAGAGGCCGCCGTTGTCGCTGGTGAGGATGACGAGGGTGTCTTTGGCGAGGTCGAGCTCGTCGAGCTTGGCGAGGACTTTGCCGACGGCGAGGTCCATGGCCTCCACCATGCCGGCATAGACGGGGTGCTCCTGGACGAGGCGGACGTCGCGCTCGCCTTCGCGGCCCCATTTTTCCTGGAGGCCGAGGCGCTGGCGCTTGGCCTCGTATTTGAGGCGGAGGTCCTCGCGGGCCATGAGGGGGGTGTGGACGGAGTAGAAGGAGAGGTAGGCGAAGAAGGGCCTGCCCTTGCTGGCCTGGATGAATTTGGCGGTCTCGGTGGCGAGGCGGTCGGGGAGGTGCTCGCCTTCGGGGCCGTCGGGGAGGCGGGGGTTGCCGTAGGGGGAGAAGTAGCGCTTGCCGCCGTAGGGGCCGCCGCGGTCCACACCGCCGAGGTTGTGGTCGAAGCCCTGGTCCTCGGGCCACCAGCCTTCGGGGCCGAGGTGCCATTTGCCGGCGAAGAAGGTGGCGTGGCCGGCGGCTTTGAGGGTTTTGGCGAGGGTGGGGGCTTCGAGGGCGAGGCGGTCGGTGTAGGGGGCGGGCAGGAGCCGGGTGTTGCGCTTCCATTCCTCAGGCGTCTTGGCGGCGCCGATGTAGTCGGTGACGCCGGTGCGCTGGGGCCACTGGCCGGACATGATGGCGGCGCGGGTGGGGGAGCAGACGGGGCAGGCGGCGTAGGCGTCGGTGAAGAGGGCGCCCTCGCGGGCGAGGCGGTCTATGTTGGGCGTCTCGTGGAAGGTGCTGCCGTAGCAGCCGAGGTCGCGCTGGCCGAGATCATCAACGAGGAAAAAAACCACGTTGGCTGGCTTGGCGAGACAGGTGGCTGCGAAGGCGAGGAGGAGTGCGGCGGGGCGGAGCATGGCTGGGGGAGGGATAACGCGCGGGCGGAGCGGTCTTTCACCCATGTCGGGGCCGGGCGCGCCATCCCCGGATTGACAGGCCGCCGCGCCGCCGGATGCTGGCGGGCGTGAGACACCTGCCGACAGGCTTTGCCGCCGCCGCTTTTCTGCTCTGCCTGGCCGCCGCGCCGCGGGCGGGGGCGCAGGTGAGCACGCGCGGGGACGCGGTGGCGGCGCTGCTCAATGAGTGGCACCGGGAGGGCAGGGCGGCGGGGCTTTCGGCCATCACCTATGAGAACCGGGACGAGGGCCACTCGCGCATTGAGGCGGGGCAGTATCCGCAGCTGCAGGTCTTCAAGCCGGATGAGAAAAGCGGCCCGCCGGGCGGCATCGCGGTGATGGTGCGGGCGCGCCCGACGGTGGGAAACTGCTCGATGTCGGCGCCGGCGGAGAGGGGCGGCAGCCTGCCGCGGCATTACCTGATGCAGCCGGAGGGGGCGCGCTTCCTCATGGGGCAGTACCTCTCGAACAATCTCTTCATCTACCCGGAGCACCAGGACCATGATCCGGGCGCGAACGGGGCGGGCGGCTGGGGGGACCTCTACCCGGCCAACACGCCGTGTGTGATCATCAGCCAGGGTTCGTCGCTCTCGGACCAGCCGTTTGTCCACGCGGTGCTGGAGACGATCGCGGCCTTCCCGCCGGAGACGCAGAAGCTGCTGATCGAGAAGCGGCTGCTGATGCCGACGGTGCAGGCCATTTTCCGCCAGTCGAACAAGGGCGTGGACACGCCGCAGGGGTATCTGACAGGCGCGGCGCACCCGCCGGTGTTCGACGCGGCGCGGCTGGATGTGGAGAAGATGGCGCGCGCGGCCAATCAGATGACGCCGGAGCTGGTGCCGCCGGTGGTGCAGCTGGAGGTTGTGGAGGAGAACGAGGAGCGGCCCGGCGTGCACCACTTCGAGGACGCGAAGGCCGCGCCGCTCAAGCTGGCGGACACGCCGGTGGCGGTGGCGCGGGTTTTGCACGCGGGCATGGGGGAGAAGGTGATGCTGGTCAGCGCGGCGAAGTCGGGGGACTTGACGGGCCGGCCGCTGCAAATCCGCTGGCAGGTGCTGCAGGGGGACCCGGCGCTGGTGCGCGTGGAGACGACGGACCTCAACGGCACGGCGCGGGTGCGGGTGCGCTGGCAGCCGCCGGTGGTCAACACGGCGGGGGTGCGCAGCCACCGGGTGGACATCGGCGTCTTCGCGCTCAACGGGGTGACGATCAGCGCGCCGGCGATGCTGAGCTTTTACATGCCGCCGTGCGAGGCGCGCTTCGAGGACAAGGACGGCCGCGCCCTGGAGGTGCTGCACCAGGCGCACAACCCGGACTTCGGCCTGCCCGCGGCGGACACCGACCCGCGCTGGATGCGCGCCATCTTCGCCCTCTCCGTGGCCGGGGACGGGCTGCGCTCGCGCCTGACGGAGAAGCTGCTCGGCGAGTCCGAGCGCAAGGCGCTCCAGCAGATCTGGATGAGCCTGGACACCCGCCAGCGGGAAGTCCGCAAGCTGGAGGCCGACCCCGCGCGCCGGACCCGGGCCGAGGAGGCCGGCGCGCGCCTCGGCCAGGAGATCGCGCTCGCCCTCCGGGAAAAGCTGCCCGGCGAGCGCGCCCTCACCGCGCGCCAGGCGGTGGAGCGCGTGCTGGATGCCATCGCCGGTTTCAGCGACCTCTACCCCTCCTTCCAAAAGGAGCTGCACCGCCTCGCCGCGCAGTCGCCCAAGCCGGGCGCCGAGGGCGTGATCCGCGCGGAGGTGGCCCGCCTCGTTGGTCTCGGCGTGCTTTACCAGGAGGCCTCCGGCAGCGTCCTGACCCAGTCGGCCCCCGAAAAACTCTCCCCCGGCGAGCAATACTGCCTGCGCGGCCTCAACCTCACCCTGCTCAGCCACGCGCTCTTTCCCGAGGTCCTGGAGCGCTCGCCCGCGCCCGCCTGGACCGACCCGCGCATCTCCTTCCCCAAACCCTGGCGCGATGTCCACCGCCACGACGAGGAGGGCCGCTTCCTCGGCTGGCTGCGCCACCACGACGGCCGCACGACCTGGTTTTCCCTCGACGGCAAGCTCCTGCCCGACGGCCCCGGCCCGTCCGCCCCGGCCCACTCCGTCATCTACGAAGCCGCGCCGGATGGCCGCATGATCTGGCGGCGCGCGGAGAGGTGAGGGGCATGGCGCGCGCGCATCCCAGCTTCTGATCGCCTCAAAACCCCGCCTCCCTGTGTGCCGCGCCCGGATGGCGCTGGCATTGTTTCACGGATGCTGCGCGGCGGCGGAGACGGCGGGTGCAGGACGAGCGGCCGGCTCAGACGAAGTCGGTGATGGAGCCGAAGTCGGCGTCGAAGAGGCGGCGGTAGGTGCGGAAGGCGAAGCTGTCGGTCATGCTGGCGATCCAGTCGCAGACGAGGCGGGCGCGCGCGGGGGTGTCGGGGGCGTTCTCGATCTGCCGCTCCTGGGCGGCGGGCATGAGGTGGAGGCTGCCGCCGCCGGGCTCGATGTAGCGGGCGCGCAGGACCTCGAACATGCGGGTGAGGATGAAGTCGGCCTTGTAGTCGAGCTGCTGGAGCTGGGGGCTGCGGAAGACGAGGTCGAGGGCGATCTTCTTGTTGAGCGCGGCGCGGGCGGCGAGGGCGGGGTCGGTCTCGAGGCGGTATTGATGGCGACGGGTCATGGCGCTGAGGAAGCTGGCGTCGGGCACGAGGCGGGCGGCGCGGATGTGGTCGCCGATGCTGCGGTTGAGGCGGGCTTCGACGCGGTTTTCGCGGATGGCGGCGCAGAGGAAGTCGAGGTGCGCGCTTTGCCCGGGGGCGAGGCTTTGGCCGGCGGCCCAATGCTCGAGCCTGGTGACGGTGATGAAGCCGGCGTGGATGCCGTCGGCGATGTCGTTGAGGGAGTAGGCGGTGTCGTCGGCCCAGTCCATGATCTGGCATTCGATGCTGCGGAAGCTGTTGCGGGCGCTGCCGGGGGTGAGTTCGGCGGGGAAGGGCTGGTGGCCGAGGGTGAAATCCAGCCAGCGCTCCTGGTCGCTGTAGAGGTAGTGGTTTTTGGCGCCTGCTGCCTCGGCGTGGAGGGTTTTGTATTTGAGCACGCCATCGAGCAGGGCGCGGGTGGGGTTCATGCCGTCGCGGCCTTCATTGAAGAGGGTCTGGGTGAGGATGCGGAAGGTCTGGGCGTTGCCCTCGAAGCCGCCGTAGGGCTGCATGAGGCGGTGCAGGGTGCGCTCGCCGGTGTGGCCGAAGGGTGGGTGGCCGAGGTCGTGGGCGAGGCAGGCGCTCTCGACAAGGTCGGGATCAATGTGGCAGGCTTCGTCGAGCAGGCCGCTCTGCTGGTTGAGCCAGGCGCAGATGGAGCGGCCGATCTGGGCGACTTCGATGCTGTGGGTGAGGCGGGTGCGGTAGAAGTCGTATTCGCCGGAGAGGAAGACCTGGGTTTTGTTTTGCAGGCGGCGGAAGGCGCTGCTGTGGATGATGCGGTCGCGGTCTATCTGGAAGGCGTTGCGGTATTCGCCGGGGTGGGTGTTGCGCGGATCGAGGGTCTCGGTGTCGAAGCTGTTGTAGAAGGCGTTGGCGGGCATGGGCGGGGCCTGGATCAGAGTTTGGGGGCGGTTTTTCGAAAACGAAGGTCACCCGCCGGACTTCGGGTCGAGCGCGTCGCGCAGGGCGTCGCCGAGGAGGTTGAGGGCCAGGAGGGTGGCGCTGAAAAAGAGGCCGGGGCCGGCGAGCATCCAGGGGTAGGTCTCCATGGAGTCGGCGCCTTCGCGGATGAGCACGCCCCAGCTCGCGTCAGGCGGCTGGATGCCGAGTCCGAGGAAGCTGAGGGTGGCCTCCAGGAGCATGACGCCGGGGACGGTGAGGCTGGCGTAGATGATGACGGGGCCGAGCACGTTGGGCAGCATGTGCCTGACCAGGATGTGCGCGCCGCCGGCGCCGCTGGCGCGCGCGGCGGTGACGAACTCGAGGTTCCTCAAAGCCAGCACCTGCCCGCGCACGACGCGCGCCATGGTCAGCCACTCGACGGCGCCGATGGCGGCGAAGATGAGCCAGAGCTCGCGCCCGAAGACGACGACGAGGATGATGACGAAGGTGATGAAGGGGAAGGCGTAGAGGATGTCCACGAGGCGCATCATGAAGGCGTCCAGCCGCCGCCCGGCCAGGCCGGCGACGAGGCCGTAGCCGACGCCGATGACGGAGGCGACGAGGGTGGCGACGATGCCGACGAGCAGGGAGACGCGCCCGCCGTGCAGGGCGCGCGTGGCGAGGTCCCGCCCCAGGGAGTCGGTGCCCAGCCAGTGGGCGGCGGAGGGAGCGGTGGCTTTTAACTTCAGGTCCTGGTCGTTCGGGCCGTAGGGTGAGAAGAGCGGACCGGCCACGCACACGGCCACCAGCAGGATGAGGAAGGCGAGGGCCGCCATGGCGAGCCGGTTCCGCCGCAGCCTGCGCCAGGCGGCCTGCCAGGGGCCGGGGTGCGCGCGGGCGGCGTGCTCCGGCGCGGCGTGCATGGGTTGTGCGCTGGGGCTCATGCCTTGTGCAGTCCGATGCGGGGGTTGAGCAGCGCCTGGATGGCATCCACCAGCAGGTTGAAGCCGACGATGAGCACGGCGTAAAAGGCCGCGCAGGCCATCGCGAGTTCGTAGTCGCGGTTCACGGCGGAGCCGACGAAGTGGCGTCCGAGTCCGGGGAGCTGGAAGACGACCTCGGTGACGATGGAGCCGCTGAGCAGCCCCGCCGCCGCCGGGCCGAGGAAATTGAGCACGGGCAGGCAGGCGAGCTTGAAGGCATGGCGGAAGACGACCGCGGTCTCGGAGGCCCCCTTGGCCCGCGCGGTGCGGATGAACTCCTGCGCCAGAGTCTCGCGCAGGCCGGCGCGCGTGAGCCTGGCGATGGAGGCGCTGTAGATGATGCCGAGGGTGAGCGCGGGCAGCACCCAGTCATCGGCGTCATACCAGCCGGAGGCGTTGAACCAGCGCAGCTTGAGGCCGAAGATCAGGGCCATGAGCGGCCCCAGCACGAGGCTGGGCGTGCAGATGCCGGCGGTGGCGGCCATCATGCAGGCGCGGTCCTCAAGCGTGTTCGGGCGCACCGCCGCCAGCGCGCCCATGGGAATGCCCAGCCCCAGCGCGATGACCAGCGCCGCGCACCCGACGAGCGCGCTGACGGGGAAGCCCTGGAGGATGATCTCATCCACGGTGCGCCCGCCGTTTTTCTCGGACACGGGAAACTGGAAGGTGGCGAAGCCGCGGATGTGCCGCCAGAGCTGGACGATCTCCGGCTGGTCGAGGCCGAGCTGGGCCATCTTTTGCGCGCGGATGTGCTCGGGGATGTTGCGCTCGCTCTCCAGGGGGCTGCCGGGCGCGCGCTTGAGCAGCACGAAGGTGATGCAGAGCACCGCCAGGATGACGATGCCCCCTTGGATGAGTCGGCTGGCGAAAAAGCGGAGCATCAGGGAAAAATGGCGGCCCTTGCATAACCGGGGCGCGCCGCGCGCGCAAGACTCGGAATTCGCCCCTCCGCCGCCGTGTTCATGCCCGCGCGGAAAAAGAAGGAAAGACCGCCGCCGCTGTGCCATTTCTCTCCGCCCGCCATGCATCTCCCGTCACGCCTCCTCGCCGCGCTTTCACTCGCCGCCCTCGTCTCATCCCGCGCCGCGGAGCCGGAGCCGCGCGCGCTGGAATACTACCTGCCGGTGGCGGCCTCGAACTACGACCCCGCCGTGCCAACGCCGCAACAGGCGCTCGGCTTCCAGGTCGGCGAGTGGCATCTGCATCATCATGAGCTGGTGGACTATCTCGGCAAGGTGGCCGCGCAGTCGGACCGCGTCACGCTGACCGAATACGCGCGCTCCCACGGGCGGCGGCCGCTGGTTTACCTCGCCATCACCGCGCCGGAGAATCACGCCCGGCTGGAGGACATCCGCAAAGCCCGCATCGCCCGTGTCGAGTCGCCGGAAAAAGACGCGGACATCAGCGGCGCGCCCATCGTCGTGTGGATGGGCTATGGTGTGCATGGCAACGAGCCCAGCGCCTCGAACGCCTCCGTTTTGCTCGCCTACCACCTCGCCGCCGCGCGCGACGCGCAGACGGCGGATTTTTTGAAAAAGGCCGTCGTGCTTTTGGAACCCTGCCTGAACCCCGACGGCTTCGAGCGCTTCGCCGACTGGACCAACAGCCACCGCGGCCGCCACCCCAGCGCGCGCCGCGCGGACCGCGAGCATCAGGAGGGCTGGCCCAGCGGGCGCTCGAACTACTATTGGTTCGACCTTAACCGCGACTGGCTGCCCGCCGTCCACCCAGAGTCCCAGGGACGGCTGCGGCTTTTCCATGACTGGCAGCCGAACATCGTCACCGACTATCATGAGATGGGCAATGTGAACCGCAGTTACTTCTTCCAGCCCGGCATCGCCAAGATGGTGCATCCGCTGACACCGAAGCAAAACCAGGCCCTGACCGAAAAGATGGCGCAGGAGCACGCGAAGGCGCTCGATGCCATCGGCTCCCTCTACTACACGGGCGAAAGCTACGACGACTACTACATCGGCAAAGGCTCCACTTACCCGGATGTGAACGGCTCCGTCGGCGTGCTCTTCGAGCAGGCCAGCTCGCGCGGCTACCACCAGGACACCGAGCACGGGCGGCTGGACTTCCCCTTCACCATCCGCAACCAGATCACCACCAGCCTCTCCACCCTGCGCTCCGCCCACGCCCTGCGCGCCGAGTTCCTCGCCTACCAGCAGGGCTTTTACCGCGACGCGCTCAAGGAAGCCGCCGCGTCCAAAACGCAGGCGTTCATTTTCTCCGCGCCAGGCGACTCCGCCCGGCTGGAGGCCTTCCAGACCCTGCTCGCGCGCCATCAAATCCAGTCCCACCGGCCCGCGCAGGATGTGAAAGCGGGCGACCGCACCTTCGCCGCCGCCGACTCGCTGGTCGTGCCCGCGCGCCAGCGCCAGTTTCGCCTCATCACCGCGATGTTCGAGACACGGACGAAGTTCGAGAGCAACATCTTTTATGACGTGTCCGCCTGGCATCTGCCCTCCGCCTTTGGCCTGCTCCATGCCGGGCTGGAAAGCGTGCCCGCCCCCGCCGCCACCCCGCTCGTGAAAGCCGCCGGAGCCCTCACTGGTGTGGAGAAAGCCTACGCCTACGTTTTCTCCTGGGAGCCGCGCCACGCGCCGCGCGCCCTTTGGCGGCTCATCGAGGCAAAGGCCCGCTGCTGGGCCGCCACGCGCGCCTTTTCCACCCCCGATGCCGATGGCAAAAAGACCCTCTGGCCGCATGGCAGCATCGTCGTGCCCGTGGCCGTGCAGGACCGGCTTTCATCCGAAGAGCTGCGGCAGCTCATGGAGACCATCGCCAAGGAAGACACCCTGGAGGTGCGCGCGCTGGGCACCGGCTATCACGGCGGCGTGCCCGACCTTGGCAGCCCCACTTTTCAGCCGCTCGAAAACAACGGCGTGCTGCTCGTGACTGGTGCCGGTGCCGGCTCCATCACAGCGGGCGAGATCTGGCACCATTTTGACCAGGTGTGGCAGACACCGCTGACCATGGCCGAGGGCGGGCAGCTCACCACCACGCTGCTGAACAGCTTCTCCACCGTCATCCTCGCCAGCACGCCCTTCACCAGCCTGCCCGTTGGTGCCAGGAGCGCGCTGCAGAGCTGGGTCTCGCGCGGTGGCTGCCTCATTGCCATAGGCTCCTCTGCAGGCTCCCTCGCCGCCCAGGACTGGTGCAAGATTGAACTCGCCAAAGCCGCCGTTGACACCCCGCCCAAGGACAAGCCGACCCAGGAGACGCTGCCCTATGAGGACGCCGCCGAGCGCCGCACCGGGCGCGAACTCAACGGCGTCATCGTCGAGGCCCGATACGACCGCACCCACCCTCTGGCATGGGGGTTCGGCCCGCGACCGCTCATCCAGCTCATGCGGGATGGCGCCACCTTCCTCAAACCCGCCTCCAGCAGCTATCTGAACCCGCTGCAATACACCGCCGCCCCCCTCGTCTCCGGCTCCGCCTCCAAGGAAAACCTCGAAGCCATGAAAGCCGCCACCCCCGTCCAGGTCAAAGTGGTGGACAGCGGCCGCGTCATCCTCCTCACCGACAACCCCGTCTTCCGCGGCCACTGGCTCGGCACCGAAAAACTGCTCGCCAACGCCATCTTCTTCGGCCCTCACGTCAGCACCACCGGCGGGGACGAGGATGAGCACTGAACCCGCGCGCGCGGCTGAGAAATGGAGTGCGGGCACTCATGTCCGCAGCGGGCTTCTTTTCAGCAGCCGGGAGTGTCCAGTCCACGGCAAGCCGCCACCGGTGCCTTGAGGGGATGTCATACCGCACATCATCACGATTTGTGACTCCCTTCCTGGAGTGTGGGAGTCGTGGAGTGATGGATTTCCAGTGCCGCAGCACTCCATGACTCCACTTCGGATTTCACAATCTGTGGTAACGCCAGGTATGCGACACTGGCACACCTCGTCATCGCCACCCGCCGGGATCAGGCGGCGGCGCGGTGGGTGACTTCGTTGAAGGCGCGGGTCAGGGCGAGATTGAGCTCGCTCAAGGCGGTCTCTTTGAACTCCGGCTCCAGCGCCTCCGGCAGTACCGGTGGCAGGACGACACGCCCCGCAGGCTCGTCCATGACATGGGCCAGGGCGGGCGGGCGCTCGAACAAGGCTGCGCAAGGCCGCTTTGGCGCGGTTTCGGCGGTGCTTTGGAGCCGTCTGATCTGCGCGTCGAGTGTGCGGCAAAGGCCAAGCAATTGATCCCGCACGGTCACGAGCCGTTGGAGTTCGGCTGGAACCGGCTCAAAGGGGTGGCAGGTGTCGAGTGGCGGAATCATAGATTTTATAAATTTAAGAATGAAATCTGTAAATTTCAAAAAGATTTACCCCATTCACCGCATCTTGTGGGGGGGAGACCGGCGTGCCCTTTCGGCAATGGGGAATGGGGCTGCGAGTGTCTTTGGGAGGGATGGGGAGGCGTGTTGGATGGCGAATTCCGGCTCATCTTCTGCTTTCGCACCCCGCATTCTCCCGTATTCTCGCCGCCCATTTATGATCAAAGTCGGTCTCGTCTCCCTCGGCTGCGCCAAGAACCTCATTGACTCCGAGATCATGGTCGGCCACCTCCAGCAGGCGGGCATGACGATGACGCCGGAGGCTGAGCTGGCGGATGTTCTCATCATCAACACCTGCTCCTTCATTGACATGGCCAAAAAGGAAAGCGTGGGCGCGATTCATGAGGCGGTGGACGCGCGCGAGGAGTCGAAGAAGCGCAAGCGGCAAAAGATCATCGTGGCGGGCTGCCTTTCCCAGCGTTTCCGTGAGGAGCTGCCCGCGCTGATGCCTGAGGTGGATGCTTTTATTGGCCTGGACCAGATCACCCAGGTGGCGCCGATCATCCAAAACCTCGTGGGCGTGAGGGATCACGAGCAGGAGAACCTGGTCACCAAAGGCCCGCAGTACATCCCGGACTACGACACGCCGCGCTTCCGCCTGACGCCGAAGCACTTCGCCTACATCAAGATCGCCGAAGGGTGCAACCACCCGTGCTCGTTCTGCATCATCCCGAAGATCCGCGGCCGCCACCGCAGCCGCAGCCAGGAGAGCATCGTCAAAGAGGCGCGCCAGCTCATTGAAAGCGGCGTGAAGGAGATCAACCTCATCTCCCAGGACACGACGTACTTTGGCATGGACAAGTGGGAGGAGGACCGGCCGAAGCCTACCTCCGGCGTGGACAGCAGCAAGGGCGAGTCACTTTCCACGCTGATCCGCGAGCTGAATGCCATCCCGGGGGATTTCTGGATCCGCCTGCTCTACACGCACCCGGCGCACTGGAGTGACGACCTCATCGCGGCCATCGCGGAATCCCCCAAGGTGGCGCGCTACATTGACATGCCGCTCCAGCACATCAGCGACAACATGCTCAAGCTCATGCGCCGGGAGACGGACAGCGCGCACATCCGCGGCCTGCTGAAGCGCATCCGCGCGGGCATCCCCGGCATCGCCATCCGCACGACCTTCATCGTGGGTTTCCCCGGCGAGACGGACGCGGATTTCCAGGAGCTGGTGCAGTTCATCGAGGATGAGAAATTCGAGCGCGCGGGGGTCTTCAACTACTCCCGCGAGGAGGGCACGCGCGCCGACAAGATGGAGGGCCACCTGCACCACATGACGCGCAAGTCGCGCTATGAGAAGGCCATGCTCGCCATTCAGCGGAACATCGAGCATGTGAACCAGGACCTGCTGGGCAAAACCCTGCGCGTGCTTGTCGAGGAGCCGGGCGTGGCGCGCGGTGAGATGGACGCGCCGGACATTGACACCACCGTCTTTGTCCCGAAGAGGCTGCCCGCAGGCCAGTTCGCCGAGGTGAAAATCAAAGATTGGCGCGGTTACGACTTGGTGGCCTGACTGGGAAGGGGAGTGATGCCGGCGGGCGGATGAGCGAAGAATTTTCTGCAAACGGTTTTTCAGCTTGCCGAAAGACTTCCGGGAACTAGACTGGCCGTTCCTTAACCGGGCGAAGCGCTAATTTTTTGGCAGGAGTGGGGTTTTCCCCGCTCCTTTTTTGTCTGGATCAGGCTTTGACACTTTTATGATTAGCGAACTGAAATCCGTCTTCGAATACTACGACAAGGAAAAGGGCATTGACCGTGAGAAAATGGTTGATGCCCTCCAGTTGGCGCTGCTGGCGGCATCGAAGAAAAGCATCGGCCCCGCGCGTGAACTGCGAATCGTGATTGACCCCGACAAAGGCACCATCAAGGCATGGGCGCGGCTCATCGTGGTGGAGACTGTTTCGAATCCCTGGGAGGAGATCGCCATCGAGAAGGCGCGCCGGGTCAAAAAGGATGCGCAGGTCGGCGATGAGCTCGATCTGGAGGTCACTCCGAAAAACATGGGCCGCATCGCCGCTCAAACCGCCAAGCAGACCATGCTTCAGCGCCTGCGCATGGCTGAGAAGGAAAATCTCTACGACGAGTTCAAGGACCGCACCGGCGATGTCGTCAATGGCACCATCCGCCGGTTCGACAAGTCGGACGTGGTCGTGGATCTGGGCAAGTTCGAGGGTGTGATGCCTTCCAAGGAGCGCGTGAGCACCGAGGATTACACTCCCGGCGACCGGATGCGGTTTTACGTCAAGGCTGTCGAAAAAGACGGCACCCGCGGTCCTGAGATCATCCTCTCCCGCGCGCATGTGAATTTTGTGCGCCGGCTTTTTGAATTCGAAGTCAGCGAGATCGGCGACCGTACGGTCGAGATCGCCAGCATCGCGCGCGAACCCGGTTACCGCACCAAGGTGGCCGTCCACAGCGCGGATGACAAGGTGGACCCGGTCGGCGCCTGCGTCGGCATGCGCGGCGCGCGAGTGAAGAACATCGTGCGCGAGCTGAACAATGAGAAGGTGGACATCATCAAATGGAGTCCCGACCCGGCCACCTTCATCCGCGAGGCGCTCAAGCCGGTCAAGGTGCTGACCATCCAGGTCGCCCCCGACAAAAGCTCGGCGCGCCTCACCGTCAGCGATGAGGACTTGTCGAAGGCCATCGGCCGCCGCGGACAGAACGCCCGCCTTACCACGCGCCTGGTGGGCATGGAGTTGAACATTGAGCGCGACGAGCACGCCGCCGAGGTCTTTGAAGGCCAGATGGACACCGCCGCCCACGAGCTTGAGACAGCCCTCGGCATCAATCTCGACACCGCGCGCAAACTCATTCAGGGAGGTCTTGGCGACATCGGCATGCTCATGCAGGTCGAACTCGAAGACATCTCCGACGCCCTCAACGGCGACGAAGTGCTCGCCGCCCAGGTTCACGAAAGAATCCAGTCCTACATTCCCAAGGGAGCCCAGCCATGAGCCTCCCGGTTTCCAATTTATCCCGTCAACAAACCTTTTTGACCGCACCGCCCGCCGTCCGCACGCATTCACCCTCTCATGCCCAGCCGTCCCTCATCCTCGAAATCCAGCAAAGCCGCCGTCGAAGACCCTCTTGAGGAGGAAGACGAAGTTGCGGAGGGCAAGCCGCGCAAAAAGGCGGATAAAAAAGTGCTCTCGCTGATCGAGGAAGACACGCCCAAGCCCGCGAAACGCGGGTCGGCAAAAAACCAGGCTGTGCTGCCGCACATCGGCGCCAAGCCCGCCGCCGCTCCGGAACCCGCGGCTCCGTCCGAACCAAAGACCTCCGAACCCGCCAAAAAAACCCTGGATGACCAGAAAAAGGCGGCTTTGAACCTGTTCGAGGAGGACGAGAAACCGAAGACGAAAAAACGCCAGGCGGCGGCCGCGTCCACAGCTCTCCCGCCCATCTCCAAACTCAAGGAGTCCGGCCCCATCCAGGCCGGTCCGGTGACGCCGCCTGCGGAGACGCCGGTCCCCGCTCAGGCTCCTGCCGCCGAGGAGCCGTCCCAGGAATTCGAACTCACCGAGGATGGAAAAAAAATCATCCACCTCAAAACACCGATCATTGTCAAGGATCTGGCGGAGAAGATGGGCCTGCGTCCTTTCAAAATCATCGCCGACCTGATCACGCTCAAAGTCTTCGTTCCAAATGCCGAGAAGGCCATTGAGATAGATGTCGCGGAGAAAGTCTGCGAAAAGCACGGCTTCTTCCTGGAGCGCGAGAAACGCGGCAAGCCCCCGCCCCGCGTCGAGGAGCCACCCGTGCGCGAGCCTGAGCCGCTGCCCGAGCCCAAGCCCGAGGAAAAAGACACCCGCGAGCTGCGCGCCCCCATCATCACATTCATGGGCCATGTGGACCACGGCAAGACCTCCCTGCTCGACGCCGTGCGCAAGACCCAGGTCGTCGAGGGCGAGGCCGGCGGCATCACCCAGCACATCGGCGCCTACAGCGTCTTCCATGAGGGCAAGCCCATCACCTTCATTGACACACCCGGCCACGCCGCCTTCTCCGCCATGCGCGCGCGCGGCGCCAATGTCACCGACATCGTCGTGCTCATCATCGCCGCTGACGACGGCATCATGCCGCAGACCAGGGAGGCGCTGAACCACGCCAAGGCCGCCGGTGTCACCCTCATGGTCGCCATCAACAAGTGCGACCTGCCCGCCGCCAACGTCATGCGCGTCAAATCCCAGCTTCAGGACATGGGACTCGCCCCCGTGGACTGGGGCGGCGAGATCGAATGCATGGAAGTCTCCGCCAAGACCGGCCAGGGACTCGACAACCTCCTCGAAACCATGGCCCTCCAGGCCGAGGTGCTCGAATTGAAGGCCGATCCGAAGGCCCCGCCGCGCGCCACCGTCATCGAGTCGTCCATGGTTCCCGGCAAGGGTCCCGTGGCCACCGTCATCGTCCGCCAGGGCACCCTCAAGCCCGGCCAGCCATTCATCTGCGGTCCGCACTGGGGCAAGACCCGCGCCCTCATCAACGACCGCGGAGAGCACATCCAGGCCGTCAAACCCGGCATGCCCGTCGAAGTCATCGGCTTCAGCGACATGCCCCATGTCGGCGACGAGCTCGTCGTCATGGACAGCGAGCGCAACGCCAAGAAGCTCAGCGAGGAGCGCCATGAGGAGAACCGGCAGAAAAAGCTCGCCTCCACCCGCCGCTCCACTCTGGAGCATCTTTTCGCCACCATCGAGGAGGGCAACAAGAAGGCCCTCAAGCTCGTGCTCAAAGCCGACGCCCAGGGGTCCGTCGAGGCCATCCTCGGCGCGCTCGACGAGATCAAGAGCGACAAGATCAACCTCGATGTCCTCCACTCCGATGTCGGGCCCGTCACCGAGTCCGATGTCGTGCTCGCCAGCGCCTCCGACGCCATCGTCATCGGCTTCAATGTCAAGGTGGAGAACAAGGCCCTCAATGTCGCCAAGAACGACAGCGTCCAGATCAAGCTCTACTCCATCATTTACGAGCTGGTGGACCAGGTCCGCGAGGCCATGTCCGGCCTGCTCGACCCGCTCACCCGCGAGAAAGTGCTCGGCCACGCCAGGGTCAAGCAGGTCTTCAAGGTACACCGCGGCTATGTCGGCGGCTCCATCGTCATTGACGGGCGCATTGACCGCAAGCAGCGCGCCCGCGTCCTGCGCGGCGGCCAGCCTGTGTATGACGGCTCCATCGAGACCCTCCGCCGCTTCCAGGACGAGGTGCCCGAGGTCCGCAACGGCCTCGAATGCGGCATCAAGCTCCAGGGATTCAGCGACTACGAGGAGGGCGACATCATCGAGTGCTACGAGCTGGAGAAATTCCAGCAAACCCTCTAACCCCCGCCTGGCGGTGTGCCGGTGGCTCCCGCCCCGCCGCCGGCGGTCATCCCCATCCTTCCCATGTCACTCCGAATCGAACGCGTCGGCGAGCTGATCAAACGCGAGGTCAGCATGATCCTTGAGCGCGACTTCGCGTTCAAGGACTGCATTGTCACCGTGCATGACGCCGAGCCCACCGTGGACCTCAAGGAATGCTTCGTTTATGTCGGCATCCTCGGTCCCAAGCACCGCCACGCCGACATTGTCGAGCAGCTCAACAAAAACCGCGGCGCCATCCAAAGGCCGCTCTACAAGCGCGTCACCCTGCGCAGCTCCCCGCACCTCGTCTTCCGCCTTGATGATTCCGTCGAGCGCGGCGTGCGCATCCTCAACGCCATAGACAACCTGCCGCCGCCCGCCGGGGAGGCGTAGCCTGGCCGGCCCGTTTCTCCCGACGCGGGTCGTTCCCCATCCATCATGCCCGCCGAGACACGCGACTGGTACGACACGCCCCTGCAATACGACATCATCTTCGATGCCGACACACCGCGCGAGGCGGACTTCCTGGAGGCAATGTGGGTGGAGCACGGACCTTCCGGCCCGCCAGGGCGTGTCCTGGAGCCCGCCTGCGGCAGCGGCAGGCTCGTGCTGGAAATGGCCCGCCGCGGCTGGAGCGCGGCCGGCTTTGACGGCAATGCGAGCATGCTCGAGTTCGCCCGCGGCCGCCTCGCCGCCGCCGGGATGGGCGCGCTTCTGTGGCAGGACCGCATGGAGAGCTTCCGTGTGCCGGGACGCGCGCGTTTTGACCTGGCCCACTGCCTTGTCAGCACCTTCAAATACCTGCTCACCGAGGATCACGCCGTCTCCTGCCTGCGGCGCGTGGCCTCTGTGTTAAAGCCTGGCGGCATTTTTGTGCTCGGCCTTCACCTCACCGAATACGGGCGCGCCACGCCCGACCACGAGCGTTGGGTGGCCGAGAGGGGCGGCATCCACGTCACCTGCAACACCCGCACCTGGCCCGCTGATCCACGCGCGCGTCTGGAGGCCGTGCGCACCCGTTTGCGCGTCCGCCAGGGCGGGCGCGAGCACCTCCAGGAGACGCGCTGGCACTTCCGCACCTACAGCGCCGCCGAATTGCACCGTCTGCTGCGCCAGGTGCCCGAGCTGCGGCTCGCCGCCTGCCACGACTTCACCTATGACGCCGCCGCGCCTCTGCGGCTCGACGGCTCCCACCTGGATGCCGTGCTCGTCCTGCGCCGCCGCTGAGCCTGGCTGGCGCAGACCTCCAGGTTGCCGCCCTTCATCAAGCCCCCCTCTCTCACGGAGCCGTGATTTCCCAGTCATCCGTGCGGAAGGGCGAGGCCGGCAGGCCCGCGCCGTTGAAAAGATTTCCGTCCGGGTTCGAGGCCCAACTGTACCGCACCGCCACAGGTGCCGCCACCTCAGCGCTCGAAACCACCACTTTGCCCCCCTCGATACGCGCCGTTCCCGGCTTCCACACCTTGTCCGTGCCCGCGATCATGAAGCCTCTCAGCTCCCCGCCGCGAGCCGCCAGTCCGCCCGTCGTGTGCTCAAAGCCCAGCACCACCTCGCCTCCGCGCACCTCATGCCCGGCGGGCAGCGGGCCGCTCCAGGCGGGAACGTCCGCGCCATAGACCTTCGCCAGCGCCCAAAGCGCCAGCCGGCCGCCCACCGTCTTCTTGTCCTTCGGGTGGTTGTCATTGGCTTCGCCGGCGTCAATCGTCACCGCCATGCCCGTGTTTGGCACGCTCAGGCTTTTGAGCATCGCCTCGCGCACCAGCGGGCGCGGCGCGGTCTGCTCGAAGTTCGGCAGTTGCACCCAGGCAAAGGCCAGCTCCTTGTTCCAGCGCGCGCGCCAGTCCTGGATCAGCAAAGGCAGTTGCGTGGCATACAGCGACGCCTTTTCCACCGTCGCGCAGTTGTGCTCCCCCTGGTACCAGATGGCCCCGCGCAGCGCGTAGGGGATGAGCGGCGAGATCATGCCATTGAAGAGATTGGCGGGGCGGTTTTGAGACACATCGGGATGCGCCTCCTTGCGCGGGCCGCGCGGCGCTGGCCTGCCCTCCGCCTTCGCTTTCCTCACCGCTTCCTTCCAAGCCGCCAGCCGCTTCTCATGCGCCGCCTCCGCCTTGGCCGCGTCAAAGGCCGCCGCCCTCGCCTTCCACGACTCCATCGCCTCCTTGAGCGCCGGCACTCCGGCCTGCGCCTCCTCGCTCGTCCAGGCGGCGATGTCCGTCCCGCCCCAGGAACTGTTGATCATGCCCACCGGCGTGCCCAGCCTCCCGTGCAGATCCTTGCCAAAGAACCAGGCCACGGCGGAGAAAGCCCCCACCGTCTCCGGCGTGGCCACCACCCATGCGCCCTCGCACCGCTCCTGCGGCGCGCGTGTGGACTGCGCCTTCACTGTGAACATCCGCACCTGCGGCAGCGCCGCCGCCTCCGTTTCCGCCTGCGCATACTGGCCGCGGCTGAACTGAAACGCCATGTTGGACTGCCCCGAGGCCAGCCACACCTCGCCGATGAGCACATCCTGGATCACAAGTTTGTTTTTGCCCTCCACTGTCAGAGTCAGCGGCTCCGCCCGGCTTTTCATCGGCGGCAGATTCGTCCTCCAGCGGCCGTCCGCTCCCGTCCGCGCCGTCGCTTGATGACCGGCGAGCGAGACCGTCACCTCCTCGCCCGCGTCCGCCCAGCCCCAGACAGGAGCGTTCACATCCGCCTGCATCACCATGTGGTCGGAAAAAAGCGCAGGCAGCGTCACATCCGCAAGCGCGGGAACGGCGGTGGAGAGGAGCAGGGCGGCGAGTGAGTTCGGTTTCAGAAGAGTCATGGCAAAGCGTCGGGTGGAGTTGAATCGAGCCCATGATGACGCGGCAAAAGCCCCCGTCTTGCACGCGGCAAACAGTCCCGGACGCGCAGGCCCGTTTTTGCAGTTGCACGCCGGGCGGGAATGGCGCGCCGTCCCGGCAAAACGGCACGCCTTTTTTACGCAAAGGCATCCCGTCCTGGCAAAACAGCACGCTGTTTTTCCGCGCCGGCAGGCGTGTCACCTGGTGGCGCGGGCCGTCACTCCTTCATCAAGATCTGGAACAGGTTGTGGTAGCGGTCCGTCCACAGCGGGATGCCTTCCGGCTCCGGGTCCTCAGGCTCCTCGGCGGGGGTGTCCTTGAGGAATTGGGCGTTCTTTGTCACCATCACATAGTCCGTGCTGTCATGGTCGCCTTCCGACTGGGTCATGATGCGCGTCACGCCCCAGCCCAGCGCTTCGGCCTGGCGCTCCACCACCGGGGCCAGGGTCAGGTAGCTGTTGGTCACATGGACGACGATGATGCCCTCCGGCGCCATGTGCCGCGCATAGATATCAAAGGCCTCCCGCGTCAGCAGGTGCATCGGTATGGCGTCGCCGCTGAAGGCGTCCAGCAGCAGCACGTCGAACTTTTGCGCCTCCTCCCGTTCCAGGGTCAGGCGCGCGTCGCCCGTGTGAATGCTCACTTCCGCCCTGCGCGTCCGCGCGTCGGCCAGGTAAGTGAAGTGCTTCTCCGCCAGGCGGACGATCTCCGGGTTGATCTCATAAAAGCGCCACGCCTGCCCCTGCTGCGCGTAACAAGCCGCCGTGCCCGAACCCAGGCCCACGATGCCGACCCGCGCGCCCGGCCTGGCCTTGATGCTGTCCAGCGCCCGGCCGATGCCCGTGTGGTGCCCGTAATACGTCACCGGCTCCTGCCGGTAGTCGGCCCCCAGGTTCTGCATGCCGTGGATGATGCCGCCATGCACCAGGGTCACATAATCATTCTCCAGGCCCGTGTCCCAGTCCTTGTCAATGTAGATGGTGCCGTAAAAGTTCCGCACCCGCTCCACCCTCGGCTCCACCCGCAGCTTGTCAGAGGCCAGTTCGTAAACACCCCAGCCGCCCGCGCCCAGCACTGCCAGCGCCAGCGGCGCGCCCAGCCAGAGCCGGCGCAGGGAGAGAAAAGCCCCCGCCAGCGCCAGCGCCGCCAGGCCCAGGCCCGCCAGCAGGCCCAGCGGCCACTCCAGGTAGGTCACGAACACCCTCGGCGCGCCCAGGCTCACTGCCAGTCCGCCCAGCGCCCCGCCCGCCGACATCAGCAGGTAAAACTCCGTCAGCCGCGCCGGCTCCGGCTTCAGCCGCGCCAGCTCGCCGTGGCAGACCATGCAGGTGAGAAACATCGCCCCGAAACACACCGTCACCTCGACCCGGTAGTTCATCCATGCGCCAAAGGGGATCGTCCAGACACGCCCCTTCCACGGGGCCTCCCACCACACCCATTCAAAGGGTTTGAAGCTCCAGTTCGAGTCCACCGAGTCGTAGCACAGCGCAGCCACCACAGCCGCCGCCGCCAGCACCGCCCACAGCGGGCGCGCGTACCAGCGCTCATGCTCGAAGCAGATGATGAAGGTCAACAGGTAAAGGCTCAGCGGCACCACCCACATGAAGGGCACCACCGCCACATCCTGGCAGACATGGTTCGTCGCCGCCAGCAGCAGCACGCTGGCCAGCGCGGGCAGCAGCACCCAGAGCAGGCGCCGTCCCGCCGAGTTCCAAAGCGCGCGCGCCAGCCTCAGCCCCTGGCTTTCCCGTGTCTCCTCCTCGGCGGTCTCCGCCGCCGGGGCAGGCGCGGACTCGGGGACGCGCCCGTTCCGCCACGCCAGCCAAAGGGAAAGCGCCGCGAAAAACACAAACGCCACCGACCACACCCGCGTCTGCGTCATGACCTCCATGCGCGGCTCGATGACGAACGGATATGTCAGCAGCGCCGCCAGCGAGCCGATGTTCGAGAGCGCGTAGAGCCGCCACGGCAGCCCGCCCGGCACCGCGCGCGTGAACCACACCTGCGCCAGCGGGCTGGTGCTGCTGAGCACGAAATACGGCAGCCCCACCGTCGCCGCCAGCAGCAGCAAAATCCGCGCCGACGGATCCTCGCCGCCCTCCGGCTTCCACACCTCGTCCGGGGAGATCGGCAGGCACACCGCCGCCCCCAGCAGCAGCGCCGAGTGCAGCACCGCCTGCGCGCGCGGGCGCAGCCGTGTCAGCACATGCGCGTAGGCATAGCCGGCAAACAGCAGCACCTGGAAAAATACCATGCAAGTCGTCCACACCCCCGGACTGCCTCCGAACCACGGCAGGATGAATTTGCTGATCACCGGCTGCACTTGAAACAGCAGGAACGCGCTCAGCAGGCTCAGCGAGCCGAGCAGGACACCCGCCTGCGCGCGGGAGGAAAGGGGGGAGTTGGACATGCGGCGCGCAGGCTTTCACTTTCCCGGCGGAATGGAAATAAAAAAATCAGCTTCTTCCCTCCCGCGCATCCCCGCTCCGTGAATTTGCCCTTGAAATCGGACCGGCCTCCATTGTGTGGAAGGAGCCGTGGCAGCCGCCGCGTTGACTTTGCCGCCATGAACCGCCTGCTTGTCCTCCTCATCACCCTCGCCTGCGCGCTGTCCGCCGCGGCCCAGAAGAAACCCGATGCCGTGGATGAAATGGCTGCGCTGCTGAAGCCGGACCGCGTCGAAGTTTACAAGGAGGCGGGCGGCAGGCGTCTGGAGATGCGCATCTTCGAGCCGGAGAAAAAAAACGCCCCCGTGCCCTGCTACCTCGTCATCCACGGCGGCGGCTGGGCCGGCGGCGAGCCGAAGCGCATGTACCCCTTCGCCGCGCATTACGCGCGCCAGGGCATGGTGGGCGTCAGCCTGCAATACCGCCTCTACAACACCAAGACCGGAGTCAGCGTCTTTGACTGCGTGAAGGATGCGCGCTCCGCCATGCGCTGGCTGGCCGCCCATTCGGACGGGCTGGGCATTGACCCGAAAAAGATCATCGTCAGCGGCGGCTCCGCGGGCGGGCACCTCGCCGCCTCCACCGCCTTGTTTGACCAGGTCAATGACGAGACCGGCGATGCCGCGCTCACCGTCACCCCCGCCGCGCTCATCCTGCTTTTCCCGGTGATAGACACCTCCGCCGAAGGCTACGGCAACGCCAGGATTGGAGAGCGCTGGCGCGAGCTTTCACCCGCCCACAACGTCCGCCCCGGCCTGCCGCCCACCCTCACCTTCCACGGCACCGGCGACACCGTCACCCCCTACGCCGGCGCGCGCGCCTTCCACGAGTCCATGCTGGAAAAGGGCAACCGCAGCATGCTCATCACCCATGAGGGCGGCAGGCACGGCTACCTCATGTCCGACTCCAAACTATTCGCTGACACCATGGCCAAGTCTGACGCCTTTTTGCGCGAGCTGGGCCTGCTGCCCGTCCCGGCGAAGTAAAACCAAGCCATGCCCGACGCCCCTGCCGACAGCTTCGCCTGGCACATCCTGCCGCCGGATGGCACCCCGCTGCTGCTGGCCTTCTCCGGCGGGCGGGATTCCGTGGCGATGCTGGACATCCTGCTCGCCGCAGGGCGCTGGCCGCTCGTGCTCTGCCACTTCAACCACGGCCTGCGCGGGCGCGAGTCCGGCGCCGACGCGCGTTTTGCCCGCGCGCAGGCGCGGCGTCACGCGCTCGACTTCGAGATGGAAAAAGCCGCCACCGCCGCCCACGCGCGGACGCGCGGCCAGTCCATCGAGACCGCTGCGCGCGAGCTGCGCCACGCCTTCCTCCTGCGCGCCGCCGCGCGCCGCCGCGCGCCGCATGTGCTGCTGGCCCATCATCTCGACGACCAGGCCGAGACCGTGCTGGCCAATCTCTGCCGCGGCGCGGGACTGCGCGGGCTCGCCGGTATGAAGGCCGCGCAGCCCATGCCCGGCGGAGTGCTTTTCCTCCGTCCCATGCTCGGTGTCAGCCGCGCCGAAATTGACGCCCGCATCCGCGCGCGCCGCCTGCCCTACCGCGAGGACGCCAGCAATCAAAGCCGCGACCACCGCCGCAACCGCCTTCGTCACGAGGTGCTGCCGCTGCTCGATGAAATCTTCGAGCGCCGCACCGCCCCGCTCATCTGCCGCGCCGCCGCGCAGGCCGGACTCGCCGAGGCGCATCTCGATGCCGGGGCGCGCGCCCTGCTGGCCGATCCCGCCTTGCTGAACAGCGACGGCAGCCTCAACCTCGCCCGCCCGCTCCTGCGCCTGCATCCCGCCCTGCTCGGCCACACCCTGCGCCTCTGGCTGTGCGGGCAGCTCGGATTGGATGGCATCGGCAGTGCCGAAGTCGGGGCCGCGTCCTCCATGCTCGCTCCCGGCGGCCCCGCCAAAGTCAACCTCCCAGGCGGGAGGCATCTCCGCCGCAAAGCCCGGCGTCTTTGGGTGGAGGCTTGAGGCGTTGCGCAAGTCATGCGCGCGCCCGGCTCAACCAGCTCACCAGCCGCCGCGGACGTTCCATTTTTCCAGGATATCCTGCGGCAGCTCGGTGATGAAGCGGCTCGGTTTCATGAGGATGTCGCCATCCCGCGCGGCGTGGTTCAGCACCGGGTAGGTGAGGTGCAGGTTGTCCTTGGCGCGGGTGACGGTGACGTAAAAAAGCCGCCGCTCTTCTTCAAGCGCGGTGTCTCCGCCGTCCTCGATGGCGCGTTTGTGCGGGAACATGCCGTCGGCCAGCCAGACGGCGAAGACGCTGTGCCACTCCAGCCCCTTGGCCTGGTGCGCGGTGGTGAGAGTCACCGCGTCGCGGTCCTGGGGCTGCGCGTCCGGTTTGTCACTGGTGTCCACGCCGCTGAGCAGGGAGAGCTGGCTGAGAAACTCCAGCGTGTCGGTGAAGCGGTCGCTGAAGTTGCTGAGCTGTTCCAGGTCCTGCGCGCGCTGGTCGGCGTTTTTGAACTTCGCCTTCATGTAGTCGTCGTAAACGCCCTCGACGATGCTGCGGATCATCATCGGCGGCGCGGCGGGTTTTCCATCCGCCATCAGCTCGTCCAGCGTGTAGGCGAGCTGGTCCCAGGTCTCGCGCGCTTTTTTCGGCACGTTCATGGGCAGGAGGACTTCGGAGAAAGTGCCGGTCATCGTCTCCGCGCTGGCGGCCTCGCTTTTCAGCCAGGAGGTCCAGAGCTTGTTCGCGCTCGCCCCGCCGATGCCGGGGATGAGCCGCACCATGCGCATGAAGCTCACCTCATCCCGCCGGTTCACCGCGAACTTCATGAAGGCGGCCACATCCTTCACATGCGCCTGCTCGAAAAAGCGCAGGCCGCTGGTGATCTGGAAGGGGATGCCGCGGCTGGTCAGCTCCATCTGGATTTCCATGCTGTGAAAGTGCGCGCGGTAGATGACCGCCATCTCGTTGAACTCCACGCCCTCGTCCGCCAGCTCCAGGATGCGCTGCGCCACAAAGCCGGCCTGAGCCGAGGCATTGTCCAGCGGCACCAGCGCGGGCAGATTGCCCTGCGAAGGGCGCGCCGCTCGCAGGCTCTTGCGGATTTGGGCTCGGTTGTTGGCGATGGAGGCGTTCGCCAGCTCCAGCACCTCCGGCACGCTGCGGTAGTTCACCTCGATCTTGTGCGTGCGCGCGCCTGGCCAGTGGTCGGTGAAGTTCAGGATGTTTCCCACATCCGCGCCGCGCCAGGAGTAAATGGACTGGGCGTCATCCCCCACCACCATGAGATTGCCATCCGGCCCGGTGAGCATCTCCACAAAGCGGCACTGGAGGCTGTTGGTGTCCTGGTATTCATCCACCAAAATGAACTCAAACTGCCGCCGGTAGCGCTCCAGCAGGTCCTCATTTTCCTCCAGCAGCTTCACGGAGAGCGTGAGCAGGTCATCGAAGTCCATGCAGTTCGTCTCGCGCTTTTTTTCCTGATAAAGCCGGCGCAACTCGATGATGTGCGGCGCCACCTGCTCGAACCATGGATAGCGGACGGCCAGCACCTCCTCCAGCGGCTCGCAGGTGTTGTCGGCCATGGAATAAATATCCCCCAGCACCTCGGCCTTCGGGAAGCGGAAGCCGGAGGTGTCCACCCCGCTGGCCGCCACCACGGTCTCCATGAGGTCTTTTTGATCCTCGCGGTCCATGATGGAGAAGCCCTTGCGGTAGCCGAGGCGCTCCGCGTTCCAGCGCAGCAGGCGGTTGCCGATGGAGTGAAAGGTGCCGCCCCACAGCCGCTGCGTCTCCACTGGGACAAGCGCAGTCACGCGCTCCAGCATCTCCCGCGCCGCCTTGTTGGTGAAGGTGAGCAGCAGGATCTGCTCCGGCAGCACGCCATTGTCCAGCAGCCAGGCCACGCGGTAAGTAAGCGTGCGCGTCTTGCCCGAGCCCGCTCCTGCGATGATGAGCGTCTGCCCCGGCGGAGCGGTCACAGCGGCGTGCTGCTGCTCATTGAGCTCCGCCGCGTAATCAATGCGCGGGCCGGCCGGGGCGTGGGTGTGCAGGGTGTATTCTCGGGGCATGTCTCACGCGGCTTATGCGCCAGGGCACGGCCCGGCTCAAGCCTCAAAGCGCGCCCGCGTCATGCTCCGCATTGACGGCGGGCGCGGAGCGTGATGCACTGCGCCATGCGTGCATTCATTCTTCTGCTCTCCCTCGCCCTCTGCTGCCGCGCCGACGACGTTGTGGAAAGGATCATCGCCCATGCCGCCGCGCATCCGGCGGGGGATGCTCCGGTGTCCTTTGAACGCGCCGTGTTTGACAAGGACACGCGCCATCTGCCCATCGGGGTCTTTGATTCCGGCATCGGCGGTCTCACGGTGTTGGAGGCGCTGCTCACTCTCGACGCTTTTCACAATGACAGCCTCCAACCCGGCGCGGACGGGGTGCCGGACTTCGCCAGGGAGCGGTTCATTTATTTCGGCGATCAGGCCAACATGCCCTACGGCAACTACTCCGCGGCCGGGCGCACCGATTACCTGCGGGAGCTGATCCTCAAAGACGCCGTGTTCCTGCTCGGCAGCCGCTGGCATGACGGCAAGGCCGCGCGCCCCGGCAAGCCGCCCGTGAAAGCCATCGTCATCGCCTGCAACACGGCCACCGCCTACGGACTGGAGGACATTCGCGCGGCGGTGAAAGCCTGGGGGCTGCCGGTCATCGTCATCGGCGTCGTCGAGGCCGGCGCGCGCGGCGTGCTGGAGACCGGCGGCAAAACAGGCGCTGTGGGCGTGCTGGCCACGGTCGGCACCTGCGCCAGCGGCGCCTACCCGCGCTTGATCGGCGGCACACTCGGCCTGGCGGGGCGTGATGTTCCTGCAATCACCCAGCACGGCAGCGCGGCGCTCGCGGGAGTCATCGAGGGCGACCCCGGCTTCACCCAAAGCGTGGCCGAGTGCGCCGCGCAGGAGGCGCGCGCGCTGCTGGAGACGCTGCGCCAGGAGGCTCCCGGCCAAAGGCTCGGCACCCTGGTGCTGGGCTGCACGCATTACCCGCTGGCGCGCGGCGAGCTGGACGCCGCCTTCACCACCCTGCGCGCGGACCCGCGCTTCAGCCCCCTGCTGGAGGACACCCTGGCCTATGTGGACCCTGCCGAGTGGACCGCGCGCGAGCTGTTCCGGGAGCTGGCCAAAGCCGGCCTGCGCCTCAAAGCGGGCGAGACTTGCGATGCCGGCGCGCACTCCTTTTCCCTCTCTGTCCCCAATCCCGCCTGTTCCGGAGTCAAACTCGCGGAGGATGGCTCCCTGGACCGGGACTACAAATACACGCGCCTGCCCGGCGACCTGATGCGCGAGGACACACTGAACACTCCCCTGAAAGCCGCCGCTCTGCCCGCCGTGGGGCGCAATCTCGTGGAGAAAAGACTGCCCGAAGTCTGGCGCGCGCTGGGGGGGGGGCAATAATCTTGATGGCAGTTCGAGAGTTGAATAGCTTCGATGGGAATGAATCGGATCGTCAGGCTGGAATGACAGGTTGAAGCCTGAAGATGCGAGCCGCACTCACGCAATGCCGCGTCGCAAAAAGCTCCATCCTCACGCCGCGCCGCCGCTGACTTTGAGCGTGTAGCGCCCTTGCCTCCGCGCGAGTTTCACCGGCGCGCCATAGACGGCGCCCAGGTTCGCGCTGGTGAGCGTGGCGGACTTTTCTCCCGCCGCGAAGACGCGCCCCGCGCGCAGCAGCAGCACATGGCTCAGGCAGGGCAGGATCTCCTCCACATGGTGCGTCACCAGCACCAGCGAGGGCGCCTCCTCCCAGGTGGCGATGCCCGCCATCCAATCCAGGAATTGCTCACGCGCCACGGGGTCCAGCCCCGCGCATGGCTCGTCGAGGATGAGCACTTCGAAGCGCGCCATCAGCGCCCGGCAGATGAGCACCTTCTGCCGCTCCCCCTGCGAGAGCGTGCCCCACAGGCTGCCGCGCAGGTGCGCGCCGCCCACCGCGTCGAGCAGGGACGCCGCCTGCCGCCGCCACGCGGGCGGCGGCGGCTGCCAGAGATTGAGCTTGGCATCGCGCCCGCTGGCGATGACGTGCAGCACAGGCTCCTCCATCTCGATGAAAGTCGTCAGCGTGTTGGTCACCAGGCCCACGCGCTTGCGCACCTCCCGCCAGTCGCTGCCGCCGAAATGGTCCGCGCCGATCTGGATGTCGCCCTCCGTCGCCGGCTCGTAGCCCGTGATCAGGTTGATGAGCGAGGTCTTGCCGCAGCCGTTCGGCCCCAGCACGCACCAGTGCTCCCCCGGCCGCACCTCCCAGGTGATGTCCTGCAAAATGCGGCGGCCGCCGCGCACGAAGCTGGCGTTTTGGACCCGGAGAAGGCTGCTCATGTGCCGCCGTCCCTACATGCGGAGGCGCGCCCTGGCAAGACACGCCGCAGGGCGGGCAGGCCGGCGCTAATACTGGGGCACGGTGGTGTCTATCTCCCTGGACCAGGCGGTGATGCCGCCGGCGATGTTCCAGACGTTGTCGAAGCCGAGGTCGCGCAGGGCTGCGACGGCGCGCGCGCTGCGCCCGCCGAGCTTGCAGTGGACGAGCACCCGGGTGTCCCTGGGGATTTCAGCGGCGCGCTCGGTGACCTGGCCGAGGGGAATGAGCGTGGAGCCGCTGATGCGCGCGGTGGCGTGCTCGTCGGGCTCGCGCACGTCGAGCAGGAAATGGGAGTCGCCGCGCTGGCGCATTTGATGCAGTTCGTGGACCGTGAGGGTGGGGACGTCGGGTGTGGGTGTCATGCCGCAGAAGCCTGTGTAGTCTATGGGTTCAGTGATGGTGGGGTGCGCGCCGCAGACGGGGCAGTCAGGGTCGCGCGGGAGGGTGAAAGTACGATAGCGCGGGGCCAGGGTGTCCACATGCAGGAGGCGGCCGATGAGGGGCGTGCCGATGCCGGTGACGAGCTTGATGACCTCCAGCGCCTGCATGGTGCCGATGAGGCCGGGCAGGACGCCGAGCACGCCGCCCTCGGCGCAGGTGGGCACGAGGCCGGGCTTGGGCGGGGCGGGCGCCATGCAGCGGTAGCAGGGGCCGCCGAGATGCGGGGCGAAAACGGAGACCTGGCCTTCAAAGCGCAGGATGCTGCCGTAGATGTTGGGCTTGCGCTGCCAGACAGCCACATCATTGGAGAGGTAGCGGGTGGGGAAGTTGTCGGTGCCGTCGAGGATGATGTCGTAACCGGCTGCGATCTGGCGGGCGTTGGCGGCGGTGAAGTGTTCAGGGTGGGGGACGACCTCGACGTGCGGGTTGGTCTGGAGGAGGCGCTCGCGCGCGGCGTCGAGCTTGGGGCGGCCCACATCCGCGCCGCCATAGAGGATCTGGCGCTGGAGGTTGCTGAGGTCCACGATGTCAGGATCCACAAGGCCGAGCCTGCCGATGCCTGCGGCGGCTAGGTAGAGCGCTACGGGGGAGCCGAGACCGCCGGCGCCGATGCAGAGGATGCTGGCGGCTTTGAGCTTCTCCTGCGCCTCGCGCCCGAAACCTGGAATGGCCAGGTGGCGGGCGTAGCGCTGAAGTTCAGCCTGGGTGAGATCTTGCATGCAGGAGCCAAGTGAGCACCAGCGTTGCGGGATGGCAACCCGGCTTTGGCGCGGGCCGTCACTGCGCGTAAAGGATGACGCGGTGGCCGGTGGCGCCGGCGGGAGAGTCGTGGCCGAGGCCGAGGGTTTGCAGGCTTGCGGCGGGCATGCCGTTTTCGATGAGGAACTGCCGGGCCGCCTGGGCGCGCCGCTCTGAGAGGGAGCGCGCGTAACCGCCCGGCAGCTCCACGGGGGTGTGCCCGACGATGATGTGTCGTTTTTCCAAATCCCCGCCAAGCTCAGCCAGGAAGTCGCGCAGGATTTTCTCATGCGCGCCTGTGAGCGCGTGCCCGTCCGCTGGGAACTCAAGCGGCGGGCAGGCGGGCTTCAAGGCCGCGGCCAGCGGGCTGGTGAAGCCTTCGCGCGGGCCGAGCGCATAGACGACGCCGCCGGTGTCGGCCTCGGGCAGCAGTCCGCCGAGGTGGCCGCAGGCGGGTAGAAGCAGCAGGCAGGAGAGGGCTGTGAGGAGGAGTTTCATCGCATCCAGCGGGGTTCGGTGATGGTGCCGTGCCCGGAGAGCACCACACGGCGCTGGCCGGAGACCAGGTCGTGGATGTAGAGCGCGCCGTGCTGGGTGTAGCAGAGGTGGCGCCCGTTCGGACTCCATGAGGGGTGCTCAGCGCCTTCGCCCTGCACGACGCGCGAACGGCCGGAAGGGAAGTCCCGCATCACCACGGCGGACCTGCCATGCACGCGGGCCGTGAAGGCCACCTGTTTGCCATCCGGTGAGAATTCCGGGTCGGTGCAGAAGGAGTGTCCGGTGCGCCAGAGGTAGAGCCGCGCCTCGCCGTCCTCCTTTTCGGGTATCTCGGCCAGGTAGAGCCTGGGTCCGCGCCCGCGGTCGTCGGAGAAGATGATGTGCCGCCCGTTGGGATGCCAGGCGGGGCCGCTGGGCACGCCCAGGGTGTCGCTGACGCAGGCGGCGGTGTTGGTGTTGAGGTCGGTGACGAAGATTTCGGGGTTGCCGAGGAAACTCATGACCAGGGCCAGCCTGCGTCCTTCGGGAGAAAAGGCGGCGCCGCTATTGATGCCGGCGGTGTCCGTCACGGAGCGCTCCCAGCCGAGTCCGAGATCAAGCAGCATGACGGAGGGGAAACCGCCGCGGTAACTGGTGAAGGCGATGGCGGAGCCGTCCGGCGAGAGGCTGGGCGAGACCGCTCCGTGAGCGTGGCGGGTGAGCTGCTGGACCTCCCCGCCCTGGGGGTCGCACAGGTAAATCTGCCGGGTGCCGCCGCGGTCGCTGACAAAGGCGATGCGGCTGGTGGCCAGCCCGGGCTTGCCGGTGATGGAGTAGATGATGTCATCAGCCAGCAGGCGCAGGTTTTCCTCCAGGCCGGGAGCGGCGTAGGTGCGCTCGAAAAGCACCTTCCCCGCGCCGTCCACGAGCCGGCCGGTGACTCGCCCGCCCACGGATGATCCGCTGACCTGGAATTCCGGCTGCTCGACGGTGACGACGATGCCGCTGGCCGCCGCCAGTTCGCGCTCCAGGCTGCGGCGCGCGCTGCCGCCGGTGCCGCCGGTGAACTCGCTGATGCCCAGCCTGCGCGGCGCGGCGGCGGATTTTTCCCGTTTTTCCGCGCCCTGCAGCCGCAGCCAGCCCGGCAGCTCAAAGGCCTCCGCCGCAGAGACGGCGAGGAGGCAGGCGAGCAGGAAGGGAAGGCGCATTTATTCGATCAGGAAGGTTGCCTCCACATCATAGCCGTGCTCCGGGAAGTTTGCAGGCAGCTCGGTGGATATTTTTTTCACCTTCGCGGCCGCGTTCAAAACAGAGGCGTCCAGGGCATCGCGCCCGGAGGACTTCTCCAGCAGTGTGCCGCCCAGCGTGCCGTCCTTGCGCAGCAAAAGACGCATGACCACGGAGAGGGCGCGGCCGTTGGCGCTGGTCATCTCCGGCGGCTGCCAGGCATCCATGAATGCCCCCTGCATCTCCACCAGCACCGCGTCCATGCCCTGGGTGCTGTTGTCCTTGAGTTTGGCGATGTCCATCAACGTCACCACGGGACGCAGCGACGGCTCCAACGGCCCGCCTGAGCGCACCGGGGAGAGCTTGATCGTGCGCGAGGGGGCGCGCTGCGCCGGGGCCTCCTGCCGCGGCTGCGCGGCGGCAGTTGCGGTATCAGGCACCGGAGAAGGGGAGGGAGGCGCGGCTTGCAGCGGGGCTTGAGGCGCGGGGGGTTGCGCCGCGTCGGACTTCGCAACCGGCGGCGCTGACCCGGCGGTGGGTCGTGCGGGCGGGGTGGGAGTCTCCGGCGCGGCAGGCGCGGGTGACGAGGTTGCCGGAGCGGCGGGCGCTTTCGGTGAGTCTGCCTGCGGTGTGGCGGCAGCCCACGAGGGCGTCAGAAAATCGGCGGGCTGGAACCAGGGTTGATGAACGCTTTCCACCGGCTCAGGGCGGTTTTTCCGCAGCATGAAATACAGTCCGGCGCCTGCCAGCATGTGCCCCAGGAGAGCCAGCGCGCACACGGCTCCCGTCGGTTCCAGAGTTCGGCGGCTGGCTGGCATGGGCGCTCAGGGGGGGGCCGCGTCCGGGTATTCCAGCGCGGTGCGGCTCACACCGACGCGGCGCAGCGTCTCCATGATCATGGAAAGCGAGCGGCTTGCGAAGTTGCCGGGCAGGTTCACCACCACTCCGAGGCCGGGCTGCTTTTCCACCCGCGCGCGCAGCGCCTGCTCCAGTTCGGCGGCGGCCACGGGAGCGCCATCCAGGCTGAACTCCAAGTCGCGGTTGATGGCCAGCCGCGCCACATGAGACGGAGTCTCCGCCGGCTGCGCCGCGGCGGCAGTGATGGACACCCCTTTTTCAGGCAACACCATCAGCACCAGGAAGACCAGCAGCAGCACCGCCGCAGCGTCAAGAAGGGGCATGGGACTCACGCCCGCGATCATGCGCGGCAGGTGGCGGTTGGAAAAACGCTTCATGACGCGGCGGAGAGCTTCACCATCGAGGCCAGAGCGCCGCCGGGCGGCTGGCTGTGAACGGACAGGGAGGGCGCGCCCATGCCGCCAAGGCTCGGCAGGCTTTCATCCGGCGCGTGGTGGTCCACAAAATGCCGGTCCAGCATTCCGTTCAGGTCCGCCGCGAAGTTGTCCAGCCGCACCACCATGCGGCGGATGCGCCCCGCGAGGCCGTTGTAGCAGACCAGGCTCGGAAGCGCCACCAGCAGCGCCAGCAGCGTGGTGATCAATGCCGAGGCGATCCCTGGCGCCAGTGCCGCGACCGTGGGCGCCGCCTCCCCCGAGGCAAGCGCGGCGAAAACCTCCAGGATGCCCCACACCGTGCCCAGCAGACCCAGCAGCGGGGCGGCTGAGAGGGCGGTCGCCACAAAACCGATGCGCGCCTCAAGCCGCGTGGCCGCCGCGGCCACCGCGCGCTCCATGGCGACATGCACCGCGCTCATCTGCGAGGCATTGATGCGGCCCGCCCCCTGGAGCCGGCTGCTGAACGCGCGCCCCGGCTCCTCCTCGCCCACCAGATAAAAAGCCAGCTCCCGGCATGCCTCGTGGTAGATGTGATACATCGGCGCCTGCTCCACACGCTCGCGCGTCAGGTAAAGCGCCAGCGGCTGAGGACTGGCGCGGTATTTTTCCAGGAACCTCCGGTTGGCCTTCTCCGAGCGCCGGAGAAACATCCATTTGGCCAGCACCGCCGTCCAACTGATGACGGAAAGAAAAACGAGCACTCCGCAGATCGCCATGCCAGGCGGCGTCAGATGCTCAAAGCCAAATTGAAGACCGTGAAGGCCCGGTCCGACGGCTAAATGAATGGAGTGCATCAGCGTGTGAAATTCGCCCGCTATAAAGCGGCAAGCCCGCGCCGCGTCAATGCCCGAATCTGAATCAAGGCGCGCGGACAGCCCCCGGCAATTCAACGCTGGACATTTTTTCCGCCTTCGTCTCCAATGCGCACGCGCCGCCACGGGGCGTCGCATCGAGATCAACCAAACCACTTCATCCACATGGCAAAAATCCAATTCGGCTCCGAAGTTTACACCTGGTTCATGCAGGGCACGGGCAAGGGCTACGACAATAAACTCGGCCACATGATCAAGGTCGCCGCCGAGGCGGGCTTCACCGGCATCGAGCCCATGGTGCTCGAAATCTCCGAGAGCGCGCTCGGCTGCTGCAAATACTGGCTGGGTGATTTCTGCGATCCCGCCAGGCTCAAGGACACCCTCCAGCAGCACAACATGCAACTTGCCGGCCTGGCGCTCGTCTGCGCGTGGGACGGCGACACCGAGGCTCCGAACGAGCGCGAGGCCGCCGACTTCACCATCGGCCTGCTGAAGCACTTCCCCGGCGCCATGCTCGGCACCGTCACCCTGCCCTCAGGGCGCGCCAAAGACCTGCAAAAGCGCCGGCTTAATGTGGCCCGCAACGTCAACGCCGTGTCCCAGCGCGCCGCCGACCAGGGCATCAAATGCTCCTACCACCCCAACTCCCCGCCATCCTCCCTCGTGCGCACGCAGGAGGATTACGACGTGGTTTTGAGCAGCCTTGACCCGAAGGTCACCGGCTGGACGCCTGATGTCGGCCACATCATCCGCGGCGGCATGGATGTCATCGCCACACTCTCCAAGTGGCAGCACCTCATCAACCACATCCATTACAAGGACTTCTCCGGCAACGGAGCCGAACCCTGGGCGCAGATGGGCACCGGCAAGCTCGACTTCCACAAGATCACCGAGTTCCTCGTGCAGAGGAATTATGAAGGCTGGATCATCTGCGAGGACGAGGCGCACATCGCCGTCGAAGACCCCGATGGCGTGACCCGGCAGAACGGCGAGTGGTGCAAGGCCAACCTGCACCCTCTGGTCGCCTGATACGGGCGGACTTTCCCTTCACCCAGCGGCAGCCTTCTCGCGGGGCTGCCGCTTTTTGTTTGGCCGGCGGCGCTCACCCGGCGGACTTCATCAAAGAGAGCCGCACGTTCCTGCTCCACACCGTGGCGATGCCCAGCATCAGGACTGGAAGCATGAGCGCAAAATAGCGCGGCAGAGCCGGGGCCACGCTGCCGCCGCCGAGATAGATGGCGGCGAAAACCGCCAGCAGCCAGACTTCCGGCGGCACCGAGCGCCAGCGCCAGAGACCGACCAGCCCAAGAAGCGAGGCCAGCGCGATCACCGGGCCGTTCACCGCGATGAGCACCACCGTGCGCAGCTCCTCGGGCAGGAAGGATCGAGGAAAGCCGAAAGCCATGCGGCTGAGATTGCACGCCCAGTTGTAGGCCACGCGGGCGGGGTCAGCGCGCAGGTTCGCCATCGCCGCCTCCATGAGAAAGGCGTCGCGCTGAAGGATGGGCATCCTCATCACGCGCTCGTAAAAATCCTTGTGGTTCGGCGCGAGTTGCGGATGCGCCACGGCGTCCTCGGTGGTGAACCAGTGGCCGTTTTCCCCCTCATGATGACTCGTCATCCAATAGAGTAGCTCGCCGCTGTTCGTGGACCAGCACAAGACGCGGCCCGTTTTTTGCCATGTGTGGACCAGCCAGGGCGTGCAGAGCAAAAAAGCGCCGCCAAGGATGACCAGCGTCCGCGCCAGCACATGCCGCCAGCTTTTCCAAAACGGCAGCAGCGCCAGGCATGGCAGCGCGGCCGCCATGATGACATGGCCGAAGAACACGCGCGTCAGCGTCAGCCAGCCAAGCAGAAATGCCGCCGTCAGCATCATGCCCCTGCCGCCGCCGCGCACGGCCGCGCAGAAGCTCCACGCGAAACCCGCCATGCAGAACATCGCCAGAGGCTCGGTCATGATGGCGAAACCCATCCACAACAGCGTGGGATGGAAACCCGTCAGCCACGCCCCGGCGGCTGCCCAGGCCGCGCCCGCGTAGTGGCGCAGAAGCAGCCAGGCGAACCATGCCGCGCCAGCCATGAAAAAAGCGTTCAGCAGCCTGGCGGGCAGCAAACCCTCGGCCCCCGCGAGAACAAAAGGCAGCAGCACGATGGGATACCCCGGTCCGTTGACAAAATCCGGGTTGTCATCCGTGGCGTAAAAGCCCCGCGTCATGTTGCGCGCGCAATCCAGATAACGGCCCTCGTCCCAAATCAGCGCTTCCGAGTGTCTCAGCACTGCAAGTGTGGAATAAACAGCGGCCACGGCAAGCGCGGCCAGGAGTCCGTGAAAGTGGGTTTGAAAAAAAGCGCGGGGATTTGCCATCAAGTACTCAAAGGGACATCCCCCTCCCGCGCCAGCGGGTTTTTCAGCGGCTGCCGGCTGTGTCCGTCATCAATCGAAAGCGGCCTCGATCACGACGGCGGTTTTAGTTAGGCAACCCCTCCGCGGCCCGGCGGGAAAGATCGAAATCCAACTTTGGCACGCCCCCTGCTAACCATGATTTTTTGTAACGGTTCCCGTAGCCGCCATCACACCAACTCAAACCGAAATATCTATGCTGACCACCAAACACAGATGGACTGGATGCCTTCTCGCCGCCGTGCTCGCGGCCGCGACATGGGGGCTGACCTTGGAATCCACAACCCATGCGCAGGACACTCCGGCTCCCGCCGCCGCGGCACCGGCCGCACCTGAGCCGGCCCCCGCGCCGCCGCCCGCTCCAGCCCCGGCACCGGAAGCCGCCGCGCCTGCGGCTGAGGCTCCTGCTGAGGAGGCATCCGGCCCTTCCATCGAACTCTTCACAACAAACAATCTGTGGATGATGATCGCTGCCGCGCTGGTCTTCATCATGCATCTCGGTTTCGCCACTGTGGAGTCAGGACTCACCCAGTCCAAAAACACGGTGAATATCCTCTTCAAAAATACTTTGATACCTTGTATTGGCCTGCTGACATATGCGTTGTGCGGTTTCAATCTGATGTATCCAGGTTTCGCTGACGAGGATCCTCAGTTCTGGTTCAAATTCGCCGGCTTTGGGATCACCACGGATGAGGCGGGAGTCACATCAGCTTACAATGTGGGATACACTTATTGGACCGATTTCCTGTTCCAAGCCATGTTCGCCGCCACCGCTGCGACCATTGTCTCGGGTGCTGTGGCCGAGCGCGTGAAACTGGGCACTTTTCTTGTCTTCTCCACAATTTTTGTCGCTGTCTGCTACCCGATCGCTGGCAGTTGGAAATGGGGCAATGGCTGGCTCAACCGACTGGACACACCTTTCTACGACTTCGCCGGTTCGACACTTGTGCATTCAGTGGGCGGCTGGGGCGCCCTTGCCGGGGTCATGCTTCTCGGACCCCGCATGGGCAAATACACATCCGACGGCAAGATCAAACCCATCCTTGGACACAGCATGCCTCTTGCCACCATAGGCGTCTTTCTCCTCTGGCTCGGCTGGTTCGGATTCAACGGCGGTTCGGTTCTCTCTGCTGATCCCGGCCTCGTCTCTCTGACGCTTGTGACCACCTCTCTCGCCGCTGCCGCTGGCGGAGTCTCAGCGGCCCTCGCCTCTGTGATCTTCCTCAAAAAACCCGACCTCTCGATGGCGCTCAATGGCATCCTGGCGGGCTTGGTGGGCATTACTGCTGGAGCCGACCAGATGGCCGCCGACACCTCCATCTACATCGGCGCCATCGCCGGCGTTCTGGTCGTGCTCTCGGTTCTGTTCTTCGACAAAATCAAAATTGACGATCCCGTTGGCGCCATCTCGGTGCATCTGGTTTGCGGCATCTGGGGCACACTGGCCGTCGGCATCTTCGGAGCCAAGGCCGGCACGGCTCAGTTGATGAGCCAGCTTACGGGTGTTGCCGCCTACGCGGTCTTCACCTTTGTCTTCGCCTTCGTCCTGTTCCTGATCTTGAAGATCGTCATGGGACTGCGTGTCAGCCCCGAGGAGGAATCCGAAGGCCTGGACATTGGCGAACACGGCAACGTGGCCTACCCGAACTTCATCGCCAATCACTAATCGGAACCGGCGAACTGGAATCCCCCGACATCAAACTCCCCGGCGGCATACGCCGGGGAGTTTTTTTTTGATTTGGCACGGCCTTTGCTATCCAGCCATGACTGCGGCTGAGGCTTGTCCCAAGCCGCAAAACATCAACCCAACCAACCACGTCGCAATGATACGCACACTGCAACTTTGCCGCACACTCGCATGCGGAGTCCTAGCCGCCACCCTACTGCTGAGCGGTCAAATCCAGGCCCAGGAAACCCAGCCTGCCACGGCTGCCACTCCCACACTGGAGGAACTGGCCGCCGATCTCGCTGATGTGCAGGCTTACATCAACAACGGAGCGCGTGTCACCGAGGCCGGCAAATCCAAAATCGCCGGTCCGGGTCCAGGCCACAACGCCTGGCAGATGGTCAGCACGGCTCTGGTGCTGTTCATGACCCTACCCGGTCTGGCCCTCTTTTACGGCGGCCTGGTTCGTAAAAAGAACGTCCTCTCCGTGATTGCGCAATGCATGGGCATCGCCGGCCTGGTCACCATCCTGTGGTGGGCCTGCGGATACAGTCTGTCCTTTGGCACCGGCAATGCGTATGTCGGCGACTTCAGCTTCAAATTCCTCAATGGCGTCGAGCCTGGCAATGTCGGCGCGGGCTATCATTGGATCAGCGACAGCATGTGGTGCATGTTCCAGCTCACCTTCGCCATCATCACGCCCGCGCTCATCGTCGGCGCCATCGCCGAGCGCATGAAATTCATCTCCGTGCTGGTTTTCACCGCCCTCTGGATGTTCGCGGTTTATTTCCCCTTCGCCCACATGGTCTGGGCGGGCAGCGGCTTCATGTGCGGCCCGCTCAATGCCGACGCCGGCATCAAGGCGATTGACTTCGCCGGCGGCACGGTGGTCCACATGACCTCCGGCTGGAGCGCCCTCGTTCTCTGCATCATGCTGGGCAGGCGCCGCGGTCATGGCAAGGAGCCGATGGCCCCTCACAGCATGGTGCTCTGCGCCATCGGCACGGGCATGCTCTGGGTCGGCTGGTATGGCTTCAATGCCGGCTCAGCGCTTGGCGCCGACGCCATCGCGGCCAATGCCTTCACCACCACCACGCTTGCTGCCGCCACCGCGGGATTCGTCTGGGCGCTGGCTGAGTGGGTGCTGCGCGGCAAACCCTCCGTGCTGGGTTTTTGCTCGGGCATTGTCGCCGGCCTCGTCGTCATCACACCCGGAGCGGGATTTGTCACCGCCACATCCTCGGTCATCATCGGTGTGCTCGCCGGAATCGTGCCTTTTCTGGCGGTGGCCTATTTGAAAAACGCCCTGGGTTATGACGATGCGCTGGACACATTCGGCATTCATGGCGTGGGAGGCACGCTTGGCGCCATCCTTACCGGCGTGTTCGCGGATGAGAAGGCCAACTCGGTCGTCGCCGGCCTCAAGGACGGCCTCGTCATGGAGCAGTTCAAGGCGGTCGGCCTCACCATTGTCTGGAGTGTCGCCGCCACGGTCGTCATCACGCTTGTCGTGAAAATGCTCGTCGGCCTGCGCGCCGATGCCGAGGTGGAAAGCCTCGGTCTCGATCTCGCCGAGCACGGCGAGGCTGGCTACGAGTGATTGCCCGGGCAGCCTGAATTTTGGCTGCATCCCGACCGGGGAGACTCGCCGTCTCCCCGGTTTTTTGTTTGCAGGCATTGCCAGCCTTGGTCCGGCCTGACACTGGACATCCACTGCCCGCGAGTATAAACCTGCGCGCCTCACACTCCGCCATGTCCACGCTCCTCATCGCCTCCGGCGCCTTCGTGCTCTACATCGTCGCCTACCACACCTACGGCCGCTGGCTATCTCAGAAAATCTTCAAGCTGGACCCGCGGGCCACGGTGCCGAGCGTGGAGCTGAACGACGACCGCGACTATGTGCCGACCTCAAAAGGCATTGTCTTCGGCCACCACTTCACCAGCATCGCGGGCACGGGGCCGATTGTCGGCCCGGCGCTCGCGATCATGTGGGGCTGGGTGCCGGCGCTGCTGTGGGTGCTGTTTGGCAGCATCTTCATCGGTGCCATGCATGATTTAGGCACGCTCGTTGTCAGCCTGCGCAACCGCGGCATGACTGTGGGCGAGGTGGCGGGCCGTTTGCTCAACAAGCGCGTGCGCCTGCTTTTCCTCGTGCTGCTGCTTTTCGCGCTGTGGGTGGTGCTGGCCATCTTCGGCTGGGTCATCGCCAGCGTTTTTGTGCAGTTCCCCGAGTCCATCCTGCCGGTGTTTTTGCAGATACCCATCGCCATCTGGATCGGCGTGAAAGTCCACCGCCAGGGCAAAAGCCTGCTGTGGCCCAGCATCATCGCCGTCAGCCTGATGTACGCCACCGTCTGGCTCGGCGCAGGGTGCCCTGGCATGGAGTGGACCGGCGGCACGCTCGGAGCCGCCATTCAGTCCCTGAATCAAAGCCTCGCCGCCTGGCCGCTGTGGATGTGGGTGGCTGTGCTGCTCGCGTATTGCTACGCCGCCAGCGTGATGCCGGTGTGGATCCTGCTCCAGCCGCGCGACTACATCAACAGCCTCCAGCTTGTCTCCAGCCTCGTGCTCATCGTCGTCGGTCTCGTCGTCGCCGCGTTCATCGGCACAGGAGGGGAGAACGCCGCGCCGCTCGTCATGGCCGCGCCCGCCTTCAATGCCAGCCCGCTGAACGCGCCGCCCATCTTCCCATTTTTGTTTGTCACCATCGCCTGCGGGGCGATCAGCGGCTTTCACTGCCTGGTCAGCTCCGGCATGAGCAGCAAGCAGCTCAAATGCGAGACGGACGCGCAGTTCGTCGGCTACGGCTCCATGCTGCTGGAGGGCTTCCTGGCCACGCTCGTCATCCTCGCCGTCGGCGCGGGCATAGGCATGGGCTGGCAGCAGTATCCAGGTCTCCAAGGCGCGGAGCTGTGGGGCACGGTTTACAAGGACTGGAAGCTCGTCACCGGCGGCTCCGCCATCGCCGCCTTCGTCGTCGGCTCGGCCAATTTTGTGCAGACGCTCGGCATTGAGCCCGTCATGGCGCGCGCGTTGATGGGCGTGCTTGTCGCCAGCTTTGCCGGCACCACGCTGGACACCGCCACGCGTCTGCAGCGCTACGTCGTGCAGGAACTGGCCGCCACCTTTGCGCCGAGAGTTTCCCCCACCGCCATGGCCGCCGAGGCTTACGACACCGAGTTCGAGCGCGGCGTGGTGCGCAAAGGCTTCAGTCTGAACCCGCTCGTCTGGCTCACGAACACGCATGGAGCCACGCTTTTCGCCGTCGGCACCGCCTTCCTCCTCGCCCTGTTCCCCGCGCCGGGGGCGGAATGGTCATGGGACACCATCGGCAAGGGCGGCCTCATTCTCTGGCCGCTCTTTGGCGCCACAAACCAGCTCCTCGCCGGTCTGGCGATGATGGTCATCAGCTTCTGGCTGCTGCGGCGCGGCATGCCCACCTGGTTTGCCGCCACACCCATGGCCTTCATGCTCGCCATGCCCGCCTGGGCGCTTTATGTGGACGTGCAGCGCTGGCTGGCCGGCGGAAGCTGGGTGCTCGTGGGCGTCGGCCTCATCATGCTGGCCATCGAGGTCTGGATGATCATCGAAGCCTGCCTGCTGTGGCCGAAGGTGCGGGGTGTGCTGGAAGCTCCGCTGCCGCCGCTGCCGGCCAGGACCGGCGCGCAAACCGCCTGAGCCGGCCATGCGCTGCCCGAGCTGCCGCCATCCCGCCGCCGAGCATCTGGCGGTGTGCGGGCATTGCGGATTCTGCCTGGAGGCTGTGGACCGTGCCCTCGGCGCGCCACCCGCCATGACAGCGCCGCTGACTGATGCCGCCGCCATTCTTACGAGACGTGAAAAAACCGCCGTGCTTGGCGCTCTGAATGCCTTCTCCAGTCGCCATCCGCAGATCGTTCCAGTCTGCGTGCTGGCGAATGTGCCGCCCGGTGTCCCGGTGGAAATTTGCACTTTTTGGATCCACAACCGCGCGGGCTTTTTCAGCCTGTCCGAAAGCGGCGGGCGCAATCACGGCCTGCTTCTCGTGCTCGATCCGCAGGCAAATAGCGCCGCCGCCATGCCCGGATACGGACTCGAACCTTTCATTGGCGAGGACGACCTAGCTCCCGCCCTGGCAGCCGCCCGCCTTTCTCTGGACAGCGGTGACCCGGCGCGTGCCGCCGGGGTGTTTTTCCGGGAGATGAGCGCGCGCCTCCTCATCATCTCTGAGAATCTCCCCCAGGCCTTCGGCTACGACGAGACCCGCCCCTGGCTAGACAGTGAAGGCGGCGATGACTGGACCATTCCCTCGCATGAGGCTGCGGATGTGTATTGAGCCTGCCTCGTCATTCCGCGCGCAGAAACTCAGGACGGGAGTGCCCGCATGGCTCCCGATCCTGTCTTGGCGGTGGCACAAAAGAGCAGGAAAAGAGTCTTGCCAGATCAAAGCGAGCCGCTAGACTCGGCGGCTTCTCAAACCGGCCTCAACCAGCCGGTCTTTTCTTTTATACTCCCGATGAATTCGTTGCTTCTCGATCAAGGCGTCCTTGTGTCCATCGCCCTCGCCGTGGCGGGCTTGGTGATTGCCGTGCTGCTCATCCGCCAGATTCTGGCGTCCTCCGCGGGCAATGAAAAGATGGCGTTGATCGGCGGCGCCATCCAGGAGGGGGCGAAGGCTTATCTGAACCGGCAAATCCGCGCCGTGGGCCTCATCGCCATCATCATTTTCTTCGTCGTTTGGTACCTTCGCGACGGCATGACCTCGGCGGGCTTCGTGGTCGGCGCGGTCTGCTCGATGGTGGCCGGCTACATCGGCATGATGATCGCCGTGCGGGCGAATGTGCGCACCGCTCAGGCCGCCAGCGTCAGCTCCCACGCGGCGCTGAAGGTGGCCTTCAACGGAGGAGCCGTCACCGGTCTGCTGGTGGTGGCTCTGGGGCTGCTCTCCGTCGGCGTGTTCTACCTCGTCATTGAAAAAATGGCCGGCGTCCGGGCGGCGATTGACTCGCTGGTCGGCCTGGCCCTTGGCAGCTCGCTGATCTCAGTCTTTGCGCGTCTCGGCGGCGGCATTTACACCAAGGCGGCGGACGTGGGCGCGGACTTGGTCGGCAAAATCGAGCAGAACCTCAATGAGGACGATCCGCGCAACCCCGCCACCATCGCCGACAATGTCGGGGACAATGTCGGCGATTGCGCGGGCATGGCGGCGGATGTTTTTGAAACCTACGCGGTGAGCCTCATCGGCGGCGTGCTTGTCGGGCACCTCACCGGGCCGGAGGGCAGCCACGCGGTGCTCGTCTATCCCTTTGTGCTTTGCGGCCTGGCCATCATCGCCTCCGTGCTCGGCATAGCCTGGGTCAATTTTGTGAAGCAGAAAGCCACGGCGGCGCTCGTCGGCGGCGTGGCCGTGGCGGGCCTCATTTCCGCCGGTCTTTTCAAATGGGCGACCGGCGCCATGTTCAGCGAGCCTCTCGCCATGGCGGGCAAAACCGTCGAGGCCGGCGATCTCTATTACTGCTCGCTCATCGGCATCGTCATGACCTTCGTGGTGGTGTGGATCACGAATTACTTCACCTCCACCGCGCACGCGCCGGTGCGCCGCATTGCCAAGTCCTCCGAGACCGGCCACGCCACAAACATCATCGCCGGAATCAGCGTCGGCCACCACGCCACCCTCCTGCCGGTGCTTGCCATCGCCGTCTCGATCTGGCTGTGCTGGGATCTGGCGGGCCTCTATGGCATTGCCATCGCCGTCGTCTCCATGCTCAGCCTCTCGGGCATCATCATCTCCCTCGACGCCTTTGGTCCCATCACCGACAACGCGGGCGGCGTGGCCGTCATGTCCGGCCTGCCTGAGGAGGTGCGCGCCATCACTGACGAGCTCGACGCCGTGGGCAACACGATGAAAGCCGTCACCAAGGGCTACGCCATCGCCTCCGCTGGTTTGGCCGCCATGGTGCTCTTCGGCTCCTATGTCGAGGAGTTGAAGTTCGTGCTCAAGGAGGCCGTCATCGCCTTTGACCTGATGAACCCGAAAGTCATCATCGGCATGTTCATCGGCGGCCTGCTGCCCTACCTCTTCACCGCCTTCGGCATGGACGCCGTGGGCAGCGCCGCCGGCGCCGTCGTGCGCGAGGTGCGCCGCCAGATCCAGCTCAAGCCAGGCATCCTCACCGGCCAGGACACTCCCGAATACGGCCAGTGCGTGGACATCGTCACGAAAGCCGCCCTGCGCCAGATGATCCTCCCCGCCCTGCTTCCCATTGTGTTCGTGGTCGGCGTCGCCTTCCTCGGCAAGGAGGCCCTCGGCGGGCTGCTCATCGGCACCATCGTCACCGGCTTGTTCGTAGGCATTGCCATGACCTCCGCCGGCGGCGCATGGGACAATGCGAAGAAGTTCATCGAGGAAGGCAACCACGGCGGCAAGGGCAGCTTCGCCCACCAGGCTGCCGTGACCGGAGACACCGTTGGCGACCCCTACAAGGACACCTCCGGCCCGGCGGTGAACCCGATGATCAAGGTGGTCAACGTGCTGGCCATCCTCGTCATCCCGATCTTTTTCAAATAGGCGGCCTGCTAGCCCTTTCGGGCGGGCGCCGGCTTTTGACCGTTGTTCTGCTCCCTCCGCCATGCGGCCCGGTGGTTTAGCGCCCAGTCATTGAGCGCGCGCTCAAAGCCGATGTCTTTTCCCTCGCTCTCGCTGGCCAGCCATTTGTGGAGCATGATCTGCTCGAGCTCGGCCTGGAACTGGGCGTAGGGAGTGCGTGACGGTGCTGGCATGGCCGCGCTGATAAAGCGGGCGCGCTTGAGTTTGCAAGCCGCCGCTCCGCAAAATCGCCGCTTTGGCAGAAACAAAATGACAAATCCCCCGCGCCGTGCCAGACTTCGCGCCCAACCGATCCGATACTGCCGGTGTAGCTCAGTGGTAGAGCATCTCATTCGTAATGAGAGGGTCGCGGGTTCAAATCCCGCCCCCGGCTCCAGTGTGGAAAGCGATGACCCGAAGCGACGCATCGAACACACCCGCCATTCATGAGCGGCGCGCCGCGCTTTGCAGGGGCCTCGCGCGCCTCGCCGGGTGCGCCGCCCTGGTTCTCGGAGTGGCCGCAGTCGTTTACACCGTCCTCCCGAAGCCCTCCCCCGGTCCCGCAGTGAAAGAGGAGGGCGGGGCACCTGTTGCCACCCCGCAGGAGACAGTTTTTGAGTCCGATTCCGCCCGTGAGCAGGAGATGCTGGAAAATGCGGCGCGCTTCTTTTTCGAGGCCGGCACCTGGCATGAACTGGCCGCCATTTGCCGCGAACCGGAGAGGGTGGGGCCGCTCATTCGTGAGTGGCATCAAAGCCGCCCCGTCATTCCCCTGCGCTGGCGGCAGCTCGCCTGGTCGCAGCCCATCGAGGAGGAAGGCAGGCGGTTGTTCTACGCGCGCTCCGAGTTCGAAGGGCACGAGCCGGTCAATATCATCATCGAGCAGAGCGGGGGAGTCTATCGCGTGGACTGGGAGAGCCACGTCCGTCACAGCGAGATGGACTGGCAGGACTTCATCAAAAGCCGCCCGGTGGAACCCCGGCTGTTCCGCGTCCTCGGCTCCCTGCTGCCAGGAGGCACGGACCCGGCGACCCCGGACAGGCTGCAGATCCGCCACCCCGACCTCTCCGATTCCCTGATCGAAGCCGAACTGATCCCCGGCGATCCCGTCCACCAGCGCGTTCGCAGCCAGTTGGAAATGGGTGCCTGGAAAAATGTACCATTGACATTGCGGCTGTGTTATGACGAAAAGAACAGGAACAATGAGTCCGGCGCGGTTCGCATCACTGGTGTCGAAGGCAAGGGCTGGTTGATCCTGAGCCGCAAATAGGAGACACGCCCGTGAGCAAGACCCAAAAATCCAAAGCCAAACCCGCCGCCAAAGCATCCCCCAAGGCGGGAAAAACCGCGTCCAAAGCCGCTCCCGCCGGGAAAAAGCCAGCTCCGGCCGCCGCCAAAAAGACCGCTCCCGGCAAAAAAGCCGCGCCTGCCAAAAAGCCCGCCGCCGCAAAAAAAGCCTCCACGCCCAAAAAAAACGCCGCAGTGAAAAAGCCCGCTCCGGCCAGGCCTCCCGCCAAGAAGCCGGCGCCGGTCAATAAGCCCGCCGCCAGGAAACCGGCCGCCGTCAAAAAAGCTCCGGCCTCCAAGCCAGCCAGCCCGGCAGTCACCAAAAAACCCGCCGCCACGCCCAAGCCAGTCAAAGCCGCCGCCGTCCCGGCCGCTCCAGTTGTGCAGGTGAGCGAGCCGCCTCCGCCCCGGACGGTTTCCAAAACCATCAAATCCAGCGCGCTCTATTACGACTCCCACATGCATACCCCGTTGTGCAAACACGCCTGGGGCGAGCCGGAGGAGTATGCCGCGCAGGGCATCAAGGCCGGACTCAAGGGGATCATCTTCACCTGCCACTGCCCCATGCCCGACGGTTACTGGCCCAGCGTGCGCATGGCCGACTCCGAGTTCGATCTTTATGTCCAGCTCGTCGCGCGCGCCGCCTCCGCTTTTGAAGGCAGGCTCGATGTCTGCCTCGGCCTGGAGAGCGAGTTCTACCCCGGCTGCGAACCCTGGATCGAAAAGCTCCACCAGCGCGCTGATTTCGACTTCATCCTCGGCGGTCTCCATTGGCAGGCCAAGGAGTACCTCTCCAAATATGAGCAGGGCACCATCGAGAACTTCCGCCGCACCTACTTCGAGCACCTCGCCCAGAGCGCCGAATCCGGCCTTTACGACTGCCTGGCTCACCCTGACCTGGTGAAAAACTACCACCCGGACAGTTGGTGCTTCGCCATCATCAAAAACACCGTCGCGGGCGCGCTCGACCGCATTGCCAAAACCGGTGTCTCCATGGAGATCAACACCTCCGGCCTCAACAAGAGCTACTCCGAGATGAATCCAGGCAATGAGATGCTGCGCATGATGGCCGAGCGCGGCATACCCGTCGTCCTCGGCTCGGACGCCCACCGCGCCAACCGTGTCGGCGAGCACTTCATCACCGCCCTGAATAATCTCGCGGATGCAGGCTACGAGGAGGTTGGCTACTTCCAGAAGCGCCAGCGCGTTTCCCTCAAGATCAGCGAGGTCATCTCCAGCATCCGCCGCGCCGCAGACGCCAATCTTTGAGGCGGCTGAGACTTCCTCCCGCCGAAAAATACGCGCGGTTGAGCTTCCAGCACGGCTGCCGTGAAGAAACACCGCCCGCATGACAGATTCCCGTCCTTGAGGGCTTTCTTGTCTCCGTCCATGCGTCTTCATCTCTGCCTCGTCCTTGCCTGCGCCCAGCTCCTCCGCGCCGCCTATCCACTGCCCGGCCACTCCACGCACGGGGAGGCATTCAATGAAGGCCCGCGCCAGGCGGCGGTGCTCATTGAGGGCGCGGGACGGGTGGATTTCCCGGTGAAGACCGCCAAGCCGATGGCACAGCGCTTTTTCAACCAGGGCGTTGGGCAGCTCCACGGCTTCTGGTTTTACGAGGCCGAGCGCTCCTTCCGCACGGCCGCCGCGCTCGATCCCGACTGCGCCATGACCTACTGGGGCATGGCCATGGCGAATGTGAACAACGAAACGCGCGCGAAACAGTTCACCGCCAAAGCCGCCGCCCTCAAGGACAAGGCCGGCGACTCCGACCGGCTCTGGATCAAGTGCCTGGAGAACTATTACAAAGCCGGTGACAAGCGGGAGAAAAAGCAGCGCGAGCTCGACTTCATCCGCGACCTGGAGGAGATCGTCCACGCCGAGCCGAAGAATGTGGAGGCAAAAGCCTTCCTCGTCTGGAAGACCTGGCACGCCAAAAAGGAGGCGCCCATTTCCAGCCCGCAGGCCGTGGACGCGCTGCTCGATCAAATCTTCGCCGCCGCTCCCGACCACCCCGCGCACCATTACCGCATCCACTTGTGGGACGACCGCAAGCCCGCCCGTGCCCTGGAGTCCGCCGCGCAATGCGGGCAGGCCGCGCCCGCCATCGCCCACATGTGGCACATGCCGGGGCACACCTACTCGAAGGTGCGCCGTTTTGACGACGCCGTCTGGCAGCAGGAGGCCAGCACGCGCGTGGACCACGCCTACATGATGCGCGAGTTCATCCTGCCCGACCAGATCCACAACTACGCCCACAATGAGGAGTGGCTCGTGCGCAACTACAACGAACTCGGCCGCGCCAAGGATGCCGCCGCCCTCGCGCGCAACCTCATTGCCCACCCCCGCCATCCCAAGCACAACACCCTCGACAAAGCCAGCAGCTCCGGCTCATACGGGCGCACCCGGCTGCTTGAGACCCTCGTCAAATGGGAGCTGTGGGAGGACCTGCTCGCCTTGGAGAAAGGCCCGCTCATGGAACCCGCCATGCAGGAGGGCCACGAAGCCGCGCGCCTGCGCGCCTATGGCGTGGCGCATTATCACCTCGGTGACAAAGACGGACTCGAAAACCGCATCACCGCCCTGGAGAAACTGGAGAAAAAGACCGCTGCAGAAAAGGCCGCCAAAGAAAAGGCTGACAAGGAAAAAGCCGAAAAGGAGCGCGCCTCAGCAGCCGCCAAGACCGCCGAAGCCGCCAGCAACCCCCCGGCCCAATCATCCCCGGAAACCCCGCCCGCCAAAGCTGAAGCTGCCAAAGCCACCCCTGCCAAAGCTCCAGCCAAAGCCGCCGCCAAAAGCAAAAGCGCGCCGGATGAAAAGAAAGCCGAGACCACCCCCGCGCAGAAAGCCCTGGCCGAGTTGCGCGCCCTGCGCGCCATCCTCGACAACCATGCGGACGCGCCCAGGCTGCTCGAAGCCGCCAGGGACATTCCCAAAGACCGTGCCGCGCGCCTTTGGCTCCGCCTTGGCCACCAGCACAAAGCCGCCGGCCTCATCAAAGAACTCCCCCAGGACCTGGCCGGACAAGGCGCGCGCGCGGAGATCCTCATGGCTTGCGGACGCCATGACGAGGCGCGCAAGGCCTTCGACGTAGCGCGCAAGCTGGCCTTTGCCATGGACACCGGCCTGCCTCTTCACCACCGCCTCGCCGCGCTCGCCCTCACCTTTGGCACCGGCGAAAGCTGGCGCGCCGAACCGCCAAAACGCGCCGGCACCGGCAAACGCCCGCCTCTGGACAGTCTCGGCCCCATGCACTGGAGTCCGCCCGCCGCGCCCGGCTGGGAGGCGCTGACCCTGGACGGGCAGCCCTGGCAGAGCAGCGCCCTGGTGGGAAAAAATCACCTGCTCATCTTCTACCTCGGCTCCGCCTGCACCCACTGCATGGAGCAGGTGAGCGCCTTTGCCAAAGCCGCGGCGGATTTCGAAAAAGCCGGCATCCACCTCACCGCTGTCACCACCGAGACCATGTCCCTGGCCGGCAGGCTCGCCGAGCAGATGAGCGACAAAAAAATGCCCCCTTTCCCCGTTTTGTGTGATCCCTCACTCGAAGCCTTCAGAGCCTTCCGCGCCTATGACGACTTCGAGCAGGAACCGCTCCACGCCGCCGTGCTCGTGGATGCCAGCGGCCGCCTGCGCTGGCTGGATGTGAGCTGGGAACCCTTCACCGACACCAAGTTCCTCCTCACCGAGTCCCGCCGCCTCCTGCGCATCAAGAAGACCGAGTAAGCTCACAGCTTCTTCCTGCAGCCGCACCCGCCGCCGCAGCCGCCGCCGCCCTTCCAGCGCCGCCGCGACGCGCGCGCCAGGAAAGCCGCCGCCGTGGTCAACACCACAACCAGCGCCGCCAGGGACTGCCAATCTTGTTCCATGCCTGTCATCTATAGCCTCTCGGTGCGTTCATCAATCCCGCATCCGTTGTACCGGCAAGAATCCCTGTTGAAATCCCGACACCTGGATTTATAACCGCCAAATTCCATGGAAGAGCAAGATCTCCCCCACCTCGTGATGCGCGCCTGCATGCAGGTGCATCAGACTCTCGGAGCGGGCCTTTCACGCGAGGTTTATGAGGAATGCCTCGCTGTCGAACTCAGGGATATGGAGATGCCCGCCGAGCGTGGCTGTCCGCTGAACTTCAACTACCGCGGATGGCAGATCAAAACCCCCTCGCAGATGGACTTCATCATCGCAGGAGCGCTCCTCGTCCGCGTTCTCGCCGTGGACGAGGTCAGCCTCCAGGAGCGCCAGTTCATGGAGACCTGGCTGCGCCTCACCGGCATGAAGATGGGCATGATCGTCAACTTCCAAGTCCCCGTCCTGCGCAAAGGCATCCACCGCATCACCCTCAAACGCAAAACCGCGGGCTGAGAGCGCTGTCTTCATGGGGCGCGGGCGGCGCCGTGGCGCGCGCTGGGCACAGTCCTAGGCAGGAAATTTCTCAAAATCAAAAGGGCATCCCGCAGCCATGCCCTTCGATCCCAATCTTCCCAAGAAACTCAAAGCCTCGGACGTCGCGCGGATGAGCGACAACTCAACGGCCTCAATAATCTCATGGTCGCCGTGTCGGCCATCACCGCCGAGGTCGTGGACTCGGTGAGCCGATGTCGCCTGGGCGCTCGCCCCATGATGTCGGAGGGACCACCTCAAGCAGTCCACCATGGATGCGGCTACGAGCGGTGATCAGAATTTTGGCGCGTTGGGGACGGTGCTGGCGGTGTATTCGGCTTCGTCGAGATAGCCATCGCCATTGCGGTCGCGGGCTTTGAACCAGGCCTCGGCTTCGCTGGGCTTGCGGTTTTTGCCAAACTCCGCCGGGCTCAGCCTGCCGTCCTTGTCGGTGTCGAGCTTCTGGAACATCTCAGCGCGTTTGGGATCGCCCCTGGCTTTGGCTGAAGCCTTGCCCTTGGGAGCGGAGGGGATGGGCAGCGGCAGGTAGTCGAAGTCGAGGATCATCTTTTTCTGAAGCGTTTCCTTGAGCTGCCGCGTGATGTCTTCGAGGCCCTTCTGGCCATAAAGATTGTGCAGCTCATTCGGGTCTGCCTCCAGATCGTAGAGCTCATAGACGGGACGGGGCGTGGTGAACCAGACGGCCTCAAATTCCGTGGCCAGCCGCTTTTCCTCCTGCGCCTGCACGATCTCCTTCCACCCGGGATCGCCCGCGCTGTCCACGGGCGAGTAGCGTTGGTGCGGCGTGACGTTGTAGATGAGTTTGTAGCGGGCGCTGCGCACGCAGCGGCTGTAGTCCACGCTGCTGGCGGCGGTGTTCAGGTCAAAGGTGGCGCTGCCGTGCGGTCCGCGCTCGGCGAAGATGTGCTTGCGCTCATTCGGGAAGGATTCGCCCTTCAGCAGCGGCAGAAAGCTCACGCCGCTGATGCGCTGCGGCACTTTCAGGCCAGCCGCTTCGAGACAGGTGGGGGCGATGTCCTCGCCCGAGATCAGCGCACTGGAGTCGCCGCCCGGCTGGATGACACCCGGCCACCAGGCGAGCAGCGGCACATTGAGGCCGGGATCATGCAACGAGCCCTTGCCGCTGGGGAAGGCCATGCCGTTGTCGCCCATGAAAAGCACGAGCGTGTTGTCGAGGCCGGCGCGCTCTTTGACGATGTCGAGCACGCGCTGAAAGTCGGTGTCGCAGTTTTCGATCTCGCCCATGTGGCGCGAGAGATCACCGCGCATGCCGGGCAGATCAGGCAGCCAGCCAGGGACGGCGATTTTGTCCGGATCAGGCGGCGATTTGCCGCTGGTCCAGGGATGGTGCGGATCGCTGAAGTTCACCCAGAGGAAGAAGGGCTTGTCCTTCGGGCGCCGGTCAAAGAACTCGCCCATCCTGGCCGGCACGTTTTCCTGGCCGCTGGCGTCCACATAGTCAAAGCGGTCTGTGAAAGTGCGCATCTGGTGCTCATCAAAGACCGCCTCCGTGGCGGCGGGCGCGCGACCGGAGCCGTCGAGGTGGTAGCTGCGCCCGCAAACGCCGACGAAGTAGCCAGCCTCACTTTGGAGGATTTCCGGGAACGTGGTTTCATCGCGCGGCAGCGGCGAAGAGAAGCGCGTGATGCGCGCCGCCACCGGCGAGCGGCCGGTCATGATGGCAGCACGGGAAGGCACGCACTGCGGCGCGGCGGTGAACATGCGGCGGAACTTGACGCCCTCCGCCGCCAGGCGGTCGAGATGCGGTGTCTTTAGATCCGTGCGTCCATAGCAGCCCAGGAAAGGCTGGCTGTGGTCGTCCGAAAGCACGAGCACGATGTTGGGCGGCGCAGCGAGGGCGGCGCAGGGAAGCGCCAGCAGAGCGATGAGGGAGGTCAGACGGGGCATGATGAAACGGAAAGTCCGCCTCTTGGAACGGCGGGCTGCGGCCATCTTTGCCTCAGAACACAGTATGCCGGGAAATTGCTTTGAAGGGAATGAAGGGGGATGAGCCTTAAAGCTGGTTGCAGCCCCTTCCGTGGGCGAAGGCCTCATAGAGATTCATGGGCAACGCAGGGATGCGGTGCGCCGAAAAGGACTGAGGATTCGTTGAGCGGATGGGGGCGCCGCAGCGGGTTCAGATCTGGCATGAGGCGTTGGAGCGCCCAGGCAAATGATGAATCACCGCTGCGGTGCATGGCTGGGGGTGGCCGGCCGGCCACCCCCAGCCCCCAAAGTTAGTGCATGTGAGCAAGCCGCGCGCGGCGCGGCAGAGTTGTTCACATCCGCTGCGCTGCCGGGGCCTGTGCAAATGGCCCATGGCAGCGGCCATGAACAACTCAGGTCTGCTATGAGGTCTCATACGAGACAAAATGTTTGTGTGACTGTGTTGTACATGCTGGCTGCCATGGTGTGCGCGCCACTGGCTGTGATGAGCGGGTGGAGCTAGCCTCATGTCCTCTGGCAATTTCAAGATGCAACGAGTGTCCGCGCCGTAAGCATCACCCGGAAAATCGCGCTTAGCCTCGCATGCTGGGTGCTCGAGCACCTGCGGTTAGATGGCAAAGGCAGGAGCATCGAGATATGATGCGGGAGTCATGGTTTGAGTGCTTCGGGAGTTTCGGGCGTGGTGGGCTGGCGTTTTTTGGCGCGCTCCATGTCACGAGCCTTCTTCTTTTCTTCCTTGGTCATCTTCTTCGGCTTCTTCTCGGCGGGCGCGGCCATGTCGTAGCGCTTCTCACCGGCTTTGACGGGCTTTGCCATCTCCGCGAGCCAGGCATCGTGCAGCTTCGTCAGCTCCGCCACCTTCTCAGGCATTTGCTTGGCGAGATCGCTGGCCTCCGACACATCCTTGCTCAGATCAAAAAGACCCAGCTTGTCCTTTTCGCCCACGAGCTTCCAATCGCCCGAACGCACCGCCCACCAGCCCTCGTCACTGCCGGAGCACCAGAAGAAGTCGCGCGATGCCGGTGTGGTTACGCCTTTTAGCAACGGCAGCAGGTTCTGACCATCGAGACCAGCCTCCTTCGGCACCTCGATGCCCGCCGCCGCGAGCGTCGTGGGAAAAATATCGAGCGATGTCACCGGCGACTGCCATTCGCCTGGCTTGAGCTGCGACGGCCAGCAGATCAGAAACGGCACGCGGATGCCGCCTTCGTAGTCGGTGTGCTTGCCGCCGCGCAGCGGCGTGTTGTCCGCGCTTTGCGCCAGCGGGCCGCCGTTGTCGCTGATGAAGAATAGGAGCGTGTTTTCCCACACGCCGCCGTCTTTGAGCGCGGTCATCACACGACCGATCGCGTCATCCATGCGCTTCCCCATCGCGAGACGGGCATCGCGGTCTTTGTTGCCCGTGTTGAACTTCGCGATCTCGTCCTCTGGTGCCTGCAAAGGCGCATGCACCGCGTTGAAGGCCAGATACGCGAAAAACGGCCCCGCCTTGTGCTTCGTGATGAACGCCGCCGTCTCCTCGCCGAGTCGATCCGTCAGATACCCCGTCTCCTTCACCACCTCCGTGCCGCGATAGATCGGATCATTCGGGTCATCGAGCTTGAAGTAGTCATGCGCCCCGCGACCGAGAAAGCCGAACACCTCATCAAACCCGCGCAAAGCCGGACTCCACGCCAGATCAGGCCCCAAATGCCATTTGCCAAACTGCCCCGTCGCATAGCCCGCAGGCTTCAAATACTGCGGGAAGAGCTTCTCGCTCATCGGCACGCCACTGCCCGCCTCGCCGCCGGTGTAAAGCCCGAGCCGCTGCTGATAGCGCCCCAGCATCAGCCCCGCCCGCGTCGGCGAGCACACATGCCCCGTCACATACCCCTGCCGACAAATCACCCCCGCTTTGGCCAGCGAATCGAGATTCGGCGTCACGATCTCCTTTGGATGCTGCGGGTTAAACGTCACATCCGCATACCCGAGGTCATCCGCGACGATGACGACGATGTTGGGCTTCGCGAAAGCGGAGAGCAGAGGGCAAAGAGCGAAGAGAAGAGTGAGGCAACGCATGGCCGCGCTGAAACGTCAGGCTTCGGTGGAACTTCACAAGAATGCCGAAACAGTGCCCCCAAGTTTCCGATGGAAGACAGTTAGACACCGCTGTCTCGGTGTGCGCTCGGCGTCACGCCGTTCATCGCCCTGTAAGGCCACCTAGCCACAGGACAAAAGCCGTAGCGATCAGGGCGGGTTGTGCCAGACCCGGGAGGCTCGGGAATACCCCTCTGCTTGCGAACTCCTGACCACCCGCTAGCATCAGAGTTCATGATACGCGCCGTTCTCGATACGAATGTCCTGCTCGCCGCCCTGCGGTCTAGGCAGGGCGCATCGTTCGAGATCATCTCCCGCTATCGCCAGGGCGAGTTCTCACTGCTCGTGAGCAACACCGTCCTCTCCGAGTATGACGAAGTCCTGAAGAGGGAGGGACCATCCTTCGGCATCACCACCGCCATCGTGAACCGCTATCTGGACGCTCTCTGCGCCGGAGCCGATGCTTTCCCCACTTCCAGCTTTTGGAAACCCTCCCTGCCCGATGCCGACGACGAAGCTTTTGCTCAACTGGCACTCGAAGCCAAAGTCGGCTACCTTGTCACGTTCAATCAACGCCACTTTCCCGCCGACCGCCTGCCTGCCGTAAAAGTCGTCTCGCCCAAAGAGTTTCTTCACATCCTTCAATCCATCGTCCCATGACCATTCAAGCCAACATCCCCGACTTCCTCATCCGTCAGGCCGCCGATGTCGCTCAGCGCGAAGGCACCAGCGTGGACTCCATCATCGCCATCGCCCTCTCCTCCCAAGTCTCCGTCTGGCAGGTCCGCGACAGCGTCGAGAAACGCGCCAGCCGGGGCAGCCTCTCTGATTTGGACGCCATCCTCGCTGCTGTGCCGGATGTGCCGCCTATGGCGGGGGATGAGAAGTGAAATTGGCCAAATTTGGCATCTTAATCCCTATCCATTAGCCGCACTCAACTCACAATGGCAACCAACAGCAAACAAGCTCAGCCGACCGGCAAGGAAACTGACTTGTTCTACGAAGACCGGTTCTGGGAGCAGTATGTCGGGAAAAACTTAGTTTCGGACCCGGTTACAGCCATCGTGGAGTTGGTTGCCAATTGCTGGGACGCTGGCGCGACACGTGTTGAAGTCACATGGCCTGACCAAGAAGCAAAAACGCTTCGAGTTGGTGATAATGGTGAAGGTATGACCCGCAACGAGTTTTACCGTCGATGGGGAGGCATGAGCTACGACCGTATTCGCCATCAAGGATCGACCGTTGAAGTGCTGGTTGGCGACAGCGTTCGCACTCGAAAAGTCTTCGGTCGCAACGGGATCGGACGTTTCGCAGGTTTCTGTTTTGCAGCCCAATACACGGTCACAACGACCAAGGGCGGTAAACGTCATCAATTCTTGGTGCGGAAGGGGAGAAAGCAGCCACTCGAATTCCAAACGCTGGGAAGCACTGACGCTGGCGGTAAAGGCACCGAGATCGAGGTCGAAGCAACGAGCGTCAGTTTCCTGCCTGCCGACACTATTCGCACAGAACTTGGTAGGCGATTCCTTACCGATCCGTCGTTTCAAGTAGTGGTCAACGGAGTGAAGATCGCCTTTGAAGACATTGAGGACAAAGGTCTCGAAACCATGACGGTAGCGGTGCCAGACCTCGGTTTGACCATCATAGTTAAAATCATCGACGCCCAGCGAACCGATAGAACAGGGAAACAGCATGGCGTTGCCTGGCATGTGCTCAATCGGCTTGTTGGGGACTGTTGTTGGAAGGATCCAGAACAGCGATCCCTGCTTGATGGGCGTCGTGTAGAGGCCAAAAGGTTTACTTTCATCGTCGAAGCTGATGTTTTGCATGAAGCAGGTGCTGTAAAACCGGACTGGTCTGGCTTTGAAGAAGACAATCCGACCTATCAAACGATCAATGCCGCCGTTCAGTCAGCCATCACCAAGAGGCTGCTCGAAGTGACAAAAGAGAAGCGCGACGAGACCACCAATAACGTGCGCCGGGCGTTCACACACCAAGTCCGGCAGATGTCGCTCATCAAACGAGAGCAGTGGAACACATTTGTGGAGAAAGTGGCCGAGGAATGTCCGCGTCTCACTGAGAACGAACTCAAAAGCGTCTCTGGCATTCTTGCCAATATGGAAGCCGCTTCATCGCAATACGGCCTACTCCAAAAGCTTCATGACATGAGCCCAGATCAAATTGATGATCTACACAAGCTCTTGGACGAGTGGACCCTTGATATGGCGAAGCTTGTCCTTGATGAGATTCGCGACCGCATGAAGCTGATCGAAGAGCTTCGCATCAAAACAGCTCGCGAAAGCACACTCGAAGTTCAGGAACTACAGCCTTTGTTTCGCCAAGGACTCTGGATTTTTGGCCCAGAGTTTGAAACCATCCATTACACCTCCAACGAGGGGATGACGACAGTCATTCGAGAACTGTTCGGAAGAAAAGATATTCGGGGATCGGGTAACCGGCCCGACTTTGCGATCCTCCCCGATTCAACTGTTGGTTTCTACACCTACCCCGAATATGACGATCAAGGCGGTGAGGTCGGTCCCGCGAAGGTTGTGGTTGTGGAACTCAAAGCTCCCGATGTGCCAGTCGGCGATGAAGAGAAGGGTCAATGCTGGAAATATGTCCGTGAACTCTACGCCAAAGGAATGATCACCGAGCGCACACGAGTGCAAGGCTTCGTGTTAGGGCGCACGATCCGTCAAGTTGACCGCGAGGAACGCACAGAGATGAATGGCCGAGTGCGGATACTTCCTTTGGATTTCGAGTGGGTCTTGCAACGCGCGGATAGTCGGCTGCTGAAGCTTCGGGAGAAAATCAAGAACGCACCGTTCCTTCGTGAAGCCGGATTAGACAAGTTTTGTGCTGAGCCCGATTTACCGGAGGGTGAGTTGCCACTCGGGGATCAGGAGGTGGCAGCGTGATTGACTACCTGGGCTATCTCAAAGGGGCGCTTTCGAATGTGAGTGATTTCAACTCCAAGTGGCCAAAAAGAAGATAGGTGAACTGCCAATCACTTCAGGGGCGAAGGGGGCCGACTGTTTGTAGTCTGGCGGTGAGTTCTTTCACCATGTCGGCATGCTTCGCCGAGACATAGTGAAGCTCCTCGGGATCGGTTTCGTGATCGTAGAGTTCGGTTGGACCATCGCTCCAGCGGGTGAAGCGCCAGCGGGCGGTGCGGATGCTTTTGCCGTGAAGTTTGTCGCCACGCGTCACGAGCGTGAAGGCGGCGTCTTTGATGCTGGCGGTGGGATCGGCTAAAACAGGGCGCAAACTGTCTCCAGCGGCCGTGTGAGGCATTTTCAGGCCGCAGAAGTCGGCGACGGTCGGATACACATCAACGAACTCGGCGAGCGAGCGCGTCGTCTGGCCGCCTTTCATGCCTGGCGCGGCGATGATGAGCGGTGCACGGCAACTGCGCTCAAACAGCGTGTTTTTGTTCCACCACTGCCGCTCGCCCGTGTGGTAGCCGTGATCGCCGACGAAGACTACGATGGTTTTTTCCCAGAGCTGATGCTTGTCCAGCGCATCGAGCACGCGACCGAGCTGCGCATCCATGAAGCTGGTGCCCGCGCAGTAAGCGCGAAATAGCTCCTGCCACTCCTGCGATGTGAACTTGGCAAACGCCTCGCCGTAGTCGCCAAAGCCAACGCTCTCCTTCCGCCGGGCGTGATGTCGGCAGGATCGCTCCAGGGCTTCAGCGAACCCGGTGGATACAGATCGAAGTATTTCTTCGGCGCGATGAAGGGATCATGCGGCTTCATAAACCCGCAGCCGATGAACCATGGCGTGTCGCCGAGCTTCTCGATCATCGCCACCGTGGCGGAGGCGATCTGACCATCCGGCTGATCGTCATCCGAGCCATCCGCCGCGCTCCACTGACACCATTTCAACGCTTAACCCTCGGTGTCATCACTTCTGAGGAAACGATCCCTTCCTCCCTCACCCTCTACGGTGTCATTTACTTTTGAGGCAACAAGCCCAAGCGCCAGGCGACGGGACGTAACCGCCCATGCCGTCCCGGTCATCCGGACGCGCGTCCCGCCCCTCCCCTCCGGAGTTTCCCTCGTGACGGCGAGTTCGTCCGCCACATTGCTATTGACGTGCCCGTCGCCATTGTTTCTCATCACGCCGTCAACGCGGCAATCGAACATGAAAACTTGGCTCCTACCTCTTCTCACTGGCGCGTGGTTTCTCTCCAGCACTTTCGGCCAGAGCCTTGATCGGGAGCAGGCCTTGAAGATCGGCTCAGACAATGACGGCGCTGGCAACGGCTCCTTTTGGTTTGAGCAAGGGGACGCATCGCCACCCTTCACTCACGCAGGGCATATCGTGATCTCCCGGGGCAGCCAGATTACGCTGACCGTGAACGGCCCAGGAACCGCCGGCCTCGGCGTGGATGCGCCTTACCATGACGAGAGCCAGACGCGCCTGGACTTCTTCACCTCCTCAAAGGGGACGGGATGGGTCGTGGCGCATGTCTTGAAGCCAGAGATCGCGGACACGCGGCCCGCCCCTCCCAAGGATGAGCGTCCAGCCGTCCATCAGGCCCTCTGTTCTGCGGCGGAACTCGCCATCCGGGAAGGCGACCTTGAATTTCTCAAAGTGCTGATCAAACGCGGGCTGCAAATTAACGAGGCTCTGGATTTCGAGGCGGGGCACACCGCGCTTCACCGTACGGTGTGGCATGGAGAGATCGACATCGTGAAATACCTGCTGGAGCAGGGTGCTGATCGCGAGGTACGGAATCGCTTTGGCGAGCGTCCCATCGACGAAGCGATCCAACTCAAGGCGGACAAACTCTACCCCCTGCTGGCCAAACCACCGGCCAAGGACGAGCTGGTGGACGGGATTCCCGTCGGCGTCCTGGAGCAAGTGCTGCCGCGCGGCGCCGGGGATGGGGTCTTTTTTGTTTCGTGGGATGAGAAGGATCCCTCACCCGAACTCCTCGCCAGCATCCGCAAGATCCTCCCGAAGGCCCGCCCCGCATCCCGCATGAAGACCCTGGAGCGCCGCCCGCTCGGGGCGCATTCCTGGTATCAGGACAAGGACAACCGCGAATTCGGCAGCTTGATCGAAGTCAAGCTGGGCAGCACCGGCGAAATCTGGACGGCCCGGGTTCGCACCACGGTGGGGCCGG
>ERZ761607.627-NODE-627-length-57556-cov-5.243509_pt1 | contig 57556 bp, 57 predicted proteins | sample MGYA00511164_ERZ761607 | MGnify/ENA primary metagenome ERZ761607 (study PRJEB28899, sample SAMN02445080) | bioreactor sludge metagenome | biome: EBPR sludge | place: Australia: Brisbane, Thorneside Wastewater Treatment Plant | collected 2011-06-22 ...
CCCACCCCCTCCGCCAGAGCCGACTTTCCTCGAGAGTCTGCTTGACAACCCCTTCTTGGCACCTTTGGGCGGTGGGCTCATCGCTTTGCTTGGCGGTTTCGGTTTTTACCGCTGGCGACAAACCAGGAAAACCGGTGCCGTCGACAGTTCATTCCTCGAAAGCCGTCTCCAACCTGACTCTTTTTTCGGCTCCAGTGGCGGGCAACGCATTGACACCAACGAGGCAGCAACGGCCGCCTCCTCAATGGCCTATTCCCCCAGCCAATTGGACGCTGCGGGGGATGTGGACCCAGTCGCTGAAGCCGATGTCTACCTCGCCTACGGCAGAGACCTGCAGGCTGAGGAAATCCTGAAAGAAGCGCTCAAGCTGCACCCGACACGATTGGCTATTCACGGGAAGTTGCTGGACATTTACGCGAAACGCCGCGACCTCAAGGCCTTCGAAGCCCTCGCAGTCGATGTCTACAAGAGCACCAATGGCACGGGGCCAGACTGGGAACGTATTGCGGCCTTGGGGCTGGAAGTCGATTCATCCAACCCGCTGTATCGTCCAGGAGGCAAACCGGTTGGGCCCGCAGAGACTGCCGTGGACGTTGAATCTTCGTTTGCGTCCAGCACCATTCCAGTCGCAGTGCAAACGCAGCCGATTGCAACGACCAATGATTCAATTGACCTCGACCTGGGCGACCTTGATTTCTCAGGTGAGCATTCGTTCGCGGCGTCGGAAGCTCCTGCCCGCAGCGAACAGCCGCCGACGGTCAGCCTGAATGTACAGGCCATCCAACCGCTGGCTGTTGCTGATGTCGGAGCGCTGGACATTGGCAACTCCATTGAGATCCCCGATCTTGGGGTCGCCTCCGCCCCTCCGTCGAAGCCGGCTCCTGCAACCTCGACCAATGATGGCATGCTCGAGTTTGACTTGGGCGGTTTGTCTTTGGACCTTGATTCACCGGCGTCAGAGGCGGTCGCTCCGACCACTGCGCCGACTCGCGCCCCTGCCGCAGCCGCGCCAACCACGCCAATTGATATCGGTGGCGATGCCATGGAGACCAAACTGTCACTTGCCCAAGAGTTCCACGCGATAGGGGACACCGACGCGGCCAAGGCGCTGGTGCGTGAGGTCATTGCCGAGTCAAGTGGCTCGGTGAAGGCCAAAGCCCAGCGCTTCCTCGCAGACTTAGGTTGAATATCGACGGGTGCTCGCCAGCAGTGGCTGACTCCGTGGCGCGTATCGCGCTGGGTATTTCCTACCACGGTGGAGCCTATCAGGGCTGGCAGAGCCAGCCTTCGGGCTTGACCATCCAGGATCGGCTGGAAACAGCGTTGACGCTTTTCGTCGGAAACTCGATGCGCGTCAACTGCGCCGGAAGAACCGATGCGGGAGTCCATGCGCTGATGCAGGTAGTTCACCTGGATTCGCCCGTTTCGCGTGACAGTTTCTCATGGGTCCGGGGAACGAATGCCTTTCTGCCGAAGGATATTGCGGTGGAGTGGGCGAAACCAGTCCCCGATCAGTTTCACGCCCGCGCCAGCGCATTGGCTCGTCGAGACATCTATGTTCTGAAGGAAGCCGCCGTTCGCCCAGCTTTGGAATCGGGTCTTGTCGGGTGGGTTTTTCGCCCGCTTGACCGGGACGCGATGTTGGCTGCAGCAATGCACCTTGTTGGCAAACATGATTTCACTTCCTTTCGGGCCAGTGGTTGCCAATCACCCAGCCCGATCAAGACCATGTCGGCAACGAGAATCAGTCGACAGGGCGCGTATTGGCGCTTTGAGTTTCAGGCTGACGCATTCCTGCATCACATGATCCGGAACATCATGGGCTGCCTGATCGCGGTCGGCAGTGGCCAGCGCAGTCCAGAATGGGTCGGCGAAGTTCTCGCAGCACGCAACCGCGATGCCGCAGCCCCCACGTTCCCGCCTGACGGGCTGTATTTTGCGGGCCCGGTTTACGCACCCCAATGGGGGCTGCCCGATCGGACACCCGCGTTCGACTGGATCCCAAATCCGTGAGCAAACCAGACTACCCGACCAGAACCCGCATCAAAGTCTGCGGCCTGACCCGGGAACATGACGTTGAGACCGCTTGTATTGCCGGGGTCGATACGATCGGGTTCGTCCTTTACGAGCGCAGTCCGCGTTTTGTCGCACCGGCAAGAGCCGCCGAACTTGCCCGCCCTTTGCCAGCGTTCGTACAACCGGTATTGTTGTTCGTGAACCCGACCAACGAATGGTTCATGTCGGCGTGCAGATTGGTCGACAGCGCATTGGTTCAGTTTCATGGTGACGAGACACCGGAACGCTGCGCCGAACTGGCAAAACTGGCCTCACGTCGCTGGATCAAAGCGGCACGAATCCCGCAGAAAAATGGCGCGGCCTTTGACTTGCTAGAATTTGCCGCTCAATACAAAGCAGCCAGTGCCATCCTGCTCGACACCCTTGTTGACGCGTACGGTGGCAGCGGCAAAACCTTCGATTGGTCACTCGTTCCTCCAAGCGTCGACTCTCACCTCGTTTTGTCTGGTGGACTCACACCTGCAAACGTGGGCGATGGCATCCGGGCTTTCCGCACCCGGGGGCGGTCGTTGTCCGTTGATGTCAGTTCGGGCGTGGAAGCGTCCAAAGGCATCAAGGATCCAATTGCCATTCAGCGTTTTGTCGAGGCAGTTCGAAGCGCGGACGCCTCGGCTGTTTGACCCAGTTTCCAATATGACCCACTACGACAAGCCGGATGCTTCCGGCCACTTCGGCATCTACGGCGGCAGCTTCGTCAGTGAGACACTGACCCATGCAATCAATCAGCTGCGGGCGGCATACGAGCAGTTCAAGGACGATCCGGCCTTCCTCGCAGAGTTCCAGTCGGAGCTCAGCCATTTCGTCGGCCGTCCGTCACCTGTCTACCATGCCGCCCGGATGAGCCGCGAACAGGGTGGTGCGCAGATATTCCTCAAACGCGAGGACCTCAATCACACCGGAGCGCACAAGATCAACAACACCATCGGGCAAGCCATGCTGGCCCGGAGAATGGGAAAGCAGCGCATCATCGCCGAGACCGGTGCCGGTCAGCATGGTGTGGCAACGGCAACCATCTGCGCGCGCTACGGGCTCGAATGTGTGGTTTACATGGGCGCCGAAGATGTCAAGCGCCAAAGCCCCAATGTGTACCGCATGAAACTTCTGGGGGCAACCGTGGTACCGGTGGAGAGCGGCAGCCGGACCCTCAAAGACGCGTTGAATGAAGCAATGCGGGACTGGGTCGCAAACGTCGATACGACCTTCTACATCATCGGGACCGTCGCCGGCCCACACCCCTACCCGATGATGGTTCGCGATTTTCAGAGTGTGATCGGAACCGAGTGTCGCAGCCAGATGCCCGTCATGCTGGCAAAACTCGGACTGACGTCATCACAACCGGACGCAGTGATTGCCTGCGTCGGCGGAGGCAGCAATGCCATGGGGATTTTCTACCCTTACATTGGCTTGGACGAAGTCCGGCTGATCGGTGTCGAAGCGGCCGGCGAAGGGCTGGACAGCGGACGGCATTCCGCCTCACTGCAGCGCGGCAGTGCTGGTGTCCTCCATGGCAACCGGACCTACGTCCTTCAAGATGACAATGGACAAATCACCGAGACCCACAGTGTCAGCGCGGGACTTGACTATCCCGGTGTGGGACCCGAGCATGCCTGGCTGAAGGATATCGGAAGGGCGGAATATGTCGGCATCACCGACGCCGAAGCCTTGAGCGCTTTTCACTACCTGTGCCGCACGGAAGGCATCATTCCGGCACTGGAGTCAAGTCACGCGATTGCCTACGCCATGAAACTGGCCTCGACGATGCGTCCCGATCAATCGATCCTGGTCAATCTGTCGGGGCGGGGCGACAAGGACATCGGCACTGTGGCCGACCTGAGCCATGCCGACTTCTACTGCCGGCCAAGCTGCCGCGGGCAGGCCGTGAAGGGGAGTATCCCTGTTGCCGGAGGCCAGACATGAGCCGAATCGCCCAAACCTTTTTCACTTTGCAGGCGGCAAAACGAACGGCACTGATACCCTATGTCATGGCAGGCTATCCCTACCGGGACTGCACCCCAGACTTGATGCATGCCCTCGTCGACGCTGGCGCCGACATTATCGAACTGGGGATACCCTTTAGCGATCCTTCTGCCGACGGCCCCGTCATCCAGGCAGCGGGGGAGAAAGCCTTGGCGCTTGGAGTCGGCACGCTGGATGTATTGCAGATGGTCGCCCAGTTCCGCCAGACCAACGGCATAACACCTGTCGTGCTGATGGGTTATGCCAACCCGCTGGAACGCTATGACCAGGTCCATGGCTCCGATTCGTTTGTCCGGGATGCGGCGGCGGCCGGTGTTGATGGCGTTTTGGTCGTGGACTATCCACCAGAGGAATGCGGCGCTTTTTCTCGCAAGCTGCGCGCCCACAACATGGATTTGATTTTTCTGCTGGCGCCGACCAGCACGGACGAACGAATGGGACAGGTTGCCGCCGTTGCCAGCGGCTACGTCTACTACGTCTCCCTCAAAGGGGTGACCGGCTCTGGCGCGCTGGATGTGGGCAGCGTCGCAGCGGCCCTGCCCCGAATTCGCCAATTCGTATCGATACCGGTCGGTGTTGGATTTGGCATCCGTGATGCCCAAACCGCCCGTGCCATCGGCCACGTGTCTGACGCGGTGGTCATCGGCAGCCGACTGCTGCAGATCCTGTCAACCGAACCGGCTGAATCTCTGGCCGAGGCCGCCATATGCTTCTTGCGACCAATCCGGGCGGCGTTGGACGGCGCATAATCAGGCCCCGCTGACCATGGTCATCCGTATTTCTTTCTGACTGGAGAGGTTTCATGAGCTGGCTCGAGAAACTGTTGCCCCCGAAAATCCAAAAAACCGACCCTGCCGAGCGGCGTACGGTTCCCGAGGGGCTATGGATCAAGTGCCCCAGCTGCGAAGCGGTGCTTTATCGAAACGATCTGGAGAACAACCAGAATGTGTGTCCGCAATGTGGGCACCACCACCGCATCGGTGCCCGCGCGCGGCTGAACGCCTTTCTAGATGCCGAGGGGCGTTACGAATTGGGGCAGGAGGTCATTCCCGTTGATGCTCTCAAGTTCAAGGACAGCCGAAAGTACCCCGAGAGGCTGAAAGAAGCCCTGGAATCCACCGGTGAGACTGACGCACTGATCGTCATGGGTGGGGCCGTGCAGGGGGTGAGTCTGGTCGCCGCCTGTTTCGAGTTCGAGTTTATGGGTGGGAGCATGGGATCCGTCGTCGGCGAACGATTCGTCCGGGGCGTGGAAGCGGCGGTGGATCAGAAAGTCCCGTTCCTGTGCTTCACGGCCACCGGCGGAGCGCGTATGCAGGAGGGACTGCTCTCCCTCATGCAAATGGCCAAGACCAACGCAGCTCTGACCCGCCTTGCTCAAAAAGGGCTTCCCTATGTCAGCGTACTGACGGATCCCACCATGGGCGGTGTCAGTGCCGGCTTTGCTTTTGTCGGTGACGTCGTCATTGCCGAGCCCAAGGCTCTGATTGGTTTCGCCGGGCCGCGCGTCATAGAATCGACGGTTCGAGTTACCTTGCCGGACGGCTTCCAGCGGGCCGAATTTCTTCAACAAAAAGGCGCGGTCGATTTCATCTGCGACCGTCGGGAGTTGCGGCCGACGATTGCTCGCATACTGGCGATGCTACAGCGTCAGCCTGCGGACGCGGTATTGTCCTGACCAACTGAGTTGTCCGGCGCTTCGCGCTCTCAGCGATTGCGCCAGTTGCGCTCCGATAAGGGGGCGTTGATCAATACCCAGGGACGCTGACACCCATTGGCGATGACGCGACGTAACCCCGGGCCCGTCTCAAGCAGCAAGCGATCTGGCGACGCCGTCCAGAACCAGGGACCCGATCTGCAACAGCAGCACAGCCAACAGGGGGGAGAGGTCCACGCCTCCCAACGGCGGAAGAAGCCGCCGCAGCGGATGCAGGACCGGTGCAACCAGCCGCGTCAACAAATCAGCCACCGGCGTGCGCGGCTGTACCCAGGAAAGCACCACGTGCGCAATCAGCAATACCGTGGCGGCGAGAATCATCAACTGGGCAACCGCCAAAGTTGCCAGAATGGGCCAGGCAGGGGCGTTGCGGACTCCCGTGGAAAGCACACTCAACACAACGATCTGCGCAAGTTTGAGCACCCACGTCGCCAGAAGGCTGGCCGTATCCCAGCGACCGATTGCCGGGACGATTTTGCGCATCGGTAGCACCAGCCAATCACTGACCGCGAAGACAAATCGCCCCACAGGATTGGAGAACGGTACACGCTGGTGCTGCATGAACAGCCGAAGCAGGCAAGCACCGCCGACCAGGCTGGTGGCTGTGTCGAGGATCAAGGCGAGAATTTGCAACAACATCATCAGCCCGCTGCCAGATCAGTGCGAGGACAGATGGGAGTGCGGGAAGAAGCTGAAAGCACTGCTGACGCGCTGGAACGCGGCGATCGAAATCCGCTCCTTACGGCAAGAACTATCGAAAACAATAGCATAAGGTGACCTTTTTACGTTGGGTATGGGCACATTACACCGATGTTCAGCCGCTCGTCGTGTATTCCGGGACGTATCCCTTGATCCACAGCCGGATTTCGGCTGCTTCCGGGGCTGGGCCGGCCGCAGAAACCCAACGAATCACTGCGGCCAGGTCTGCAGCCTGCTGGCCCGCGGTGCGGGCTATGCGCAGTTTGGGGTGGGGCGTTCGGTCAGTAGACTCGTCGTCAGCCAACAACTCCTCATACAGCTTTTCACCCGGCCGCAGGCCGGTGAACACAATAGGAATTTCCTGCTCGGTCTTGCCTGACAGGCGGATCAGCATCCGCGCCAACTCCACAATTCGGACCGGTTCACCCATGTCCAGCACGAAGATTTGCCCTGACTGACCCATCAAACCCGCCTGGAGCACCAGTTGAGCCGCCTCGGGAATGGTCATGAAATAGCGAACGATATCCGGGTGCGTGACGGTGACCGGCCCGCCGCGTTCGATCTGTGCCGTAAAAAGCGGCACCACCGAGCCACTTGAACCCAGCACGTTCCCGAATCGGACCGCAACGAACTGCGTATTGGCAAATTCCCGTGTGACCGATTGCACGACCAGCTCCGCCATGCGTTTGCTGGCGCCCATGACGTTGGTGGGATTGACCGCCTTGTCGGTCGAGATGAGCACAAATCGCTTCGCGCCAACCTGTCCCGCCACACGCGCCGCATTCAACGTGCCCAGAACATTGGTGCGAATCGCTTCAATTTCATTGCGCTCCTCCATCAGCGGCACATGTTTGTAGGCAGCCGCATGGAAGACTACCGCCGGCTTGTGTTGCGACGAAATCGCCAGCAGTCGCTCGGCCTCGCGCACATTGGCGGTGTAATACAGGCCCTGCATTTGCGGGTGTGACGTTCTGAGTTCCTGTTCCAGTTGGTAAATCGCGAATTCCGACACGTCGACACACACCAACCGGGAGACGCCAAATCGGGCGATCTGGCGACAAAGCTCGGAGCCGATCGATCCACCCGCACCGGTAACCAGCACAGTCTGGCCCGCAATCAGGTCCGAGAGACCATGCTCGTCCAATGCGACCGCGGGGCGACCAAGCAAATCGTTAAGCTCCACTTTGCGCAGCACACCGGGTTCGGACCGCAGCCATTCGTCCGGCCGAGGCATGGTCAGCAAGGGCAATCCCGCGTCGCTGGCACCGATCAAGGCGCGATGGCGGGCGTCAGAGCCAGGGGGACTAAGGAGCAAGGCCGCTGCGGCGTTGGAATTGCCGGCGATGCGCGGCAAATCGTCGATATGACCGAGCACGTCAAGTCCCTGGATGGAACGACCGCGCTCGCCGGGGATGGGACTGAGCAGCCCGACTGGTGACCATTGGCGGGCACCCCGCAAGGTCGGCAGCGCGGCAGCAGCCTCCTGAATTGTCCCAACCAGGAGCAACGGCCTGCCTTCGCCCGCGCCCGACTCGACGTCCTTTTGCATCAGGCGGGCCAACGCCCGCACACCCACCAGGGCGAGCAAGACGAGCATGGGGTGGAGCAGCAGGACAGAACGAGGAAAGTACGGCACACGCAGCATCAACACCGCAGCAGTCGTCAGGAGTCCGCCGGTCGCGACACCGTAAAACAGCCGGGTGACTTCGGCCAAGCTGGTGTATCGCCAGATATGGCGGTAGAGCCGCCAAGCCAACAGGCTGGAGCCGTAGGCAACCAACGCCCAAGGCAAAGTCTGCAGCATGATCTGCTCGAACTCGTCTGGAGTTTCCAGGTTGAAGCGCAACCAGTAGGCAAGCCACCAGGTGAAAGCGACCAGCCCTAGATCAACCGGAAGCTGCACGTTTCGGCCAGACAAGATTTTCTTCACCGGACTGAGGCCGAAAGAAGGTGCCAGCCCATGGGAGTCCCGGCAACCACATCACACCCGATGCGCTGCCCCAGCAGATCGTCCAGGTACTTGGGGGGAAGTCCGAATCCGGGCCGCACACATCTCAGGTTCTCACGTGTCAGCATATCGCCGGCCTTCAGATCCTGAGCGATGTAGAGGGAGCGGCGGAAGGCCAGGGACTTCATCTCCGCAGCAGTCGGTCCATAGTTGATCTGGCCGACAGCCTGCCAGGCGCGTTCGGTTTCCTGGCGCAACTGGCGCAACTCCTGTGGCTCCATAGAAAAGCTCGAATCGACGCCGCCATCGGCGCGGCGGAGGGTGAAGTGCTTTTCGATCACCGTCGCGCCGAGCGCCGTGGCCGCCACCGACACACCGCAGCCCATGGTGTGGTCCGACAGGCCGACCTCGCAGCCAAACAGGGTGCGCAGGTGCGGGAGGGTGGAAATGTTGGTGTTTTCTGCCGTGGCCGGGTAGGTGCTGGTGCACTTGAGCAGCACCAGGTCTCGGCAGCCGGCGTCGCGCGCGGCACGAACCGCTTCGTCGATCTCGCCGGCCGTGGCCATGCCGGTGGACATGATCATGGGCTTGCCGGTGGCCGCCACGCGGCGGATGAGGGGCAGGTCGGTGTTTTCGAACGAGGCAATCTTGTAGGCTGGCACGTTCAGCGACTCGAGAAAATCCACCGAGCTGAAATCGAAGGGCGTGCTGAAACAGTGCATGCCGTGGCTGGCGGCGCGTTCCATGATGGGCGCGTGCCATTCCCAGGGCGTGTGGGCTTCCTGGTAGAGCTCGTAGAGTTGGCGCCCGGCCCACAGGCTCTTGGGATCGTCGATCACGAAGCCGGGCATGCGCAGGTTCAGCGTCATGGTGTCGGCCGTGTAGGTCTGCAGCTTGATGGCGTCGGCCCCGTGCGCCGCCGCGGCATCCACGATGGCCAGCGCGCGCTCCAGCGACTGGTTGTGGTTGCCCGACATCTCGGCGATCAGGTAGGGGCGATGGCCGGGGCCGATGGCGCGGTCGAGGATCTTCATGATTCGGTCTGTAGCGTATTCAGCAAGGGGCCGACCGCTTTGCGGTACTGCAGCGGCCCCCCATGGTAGCCGCCGGCATGAAACAGGCGTTGTGACGCGGTGTTGCCAGGCAGCACCTGGGCATCCACGGAAAAGCCACCGGGGTGTAGCGCCAGCAGCGCCTGTTCGCCGGCGGCCAGCAGGCGCTGGCCCAGACCCAGACCCTGCAGATCAGGGTCGGTGTAGAGCGACACTTCGACGTGCCCATTGTCCAGCCGATCAAAACGGATGCTGCCAACGGGCACACGGCCGACCCAGGCCACGAACAACCAGCGCGCCGGGTTCGCCAAAACGGCTTGCAACCAGCGTTGGTGCGCGCTGAAGTTGATCGATTCCTGGGTGGTAGACACGGCGCGCACGGCGGGGTGGTCGCGCCAGCCGTGCAGCAATCGGGCGTCCTCGACCGTAGCGGGACGCAGCTGCAGATGGGCGCGTTGGCACCGTTGCAGCAGGGCCAGAGCTACGCGCTGCGCGCCCCGGCCGTCGACCAGTGCCCCGGCCCGTTCCGCCAGCGATCGCCGCGCGGCCGGATCGGCAATGAGATCCCGCAACACGCCGGGCAGGTTTTCTTCATCGGCCGCACGCACCGCGCCCAGCGCCGCCAGCCCGGGCAGCACGGCCGACTGATTGGCCGCCAGGGCCAAAGCCACGGTCGGGGCACCGATACAGCAGCGCTCCCAGGTGGCGCCACCGCCTGCGCCGATCTGCAAGTCGTGACGGCAAAAGAAGCCAACCAGATCGGGCTGGTCAAGCGTCAGGATGGCCTGGCCATCATGTTTGCAGGCGTTGCGCAATTCGACCAGCTCCGGGTTGGCCGAGGTGGACGCCACCTCCACCTCACCGGTGAAGCCGGCGTTGCGGCAGGCAGTCAGCGCACGAACCGATGTGCCTCCTGGGTCGGTGCCTCCCATGAAGATGCCGATGCTGCGAACTGTTTCACTGAAAGCATAGCGTACCGCGTTCCGATAGCCGGACGACAGCAACGCGAATCGCGGCCCGCACAGCCACCGTGGGTCGCGTTGTAGGCGGCCGGCGTACTTGGCGTGGTGATCGGGAGCCCAGTTGGGGTCGAGCAGGATGTCAGCGTCGACCTTGCGATCGGCGGTGTCGTCGATGACCAGCAGGCGACAACCCAGCGCATCGCGCACCCCGCCATGCCAGTGTGCGTCGAAGGCATAGTGATCGACCACCACCGCGTCGGGGAGCCAGTCGGCGAGAGCCTGCGCGGTATCAGCCACGTCCAGGGTTTGGGGCACACCCGCCCAGGCCGCATGCGGCGGGGCATCGGGTTCAGGTGCAAAAGGCTCCGGTCGCGCGGGCAGCCAGTGCACTAAAGCTGTCTCCGAACTCAGCACCTGCGCGGCGACGGAATCAAACGCGCGGCAGACAAAGCGGACCTCCGCACCGGCGACGGTCAGTGCCTGCGCCAGCGACAGGCAACGTCGGAGGTGCCCCGTACCGATGGCGGCCGAGGCATCGACCCGGATCGCAATTCGGGTCATATCACGGACGTTTTTCCATCAGAAACCAGGTGATGTCGTCCTGCGGAAAGTTGGGGTCGCGGCGGTAGGCGAAGCCGTAGTCCACCAGCTGCAGCTGCGGGTAGCGGTCCATGATCTCGCCGGCAAAGTCCCGCTTGAACAGACGGTCAGTATGGCCACGGTAGGGGATGGCCACCGGCGCCGGGTTGTAATACTCGGCCACCATCAGGTAGCGGCCGCAGGCGGCGAACAGCTTGTCGTAGACCTGCGGCAGCACTTCGGGGTTGATGTGGATGAGCACCCCTTTGATGAGCGTCAGGTCCCAGTGGCGCATGGGAGCGAAATCCAGGATGGAGCTGTTGTGCACCTGGGCCGGCGGGATGACGTCGCCCAACTGTTGGGCAGCCTCGGCGTTGATCTCGATGGCGTGCGCGTCGATGCCGGGGTGCAGCAGTTTCAGCGCTTTCAGGTTCATGCCAATGTTGGCGCCGAACTCGATGCAACTCTTGATTCCGCGTGCCTGGCGCAGGGCTTTGCCGAAGAAATCGAGGTTGGACGCCAGCAGCGCATCGCCCTGGTTGCGCCGGATGTAGTCGGTGCCGAAGTCGCCGGCCCAGAAGGCTTCCTGCTCGGTCTTGAAGGTCATGGGTTTTCCTTGGAGGGCTGGGTTTCGGTTGCGGGCTTCTGCTGGATGTGCTGGTTGATCGCGATCCATTGGGGATGCACATTCAGCATCTCCAGCACGTCGGTCTGGGTGAAGTCGATCCGGTTCTGGTACAGCGCCTCAAACAGCCGGCGCACCAGGTCGTAGTCTTCAGGCGTGTCCACGGTCCAGCGATGGCGGCTCAGGTCCACCGGGCTGGCCAGGTTGCGCAGACGGTAGCGCTCGGGGTGCCAGTAGAGGAAGGGCGTGACGTGTTCGCGCTCGGCGGCCTGGGAGGCTTCGGCGTGGGCCTCGGCAAGCGCGCTCGCACTGAAAACTTCCACGGCCATGCCGTAGGGCCAGGTCGGCGGCAGCATGTTGGACACGTAGTCGCTGTCACCTTCTTCGTAGGCGGCGATCACCTGGTCGATCAGCGCCGGGTCGATCAGCGGGCAATCGGACGTGATGCGGACCACCACATCGGCTCCGTGCAGCCGCGCCGCGTCGGCGTAGCGCGAAAGCACGTCGTGTTCACTGCCGCGGTGGCAGGGCACGCCCTGCTGCATGCAGAGTTCGGCAATGGGGTCGTCACTTGCATTGGTGGTGGTGGCGATCACGATGCCCTGCGCCCGTTGCACGCGACGCAGCCGTTCCAGCAGGCGGGTCAGCATCGGCGCACCCGCCAGTGGCAGCAGCACCTTGCCCGGCAACCGGGTCGAGGTCATGCGCGCCTGGACGATGATGATCGTGCGTTCTGAACGCACCCCGCCCGCTGGGCTGCGGCGCGAGCTGGCTTGGGAGCGGCACGGCGCTGCGTTCATGCCACCAGGGCCTTTTTCAGTTCGGCCACCACGTAGTCCTGCTGGGCGTCGGTGAGCGCGGGGAACAGCGGAATGGAGATGGCACCGGCATAGTAGGCCTCGGCTGCCTGGAACTGTCCCGGCCGGAAGCCGCGCGCGCGGTAGAACGGCTGGGCATGGATGGGGATGTAGTGCACGTTGACCGCGATGTTCGCATCCCACAGGCGCTTGAACACGGTTGCACGTGATGCCGCGCCGTCACGCGGCAGGACCTCGATCACATACAGGTGCCAGGACGAACGCGCCGTGGCGGTGGCCGAGGGCGCACGCGCCGGGAGCTTGAGCGGCAGGCCCGCCAGCAAACGGTCGTAGCGGTCGGCCAGCCGCTCGCGCGCAGCATGGAACCCATCGAGCTTTTGCAGCTGCGACCATCCCAGAGCCGACTGGATATCCGTCAGGCGGTAGTTGAAACCCAGTGTCACCTGCTCGTAGTACCAGGGGCCCGGCATGGGATCCTCGCGGACCATCTCGCCTGCCACGCGGGTGATTCCGTGTGAGCGAAGCAGCTGCAGACGCCGCGCCAAAGCGGGGTCCTGTGTCGTGACGATGCCACCTTCGCCGGTGGTGATGATCTTGACCGGGTGGAAGCTGAACACGCTGGCATCGGCATATCGGCTGCCGATGGGCTGACCCTCGTAGCTGGCACCCACGGCGTGGGAGGCGTCTTCCAGCAGCTTGAAGCCGTAACGATCGGCCAGTGTCCGCATGGGAGCCAGGTCGCACGGCAGACCCGAAAAATGCACGGGGATCACGATGGCTGGCAGGCGGCCCTCGCGATCAGCCCATTCCAGCTTGGCGGCCAGGGCGGGCACACTCATGTTGCGCGTGACCGGGTCAATGTCCACGAAATCCACATCCGCGCCGCAGTACAGCGCGCAGTTGGCCGAGGCGACAAAGCTGTTCGGGCTGGTCCAGACCGTCGTGCCCGGCCCGGCGCCCAGCGCCAGACAGGCGATATGCAAGCCGGTGGTGGCATTGGCAACGCCGACGGCATGGGCCACGCCATGCCGTTTGGCGAAGGCGTTTTCGAACCGCGGACCGGCTGGCCCCTGGGTCAGCCAACCGGAAGTGAGCACGTCCTGAACAGCCCTCAGATCGTCATCGCTGATGGACTGGGTTGCGTAGGGAATCGTCTGCATGTCTGCTTCGGGCGTCACAGGTGCCCTATTTTTTCCCGATTGCGAGCGATCCAGGACTTCAGCTCATCGACTGACATCCATTCCTCATTGGTGTCGCTGGCATAGGTGAAGCCCTCTGGCACTTTGTTGCCATCCTTGATCCGCTTGAAATCTTCATGCCAACTGTGGATCGCCGGCAGTATCTTGAAGTGCTCCGGGTACTCGAAGGTGTAGTGGGCATCTTCGGCGCCAATCATCTGCTCGTGCAGCTTTTCGCCAGGACGGATGCCGACTATCTCATGCCGGGCATCCGGATCGACCGCCCGCGCAATGTCGGTCACCCTCATCGACGGTATTTTCTTCACGTAGATCTCGCCGCCTTCCATGTCTTCGAAAGCGTGCCAGACCAACTCGACGCCTTGCTCCAAGGAGATCATGAAGCGCGTCATGCGCGAATCGGTGATCGGCAGCGAGCCCTTGCCTTTCTGTGTCAAGAAATAGGGGATCACGGAGCCGCGAGAGCCCATCACATTGCCATAGCGGACAACGGAAAATTTGCACCCCGCCGCCCCGGCATAGGAGTTGCCCGCCACAAAAAGTTTGTCAGAGGCCAGCTTGGTTGCACCATACAGATTGACCGGGCTGCTGGCCTTGTCGGTGGAGAGAGCCACCACGCCCTTGACACGCCGGTCGATCGCCGCGTCAATAACATTCATCGCTCCATTGACATTGGTTTTGACGCATTCAAACGGGTTGTATTCGGCAGTGGGCACAATCTTGGTGGCTGCCGCGTGAACCACATAGTCCACACCGTCGAGAGCCCTGTGCATCCTTTCTCGATCGCGTACATCGCCGATAAAAAAGCGGACCCTCTCATCGCCCTGAAAGAGTTTCGCCATTACCCATTGCTTCATCTCGTCCCGGGAGTAGATGATCAACTTGCGGGGCTTGTAGCGCGCCAGGGTCATTGGCACGAAAGTGTGGCCAAAGGATCCCGTACCGCCGGTGATAAGAATTGTGGAATTGGTTAGCACAAAGCACCCCTCTCTTCGATTTTCAACCAAGCAAGAAGTGCGCATCGAAGTTCATTTTTCAATATCATGCTTCTTCCATCCGTCCTCGTACCACCACACTCTCGGGTCGCGAAACGTATCAGCGATGGCATCAAATTCTCCCTCGCTCATCTCAACATATTCCAGCCAGCGTTTGATATCCGATGGCTTGGTCGGGTCGTACCTGCGAACGAGATCAATTCCTTCGGCACGGGTCATCACACCGCTACGAATATCCTTGGACGCATGATCTGTGCATCGCCCATAACCGAACTTGACGAACTTCAGATAATCGTGAGCACCGTTTTCGTGCATGTCGTCCAGGTTGGATGCCCGCCGATAGGTCCGATCAAACGGAACGTCCCCCGTTTCAAAACCGTAAAGTTCGCTGGCAAGTTTGCTGTTTTCGTTTCCGTCCCACGGAACAAAATTCGAAAGATAAATTCCTTTGAGACCGATGTCAAATATCTCCTGATCGCTGGGATATTGATAAGCGACCATGTCGATGGCGCGTATTCCTTCGTGCCCCACCATGTAGTTCCACTCATAGCCACGACCGAAATGTTCCAACCGATTTCTATAGGTCCATTCGACAAAATCATTCATCGAAAACTGACCGCAGAGGTCCGCGTAACCGTGCTCTCCCCATATCACAAGCGGTATCTTGTGCAAGGCAGCAATCTTCATCGGGATCGTTGATATGCCCATGTGGCCATGCCAGTTCATGTCACCCATGATCTTGAATCCAAGCCGATTGAGCTTTTTCAGAAGCCCAACGCCCGGCTTGTAGATGATGTGGTCGACATCGAAAACTTCAGACATGCGCTGCAAATTTCTTTCACCGGCAACGGTATAATTATTTCCATAATAAGTAACCAACAGCGGATTAAATCCGAGCACGTTCTTGACATAATGGGTCTGAAAATAGCTGTCTTTTCCGCCCGAAACTCCGATCACACAGTCGTGTCGACTGCCATCGGACGACCGGGCCTGTTCAAGGATTTCCTTGAGAATCTTTCCGCGGCGAATCCATTCATCGTCCGGAAAATCCTGTTTCAAATTCGCAATCTGACACCCCATGCAGAGCCCATTGGCGTCGTACTCCATGGGCGTTGCACTCAATGACGGGTACAGGCATTGCGTGCACCAGGTCATTTTCCGCTCACGTTGATCGTGCGCAGCCGTGAATGTTCGATTTCGCGCATTCTCCATTCGCTTTTCGAGTTTTGCCTTTTCGGCTTCCAGGTTGTACTGGGGTTCGCGGGTGAACCATTTATTTGTCAAACTGATCGGTCGCATGTGAATCCCCGCCGAAAGACAGGTCTTCTTAGCATTGGGATACGCCAGTTCATGGAAATTGAAAATATTTGCCGCAGCCACCGCGCTGGCCCCGCTCTGTGTTATCGCGGGCGCAAAGTGCTCGTAGGAGCCGACACCGCCACATGCAATGACCGGGATGGAGACCGCATCCACGACCGCCTGGACCAGTTCGAGGTCGTAACCGAGTCCGCTCCCATCCCGATCGATCGAATTGATCAGTATCTCGCCCGCACCCAATCGTTCGCATTCGCGCGCCCAGGCGGCCGGTTCCATCCCTGTTGCCGTCTTGCCTCCGTCGATGTGGACTTCCAGCCGACCATCCGGGTGCCGCAGAGCGTCGACGCTGATGACGACAGCCTGAGCCCCGAATGCTCGCGATGCCTCACTGACGAGTTCTGGCTGACGGACAGCTTCCGAGTTAAGAACACATTTGTCCGCCCCGCGCGCGAAGCGTTCCCGCATGGATTCAATGTCCCGGATCCGCCCACCGACGGCGAGCGGCATGAAACAGAGCCTCGCGATCTCGGGCAACAAGCCCAACAGGGTAGCGTCGTTGTACTGAACCTGCAGGTCACTGCGGCGCAGATCATGGCGGTCTTCGGTTGAAATATCCAGAAGAATCAGTTCGTCGACATTCCAGTTGGACAGCCGCCGGACCGTGTGCATCGGGTTGCCGATGCTTTGATGCACCGTGAAATGCTGACTCCGTACGATGAGTCCGTTCTTCAACAGGATGACGGGAATGAGGCGATTCATGGATGTCCCAATTCAACGAAGACCGGTGACCAAGGCGTGAAGGAGATCAAGTCCGGCTTCCTGACTCTTTTCGGGATGAAACTGCGTTCCGAAAACGTTATCCTTCTGAACGACGCTGGCGATCGTCGCCGGACCGAACACCGAGGTACCCGTCGAATGTTTCGGATCCGCGGTTCGGAAATGGTAGCTGTGGACGTGGTAGTAACTGCGCCTGTCAAGTGCGGCTGGCAGGATGTTCATTGCCTCCCGACTGAGAGTGACTTCGCGCCAACCGACGTTCGGGACCCGGTACTCCGGTGGCGCATCCTCCAGTCTCACCACGTTTCCAGGAATCAGTCCCAGCCCCGTATGGACGCCGTGTTCTTCGCTGAAATCCGCCAACAACTGCATTCCGAGGCACAGGCCGACGACGGGCCTCTTTCGTACCAGCGCATGGTCCCGGATAGCGGCGGACATGCCGCTACCTTGCAGTCGTTCGGCCGCGGCGCGGAAGGATCCAACTCCGGGTAAGACGAGCAAATCTGCGTTGGAAATGGCCGTCGCATCCCGAACCACCTTCACATGTGCACCTATAACCTGAAGGGCATTCTCGACGGAAAGGATGTTTTGAATTTGGAGGTCAACGACGGTGACGATGCGCGCCCCGAGCCTGGATGCAGTCATTTCGATTGTTTGTCCTTGATTCAGTGTGGAGATTCCGCGACTAGGCAGGCTTTCGTGCCACGACCCACAGGTTGGAGGACATGCCACGTTCCACGATGAAGTCCTGAAACGCCGAACCGTGGAGATCCCATTCGTCGATGAGGACCTTCTTGAGGAAAGGCTGATCGTCAAGAGAAATGACACCCTCAAGCGCCTTGTTCCGAACCAGTTCCGCATCTAGCTTTCCTGGCGTGAAGCTCTCAATCACCTCAAGCCCATGGCGCTTCAGCAAAGTGCTCATCGAATCAGGATTGAAATAATTGAGATGCTCGTGATCGACGGTTGCGCTGAAAGGGCCGAGTGTCTCGATATCGAACCCCTCCCCGTTCGGGCAGGTCAGCATCAGCACACCGCCCGGTCTGATCAAACGGACCATGTGCTCAAGAAACACGGATGGATCGAAGAGGTGTTCGATCACCTCAAAGTTCGCCACAACATCAAACAGACCAACCGATTCGGCCCGGACATGCTCGATCGGGCTTTCGATGATTTCGACCCCGCGGGAGCGGCAAGTTGCCGCCAGATCCGGCGTCGGTTCAACACCGATAACCCGCTGGAACACCCCGCGGGAACTCAATTCAGCACAAAAAGTCCCGAATCCAGCCCCAACCTCCAGCAACGAATGGGTAGGAATTTGGTATCGGGCGCAGATTTCAAGCAATCGGTCCACTCTGGGGACAAAAATACGCTCCCGACGCGCGCCCTCGGACGCAGGGAATATGTACTTGTTCCAGTATGCATAGTTTGGAGATTCGCGATAGAACCAGTCCAGCACCGTCGCCGGTGGTCGAGGATTGACGTAGAGCGTTCGACAATGCGGGCACGCAACGTAGTTGATTCCGTTCTTGATATATCGAGGGCGCGGGTCATCCTTCCCGCAGGCCGGACAATCGACCGCGACGAATTCGCCGATCCTGGTGAGCATTCGTCCCAGATCGGTCAACGCGGCAATCTGTTGGCCCGACGCCAGATGTTTGGGGCGAATGTCTTCCTCGGTCAGTTTTTTCAAGGGTTCCTCTTTTCTTCAAGTAACTTGCCCACCAGCGACGCCACCCGGCCTGCGGAAGGCCCTGCTGGTACGTTCATCGTTCCATTCTTGGCCAATGGCCGCGGGCGCTCCAGGGTTGGAATCAGGTCCTCCAGGCTTTGTACGCCTTCGCTCAAGCCAAAGCTGCTCAAATCAAAGTCGACATTTTCAACCCAGCGCGAGAACTCCAGATGCAGGACTCGTTTGCCCAACAATGCCGCCTGCAATCCCACCGTGCTGACCTGGTGAATGACGACATCGCAGGCGTTGAGCAGTGCCGCGATCGGCTCGGAACCGACATCGCTGGCGTGAACGTTGCGCTCCGGTGGCTGCACAGGAAAATGGTGGAACTGGCTTGGGTGATAACGGACCACCAGAGCAGCATCGTCCCTTTTACGAACCCAGCTCCGAAGTCGTTGTTCCACCTCCATGCCCAGCACCGGACCGGGAAGTGCCGCCGAATCCGGCTCCAGGATACCCGCCCAAAGTACCACACGTCGGTTCTGCCAGCCAAGCCGCTCGCGAAACCGCTTGCCGCCAACCGCGGCCTCTTCCGCAAAAAGCTCGTCGAAGTCCGGCGAGCCGGTTACTGCAATCTTCTCCTCTGGAATGCCCGAGGCCACGAACTGCGCCTTGACCTCGTGGGAGACCACCGTGATGCAATCCGCGTGCACGGGCCTTCGAACAAAAGGGTCCGAAGGCGGGGCAAACAGATCCACCATCGTGAGCGTGGGAATTCCACGCGCCACGGCTGCCCGGATGCAGGCCTCTTCGGAACGCGGGGTACTGGTCGCCACAACCACACCGGGCTGCAAATGGTCCAGAATTCTCCCCATGAAACGCACCGGCATGAATCCGTGCCGCCCGCGTTCCGCGAAAAGGCGTTCCGCGGCCTCACGCCCGAGTTCATCCGCCCATTCTTGGAAGTTCGAACCCAGATAGCATGCCGTCTCGAACTCGTCGACATCAGGATGCGTGTTGCCGGCAGACAGGGTTCGACCCCGTTCCAGGACCGTCTCGCACTGATTCCCCCAAAGCGCCAGAAAGTCCCGATATCCGAACGGCCTCAAGCCCAGTTGGACGGCCTTTTTGTAACCGATGGTCAGCGCAATGACCAGACATTCGGTGCCTCGCTTCTCCAAAGCCTGAACGACGGGTGCAATCTTTGCGACGTGGCCCGCCCCATAGGTGACAAACAGCGCGCGTCGGCTGCGATCGAGTGAGCGAAACGTCGGCATTTCAGACCATTTCACCGCGCCCCCCCCACACCGCCAGCGCCGCCAGCGCCCGCAGTTCCCGCGTGAAATTGCCTCGCCCATCGCGGTGATGGTCCAGCATGGTGGCGACCACGGCCGGCTCGAACATCTGATCGATCAGCGGGCTCTGTGCAAGCGTCCGGCGCAACCAGTCGTGCAATTCGCCCTTGAACCAGTCGCCGATGGGCACGGTGAACATCTGCTTCTTGCGGTAAGCCAAGTCTTCGCCGATCAGCGGCACGGCGGCGCGTTTGAACCAGTGTTTCTTGTCACCCTGCGGCGACAGTTTGGTCGCGCCACGGGAACGGAAGGCGAATTCCATCATCCGCCAGTCCAGGAACGGCGTGCGCGCCTCAATGCTCACGGCCATGCCCATGCGGTCGGGCTTGACCAGGTTGTTGCCGCTCAGCAGGAGTTGCATGTCGAGGTACAGCGCTTGATTCACCCGGTCGAAGTGAGCGGCTTCCTCGAACCAGGGCTTGGCCGCGACCGAGAAACTGTCGATGCCATCCAGCCGCGCCCGAAGCTCCGGCCGGTACAGCGCGGTCTTCGCTGCCGGTGCGAACAGCGAAATGGCATCAAAGTAATGCCGCTGGAAGTCAGCATCCGACAGTGTGAGCGCGTCCGGCCGGCCAAAAAAAGCGGCGTATTTGTCGTACCCGGCAAACAGCTCGTCGCCGCCATCACCGGTCAGCACCACCTTGACGTGCTTCGCAGCCAGTTCACTGACCCGCAACGTGGGCATGAACGAGGCATCGCCGTGCGGCTGGTCCAGGTGGTGCAACACCAACGGCCAGCGGTCCAGCATGTTGAGTTCGGCCACCTCGCTCGTGTGGTCGCAGCCGAAGCGCCGCGCCGCCTCCAAGGCAAAGACCGACTCGTCATAGCGCGGGTCTTCAAAGCCGATGCAGAAGGTCTTGACCGGCCGATCCACATGGCGCGCCATCAGGCCGACGACGGTGCTGGAATCGACGCCGCCCGACAGAAAGGCGCCGAAAGGAACATCGGCGCGCAGGCGAATGCGGGTGGCGTCGTCCAGCAGCGCCAGGAACTCCTCCGCCCATTCGTCGAACGCGAAGTCCCGCTCGCGTTGGTCGGCCAGGCTCCACCAACGCTGGGTCTGCACCGTGTTGCCTCGCCCGAACCGCATCCAGGTGCCGGGCAACACATGACGAACGCCCTGGTACGCGGTCCACGGAACCGGGACGTAATTGAAGCTCAGGTAGTGGTGAATCGCTTCCAGATCAATAGCAGACTGTGACCGTTTGACGCTGGGTATGGCCCAAAAAGCCTTGATTTCCGACGCGAACAGCATGCGCTGGCCGTCATCGGCCACGTACAGCGGCTTCACGCCGATGCGGTCGCGAGCCAGGTACAGCGCGTCTTCGCGGGCGTCGTCGATGGCGATCGCGAACATGCCGTTCAGTCGTTTCAGGCAGGCAATGCCTTCGCGCTCGTACAGGCGCAGGATGACCTCGGTGTCCGAATGCGTGTCCAGCCGCACGCCTTGCTGCCGCAATTCGGCCGCCAGTTCGACGTGGTTGAAGATTTCGCCGTTCTGCACCACGGCGATCTGTCCGTCGTCGCTCACGAAGGGCTGGTGGCCGCCCCCGATGTCGATGATGGACAGGCGCCGGTTGCCCACGGCCACGCCGCGTGCCGGCGCGTGGTGGACGCCTTCGTCGTCCGGCCCGCGGTGCACCACGCTGCGGGCCATGGCGCGCAGGTCGTCGGCCGACAGTGCGTTGCCGCGGCGATCCCAGTAGCCGAAGATGCCACACATCTCAGTTGGCCCCCTGCCCGCTCAGGCGGCCCAGCGTCCACCAGATGATCCGGGCGTCCAGCCAGAGAGAATGCTCGCGGGCGTAGCGCAGGTCGGCATCCAGCCGCTGTGTGCCTTGCGCGTCTGAGCGGTACAGCGCCTGGGCCAGTCCGGTGATGCCCGGGCGCACGCTGCAACGCAAGGCCCAGTCCGCTTCGGAATACAGGCTGCGCTGCGCCGGCACATCGGGGCGCGGCCCGACGAGGCTCATGTCGCCCAGCAGCACGTTGATCAATTGCGGCAGCTCGTCGATGCTGGTGCGCCGGATGAAGCGGCCGACGCGGGTGATGCGCGGGTCATTGCCGGCCGTGAAGTAGGGTCCGATCGCGGCCGCGTTCTTCACCATGCTGCGGAACTTGTACATGCCAAATTCCCGCCCGCCCCGACCCACGCGGGTCTGACGGAACAGCACGGGCAGGCCGGATTCGGACGCAATGAACAACGCCGTCAGCACCAGCAGGGGGCTCAGCGACAGCAGCGCAATCAGCGCCAGCACCATGTCCAGACACCGCTTCAAGCTACAGCCTCCGCGGCGGGCGCCAGACGCGTTGCGATGCCGGCGATGACGCCCGCAATGCGCACCCGGTCCGCTTCCTGTTGCGCGGCCGATCGTTGGGACAGCTCGAACTCAACCTGGCGCAAGCGGTCCACTTCGGTTTCGAACGGATGCGCCGAAAGGCCCGATGCCGCGGGCCGATGAAACGTCCGCGACAAGATCACCGCCTGCGACCCCAGACGCACATGCTCGGCCAGCACGTCGCGCCCCGGCAGCAGGCCTTCGTCCAGCCGGGCGACGCCGCCAAAACCGAAGCGCAGGCCCTGGCTGCGCGCGGCGTCGGCCACGCCAGCCACGATGCCGCTGGCGAGCGGCTCGAACATGAAGCGCAATCCCAAAGACAGATGCAAGTCGTTCAGGCCCACGTAGATCTCGTGCAGGTCGGGGGTAGCGATCCAGTCGTCCAGCGTGGCCAGCGCGCCGGCAGTTTCCAGCAAAGGCACGACGGGCGCCCGTCCGGCCACCAGGGCCGAGAAGGCCCGCAACTCATCGGCCGTCGTGAACATCGGCAACATCAGCAGGTCCGCGCCCCGCGCCAGCACCGCATCGACCTCGTCCGCGCTCTGCGGGTTCAACGGATTCACGCGAACCATCAGCGGCGCACGACGGAGCACGTCTTTGATCCGCGCCACGTCGTCCAGCTGGTGCTCGCTGATGAAGGTGTTGCGCCCGGCCTGCCGTTCGGCCTTGCCCAGCCGCTCCAGGTCCACCCACAGCCGCATGCCATCCAGCGCGTCGCAGCGGCGCGCAAACGCGGGGTCGTTGGTGATCTGTATGAGTTCAAGCATGGCTGTCCCGGATTATCGCCGCAGCGCATGGCGCAAGTCGGGACCGGAAAGCAGGCCGATGAACACCACGGCGAATGCGGCAGTGACCGCCAAGGTGAGTCCCGTTGGCGTGTCGACGGCCGGCAAGGCGTGCCTTATCCAGGCGGCAAGCATGACGCCCGACAAGGTCGCTGCCATCAAACGAAGCGGCAGCCAGCGTTTCGCTGCGGAACCCAGGGCGACCAGTACCACCGCAGCAACCGTCACGTAGGCCAGGTTCAGCATCACCATCAAACGTTCACCGTCACCGCCGGCCCAGTTGCCGGCGCCCAACAGCCCGGTCAATACGGCTCCATAGGCCAGAGCGGCAAGCCGCATCTTGCCCTGCACCGCCAATACGGTCAGCCCCACCGCGGTGACTGCCTGGGGCAACAAACTCCACGCACCAATTGCGCCCCAAAGAGCAACCCGGCTCAGCGCCGGCGGATCCATGCGGCCCCAGCCGAACAAAAGCGCAGCCAGCGACGGTGCGCCCAAAAAAAGTCCTGCGGCCGCGGCGCAGGCCAAAGTCCAGGCCAGCGCCATGGCAGCCCGGATGGCGGTATCGGCCGCCGCAGACCGGTGTCCCGTGTCAGTGCGGTCCGCCAATGCCCGTGCGATGGCGGGAAACGCGAGTGTGGCGACCAGCTGAATGGCCAGGACCAGCGGCAACTCGATCAGTTTCCACGCGTAGTTGAAGGTCGCCAATGCCCCTTCGCCCGACTGGGAAGCCAATGATCGTGCGACGAAAGGCAGCGCCAGCGGCAGGCCCGCCGACAGCCCCGCCCAAAGCCACACCGATGCGGCGGGGCGGGCCCGTCCCCTGCAGCCGGGACCCGGATCGCATCGGTCCCATCGCCCGCAACGACACCGCGCCGCAAGCGCCACGCCTGCCAGAGCAGGCGCAGGCCCATGGCCAGCAGGAAAAAGAGACAAAAAACCCGAAAAGCCCACGTATTTTTGTGCTCTATCGCTATCCAAAGCATTGCACCGATCAACACCCCGTTGACCACCAGGTTGGCGCCGTACATGCCGGCAAAGTCGCGAAGATGCTGCAGCCGGGTGGACCACAGGGCAGCCAATAACGCCAGCGGAAGCGCCAAGGCGCTCCAGATCATGGCCTCAGAGGCCGTTTCACGCAGAGGTTGCGGGACACCCACCGCCAGAATCGACAGCGCTGGGTCACGGCCAAATCCCAGCAAAAGCCCCAGCCCGGCGCCCAACAGCAGCAGTGAGCGCGCCAGCCTGCGCTGGGTTGCCGCCTGTGCGTCCGGTGTCTGGCGCGCCCAATGTGGCAACAACACATAGGCCAGCGCGCCGCTGGCCAATAATCCGGCCACCCAGTCGGGCAGGGTCAACATCAGCACCACCACGTCGCCCAGGCCCGTTGCGCCAAATGCAGCAGCCTGGGCCGATTCGCGCGCGAGACCGAGAATGCGACTCGCCAGCAACAGGGACAGGGACAGCAAACCGGCGCGCAGCAACATGGCGCCGATTATGGATTCAGCCAAAGGATCACTCTTCAGAATCGGGGAGCCGAAAAAACTAAAATCTCCTGTTTTGGCGAATAGTGCCTGTGGCACCGCCTTCTGCTGGCGCCCGCCGCGCCCCTTACCCAGCCTGCCCATGTCCGAGACCACCCCTACCCCAGCCCCCCAGGATGAAAACCAGCTGATCGCCGAACGCCGCGAAAAGCTCAAGGCACTGCGCGAGGCTCAGGCCCAAGGCAAAGGCGTCGCATTCCCGAACGATTTCAAGCCCGAAGACCATGCCGCCGCATTGCTGGTGGCGCATGGGGACAAACCGGCAGAGGCATTCACCGGCGACAATGCGATCACAGTTACCGCCAAGATCGCCGGCCGGATGATGCTCAAACGGGTGATGGGCAAGGCCAGTTTCGCGACGCTCCAAGACGCCACCGGACGCTTTCAGATTTACGTCACCCGTGATGGCGTCGGCGAAGAAGCCTACACGGCCTTCAAGCACTGGGACCTGGGTGACATCGTGGCGGCAGAAGGCACCCTGTTCAAGACCCGTACCGGCGAGTTGTCGGTACAGACGACCCACATCAGGCTCCTGACAAAAAGCCTGCGTCCCATGCCGGACAAGTTTCACGGCATCCACGACCAGGAGGTCAAGTACCGCCAGCGCTACGTGGATCTGATGACCGACGAGGCGGCCCGCAAGCGCTTTGTCGCTCGCAGCAAAGCCGTCAGTGGCATCCGCGAATTCATGGTCGCGCATGAGTTTCTGGAAGTTGAAACACCCATGCTGCACCCGATCCCGGGCGGGGCCAATGCCAAGCCCTTCGTGACCCACCACAATGCGCTGGAGCAGGAGATGTTCCTGCGCATTGCACCCGAGCTCTACCTCAAGCGCCTGATCGTGGGCGGCTTCGAGCGCGTGTTCGAGATCAACCGCAACTTCCGCAACGAGGGCATCTCGGTCCGGCACAACCCGGAATTCACCATGATGGAGTTCTATGCGGCGTACTGGAACTATCGTGATCTCATGGGGTTTACCGAGCAACTCATCCGCGATGCAGCACTCAAGGCCGTGGGTACGCTGCAGCTGAGTTACCAGGGTCGCGGGGTCGATCTGTCCCAACCCTTTGCGCGCCTGACCATCCGCGAGGCCATCTTCCAGTACACCGAAGCCGGCGCCCATGTGGACGACACCGCCTGGCTGATCAGCGCCCTCAAGAAGCTGGGCAAGACCGACGAGAAGGACAAGCTGTCCACCCGCAGCCTGGCCAGCCTGCAGGTGCTGTACTTTGAAGAAACCGTGGAAGACAAGCTCTGGCAGCCGACCTTCATCATGGAGCACCCGACCGAGATTTCCCCGCTGGCGCGCGCCAACGACGCCCGCCCCGAGGTGACCGAACGGTTTGAGCTCTACATCACCGGCCGCGAATTCGGCAATGGTTTTTCCGAGCTCAATGACGCCGAAGACCAGGCCGCCCGTTTCCACGCCCAGGTGGCGGCCAAGGACGGTGGTGACGACGAAGCCATGTTCTACGACCACGACTTTGTCCGCGCGCTGGAATACGGCATGCCGCCCACCGGCGGCTGCGGCATCGGCATCGACCGCCTGATGATGCTGCTGACCGACAGCCCCAGCATCCGGGACGTCATCCTGTTCCCGGCGCTGCGCCGCGAGCACGACACGCCGGCGCCCCGACGCGAGGCCTGAACGCCCCTTCCCCGCCCTTGGGGGGCGTCAGGACCGGGGAATGTCGCGGGCTTCGACGTCGGTCACATCGTCCGCTGCGGGCCGGCGGACACCGGTTCGGGCCGCCGCCCCGTCGGCCGCAGCCGTCGGGCGCCACCGGCCTTGCCGGCTTCGCACCACACGCCAGGTTTCCCACAGCGCGGGGCGCCGGCCGGTGAGCAGCGCCCGCAACACGACGAACAATGCCACCACCACCCCCGCCGCCAGCAGGCTGAGCGCAAAAACAGCCGCCAGGGCAGCCAGCAGGAATCGCAGCAACAGCGACAGGGTGCGCTGCAGGAGTGTGGACATCAGGATCATCCCTTCCGGCGCGAAAGCGCGCGCCTCGGTGAACAAGGTCTGCAGATGGGGACTGCGCCGCGAATGACCAGCCCCGGCGTCACCCCTGCCCCCAAAAAATCCGCTCCTCAGGGCAACAACGCCAGCGCCTGCTGGTAGGTGGTGCTGCACATCAGCGCATCCCACGGCGCCGGGATGCCGGCCGGCAGCAGCGACAGGCGCCGCAGCTCGCTGGCTTCGCGCGCCTGCCAGCGGCCTTTGAGCTGGGCTTCCGCCAGGCCGTCCAGCAGTTCGTCCACCGCCTGGCCGCCGTCCAGGCTCTGGTTGCACAGCAGCACCAGGTCGCAGCCTGCGTCCAGTGCCGCCACCGCCGCTTCGGTGTAGCCCACCTCCCGGCCGTCGATCCGCCGGGCGCCGGCCATCGACAGGTCGTCACTGAAGATGGCCCCGTCAAAACCCAGCTGCCGGCGCAGGATGTCCTCCAGCCAACGGCGCGAGAAACCCGCCGGGCGGCTGTCCACCCGTGGATACACCACATGCGCGGGCATGACACTGGTCAGCACCGAACTGAGCCAGCCATACGGCGCCGCATCGTCAGCGAGGATGGCCTTGAGGCTGCGCCGGTCGACCGGAATCTCGGTGTGGGAGTCGGCGCGCACAAAGCCATGCCCCGGGAAATGTTTGCCGCAGGCCGCCATGCCGGCGCGCAGCAGCCCGTGCATCAGGCTTTTGGCCAGCACGGTGACGACCCGCGGGTCGGCATGAAAGGCCCGGTCACCAATCACGCTGCTGCGGGACTGGTCGGTGTCGGCCCAGTCCAGGTCCAGCACCGGGGTGAAGCTGAAATCCACGCCGCAGGCGCGCAGTTCGGCCGCGAGCACGTAGCCGGCGGCGCTGGCCGCGTTCTGCGCCCGCAGGGCGCCGGAGCCGGGTGCCCCTTTGCCATCGTCCATCCACATCTGTCCGAAAGCCCGCATCGGCGGCAGGTGGGTGAAGCCGTCGGTGCGAAAGCGCTGCACCCGCCCGCCTTCATGGTCGACGCAGATCAGCAGATCCTCCCGCACCGCCTTGATCTGGGCGCACAGCTCGGCCAGCTGGGCGCGGTGGTGCCAGTTGCGGGCAAACAGGATCAGTCCACCGGTCAACGGGTGGGCCAGACGGCGCCGATCGTCGGCGTTCAACGCCGTGCCGGCGATGTCCAGAATCAGGGGAGCGTGCGGGTTCATGGGGATCCAGAACGATAATGATGTCATTTTTGATAGCAAACAATGACCATTTTACGCTGGGTAACGGCCATTTTTATTACTATTTTTGTTCCACCACGCAGAAACTGGCCGCGTAGTCGGTCTCGTCGGTCACGCTGACGTGCGCCACCAGGTTGCGGGCCTCGAACCAGGTCTTCAAACCGCCATGCAGCACGATGGCCGGCTTGCCACTGACCTCTTTGGTGATTTCGCACAGGCGCCAGCTCATGGGCAAACGCATGCCCAGGCCAATCGCCTTGGAAAACGCCTCCTTGGCCGAAAACCGCGTGGCCAGGTAGCGCACACCCCGCTCCGGCCAGCGCACGCTGCGCGCCTGCCACACCGCCAGTTCGCCGTCACTGAGCACTTTGCGGGGGAAACGGTCGCCGTGCCGCTCCAGGCTGGCGCGGATGCGGCGTACATCGCAGATGTCGGTGCCGATGCCGTAGATCATCGGCCCGCCGCGTCGATGCAGGCCAGATAACCGCGGACGGTGGCCGCATAGCCCTGTTCCAGCGCGTCGGCGATCAGGGCGTGGCCGATCGACACTTCCGACACGCCGGGCACGGCGCGCAGGAAATCGGTCAGGTTGTCCTGGCTCAGATCGTGTCCGGCGTTCACCCCCAGGCCGGCCTCGCGCGCGGCAGCGGCGGCGGCCGCATAGCGCGCCAGCTGCGTGGCCTGTCCCGCATGCCCCCACGCAGCGGCATAGGGCTCGGTGTACAGCTCCACCCGGTCGGCACCGACCGCACGGGCCGCCGCCATCTGTTCGGGCACCGGATCCATGAACAGGCTCACCCGTACCCCCAGCGCGCGGCACTCATGAATCAGCGGACGCAGACGCGCGGCATCGTCCGGAAAGCTCCAGCCGTGGTCGCTGGTGAACTGCCCCTGGCTGTCGGGCACAAAGGTCACCTGGTGCGGTCGCACCTGGCGCACAAAGTCCATCAGGTTTTGGAAGGGGTTGCCCTCGATGTTGTATTCCCGGTCCGGCCAGTCCTGCATCAGCGTGGCGAGATCGAACACATCCTGCGCGCGGATGTGCCGCTCGTCCGGCCGGGGATGCACGGTGATGCCGTGCGCACCGGCCTGCAGGCACTGCGTCGCTGCGCGGGTGACGGACGGGATGCCCAGATGCCGGGTGTTGCGCACCAGCGCAACCTTGTTGACGTTGACGGAAAGAGCGGTTGTGGTGGCCATCACAGGTTCTGCAGGTCGATCATCATCTGGCGGGTGCGCAGCGTGCCGGTGCCGCAATGGTAGTTCAGCAGCGTGCGCAGCTGGGGGCGAAGGCCGGCGCCGCACGCAGAACACGCACGCAAAGTTGCCGTGTAGGGCGCGCTGTCGTCCAGCGCAGTCTGCAAGGCGCGCCAATCGGTGCCGCTCAGCGTGGCGGAATCATCCGCGTGGGCCTCGCGCAGCCCACCCTCGGGGACCAGGCAATAGCGCGCCCCATCGTTCAATGGCGCCAAGGTCAAGGTCTGGGAATCGAGCTGGGGCAGGAGGCCAATTTCGCGCAGCAAAAGCAACTCGAACGCACGCAGCGCGGTATGCATCAGATCATCGCCCCCACGGGCAAGCAGCTGAACGGCCGCGCCGTACACGTCAAACAGGGCTGGATGTGGGTCATCCCGGGCCAGCAGTCGCATCAGCAATTCGTTGAGGTAGTAGCCTGAAAGCAGGTTGGCACCGGTTGGCATCACCTGGCCGCCCCCCCATTCGACCGATTTCAGGGTGCGAATCTCCGCATCGCCGCCGAAGCTGATCCGAAGCGGCTGCAAGGGCAGCAGCACCGGGCGATAGCTGGAGCTGGGACGTTTGGCACCTTTGGCCACGAGGGCAATGCGTCCGTGTTCGCGTGTGAACACTTCCAGAATAAGGCTGGACTCGCTCCAGTCGTAGCGGTGCAACACATAGGACGGCTCGTCGGAAATCCGCTTCATAGGTGCCTGGTCAGGGTCGTCGCGGACCCCGGCATTCACTCGTAGCCAAAGCTGCGAACCCGGGCATCATCATCTGCCCATCCCGAGCGAACCTTGACCCACAACTCAAGGAACACTTTGCACTCAAGCAGTTTCTCCAGATCCTGGCGCGCCTCGGTCCCGATACGCTTGAGCCGTTCACCCTTCTCGCCGATCACCATCGCTTTGTGACCATCCCGTTCGACCACAATGGTGGCTGCGATACGCAACAGCCGCCCGTGTGCCTTGCTTTTTTCCTCATCGAAACGGTCAATGATCACCGTGGAGGTGTAGGGCAGTTCGTCACCGGTCAAGCGAAACAGCTTCTCGCGAACCAGTTCGCTGGCCAGGAATTTCTCGCTGCGGTCGGTCAGTTCGTCTTCGGCGTACCACCACGGTTGCTGGGGCAGGTATTTGGCGCAGATAGCCAGTAACCGTTCGATATCACCCTTGTTCTTCGCCGACATCGGAACAAATTCGGTGAACGGATGGCGATCCTGCATCTGGCGCAACCAGGGTGCCACATCGGCACGGCGATGCACGGTATCGAGCTTGTTGGCAAGCAGCACCACGGGAGTCCCGGGCTTGAGCAGTGACAGCACTTGCGCATCGGCCGGGCCGAAGTGTCCCGCCTCGACCACAAATAGCACCAGATCGACATCTCCCACCGCACCCAGTACCGTGCGGTTCAGCGATCGGTTGAGGGCGGAGGCATGCCGGGTCTGAAAGCCCGGCGTATCAACAAAAACGAATTGGGGTCCACCCCCTTCGGCGTCGGCCAGCGTGCGAATTCCGGTAATGCGATGCCGTGTGGTCTGCGCTTTGCGCGACGTAATGCTGACCTTCTGCCCCACCAGCGCATTCATCAGGGTCGACTTGCCCACATTGGGTCTGCCGACAATGGCCACCAGCCCACACCGTTGGTTCGCGTTGGCGTCGGCGCCACCCTCGGGCTCCCCAATGATGGAACGAGAACCTTTTCGGTCGTTACCCTTCGTCAAGTCGTCTCCTGTTGCTATATTTTCAGGATCGTTCATCGCTCACCCCGCTGGTGCAGTTGGACAAGCATCGCTTCAGCGGCCGCCTGTTCGGCCGCTCGCCGGGTGGGCCCGCTACCCGGCGCGGACAAAGCCCATTCCTTCACCTCGCAGTGCACATCAAACACCTGCTGGTGCGCGGCGCCCCGGGTCGCCGCAACACGATAGACCGGCAATTGCATTCTGCGCGCCTGCAACCACTCCTGCAGTCCGGTCTTCGCATCCTTGGCTGCAGCGCTCATGCGCGGGGTGATGTCAACCCGCTCGTACAGCCGATGGACCAGGGCACTCGCGGCTTCAAAGCCGGCATCCAGATACACCGCGCCGATGACGGCCTCCAGGGCATCCGCCAAGATGGAGGCGCGCGCCTGCCCGCCCGACCGCAGCTCACCCTCACCCAGGCGCAAATGGGTCGGCAAGCCAAAGTCAAGCGCCAGCTGGTGCAAGGTATCCTGGCGCACCAGTTTCGCGCGCACGCGCGAGAGGTCCCCTTCAGGCAGACTCTGAAGCCGCTGAAACAAAAGGCTGGCAACACCGAGATTGAGGACCGCATCGCCCAGGAACTCCAGGCGTTCATTGTGATCTGCGCTGAAGCTCCGGTGGGTCAATGCCTGTATCAGCAAGCCCGGGTGACCGAAACGGTGTCCGATACGGGCTTGCAAACCCGCCAGAGGAGCGTCCGCGGTCACTTGGACCGACCGGCGTACTTCATCAGCAGGTATGCCGGTCCGACCAGATGGATTTCACGGGTGTACTCGAACGCCACGACCACCTTGTCACCTTCCTTGGTGATCTCCAGGTCCTGTGCCTTGATCGATGTGATGTTGTCCACGGCAGCTGTCCGGTCAAACAGGTTGCGCACCTCGGCAACGGTCGTTCCCTCAGATGCTTTGCGCACGGCCTTGAGTACTGACTGGTATTCGACGGCCGTCGGCACAACTTGGGCACCGACTACGGCCAGAACGCCCAGCACGGCCGCCACAAACAGCAAGCCGAGGAAAGTGATGCCCCTTTGGGCCGCGCGCGAGGCTGAGGTCATATTGCAATCCATCCCGATGAATGTGGTCAGTTGAAGGAGCCGATCCGGCCCAGGTTGCTGAAGTTCATCCAGACGAAAAACGCCTTGCCGACGATGTTGCGGTCCGGCACAAAACCCCAGTAACGCGAATCAAGCGAATTATCGCGGTTGTCGCCCATCATGAAATAGTGGCCCTCGGGCACCTTGCACACCACGCCTTCGATACTGTAGCGGCAGTTCTGCCGGTACGGAAAGTCATCGGTACCCTGGATAAAGGCCGGACGTTCCTTGTCCAGGATGAACCTGTGCGCCGTCGGACCGAGGGCCTCCTGCCCATGCTGGAAGTAGCGCATAACGGATTCGTCGAAGTACTCCGCTAGGACATGAACCGGAACCTCCTTGCCATTGATCGACAGGCGCTTGTTCAGGTAGGCAACCTCATCGCCGGGGACCCCTACGACCCGCTTGATGTAATCCATGCTGGGGCGCGGCGGGTATCGAAAGACCATCACGTCACCGCGCTGCGGAGGGGTGCCACCGGTGATTTTGGTATTGATGACCGGCAGGCGAATGCCGTAAGTGAACTTGTTCACCAGAATCAGGTCGCCGATTTCCAGCGTGGGAATCATCGAGCCGGACGGAATTTTGAACGGCTCGAACAGAAACGATCGCAGCAGGAATACTGCCACGATCACCGGAAACAGCCCCGCAGTCCAGTCCAGCCACCAGGGCTGCGCCAAAACGGCGTTGCTTGCCTGCGTGACATCCCCATCAACCTGGGTTATTCCCATGCGGGAGAGCTCTTCGCGACGCCGCGTATCTTCTGCCAGCAGCGTGTCAGCAGCACGCCGGCGTTGGGGCAGAAAGTAAAAACGCTCGGCGAGCCAATAAAGACCGGTGACAACCGTCGCCAGAAACAACAGCAGGGCGAAATTGCCCTCCAGAAATCCCAGGTACCATGAGCCGGCGTAGCCGACAAATCCCGCCAGGATCATCGCAGTCAAAATTTGCATCAGTCCTCCACTTGCAGTATGGCGAGGAATGCCTCTTGCGGGACCTCTACCGAGCCGATCTGTTTCATGCGCTTTTTGCCCGCCTTCTGCTTTTCAAGCAACTTTCGCTTGCGGGTGATGTCGCCGCCGTAGCATTTCGCCAGCACGTTCTTGCGCAGCGCCTTGATCGTTTCCCGGGCAATGATGTTGGCACCGATCGCCGCCTGGATTGCCACGTCGAACATCTGGCGGCTGATGATCTCGCGCATCTTGGCGGCAACGGCCCGCCCCCGGTACTGCGACTGGCTGCGATGCACGATGATCGAAAGCGCGTCGACCTTTTCGCCGTTGAGCAGGATATCCACCTTGACGACGTCGGAGGCGCGGTACTCCTTGAACTCATAATCCATAGAGGCATAGCCGCGGCTGACCGACTTGAGCTTGTCGAAGAAGTCGAGCACGATTTCCCCTAGCGGCAGTTCGTAGGTGAGCATCACCTGCCGACCGTGGTAGGCCATATTGAGCTGCACGCCGCGTTTCTGATTTGCCAGCGTCATCACCGGGCCCACGTATTCCTGCGGCATGTACAGGTGCACCGTCACAATAGGCTCGCGGATTTCCTGGATGCGTCCCTGTTCCGGCATTTTGGAGGGGTTCTCGACCATGATGACTTCGCCGTCGCCTTTGACAACCTGGTAGACCACACTCGGTGCCGTGGTAATGAGGTCCTGGTCGAACTCCCGTTCGAGACGCTCCTGCACGATTTCCATGTGGAGCAAGCCAAGAAAGCCACAACGGAATCCGAACCCCAAAGCCTGTGAAACCTCGGGCTCGAAATGCAGCGATGCGTCGTTCAGCTTGAGTTTCTCAAGGCTGTCACGCAACGCGTCGTACTGGTTGGCTTCGGTGGGGTACAAGCCGGCGAAAACCTGTGGCTGTATCTCCTTGAATCCGGCAAGCGGCTCGGTTGCAGGCCCCGCGTTATTCGGCAGCTTTTTCTCCAGTGTCACCGTGTCGCCAACTTTGGCCGCCTGGAGCTCCTTGATACCGGCAACGATGTACCCCACCTCTCCGGCCGAGAGGTTGTCCCGGGGTTGATTCGCCGGGGTAAACACGCCGAGACTCCCCGCCTCGTAGGCGGCACCGGTCGCCATCAGCTTGATGCGCTCACCTTTGAGCAGTCGACCATCTACCACCCGCACCAGCATCACCACACCCACGTAGGTGTCGAACCAGCTGTCGATAATCATGGCGCGCAGAGGGCCATCGGGATTTCCCCTCGGCGCGGGCACCTTGGCGACAATGGATTCCAGAATATCGTCGATACCCATTCCAGTTTTGGCCGAACACGGGATCGCCTCCGAGGCGTCAATTCCGATCACGTCTTCCACTTCGGACTTGGCGTTTTCCGGATCGGCCTGCGGCAAATCCATTTTGTTCAGTACCGGCAACACCTCTACGCCGAGATCCAGCGCCGTGTAGCAATTGGCTACGGTCTGGGCCTCGACACCTTGCGAAGCGTCGACGACAAGCAAAGCTCCCTCACAGGCCGATAGCGAACGGCTGACCTCATAGGAGAAATCGACATGGCCGGGGGTGTCGATCAAATTGAGGTTGTAGACCCCCCCATCACGAGCGCGGTATTGGAGGGATGCGGTCTGGGCCTTAATGGTGATCCCGCGCTCTTTCTCGATATCCATGGAATCGAGAACCTGGGCCTGCATTTCACGCTCCTCCAGCCCGCCGCACCGCTGGATCAGGCGATCGGCCAAGGTGGATTTGCCGTGATCAATATGGGCAATGATCGAAAAGTTCCGGATGTGCTTCATCAAACCTGCGCGCGGGGCGACGTGTGTACGGTAACGGGAAACGAAAAAAGGGCGCGCCAGCTTGAGACGCGCCCTGAACCAACAATCTTTGGCAACTGCGAAGGTTGGGACCGCATTGTAGGCAAAAAAAGGTGTCCCGCTCGTGATAGCAGTTTTGAGCCCGTGCGCCGGCAGCCCTCTGTTGCGGAGGGGGTCACGCCCCCCCGCAAGGAGGTCGCACCAATTTGAAGTGTATGAGTCCCCGAATTCAACGCCCAGGCTTCAGAAGGATGAACTGAGCCCATTCGCCTCGGCGGATCAGCAGGTGGACGGGCTTGCCTCGATCGAGACGGGATGCAATCGCTTCGAAGTCCTTCAAGCTGCCTATTTCGTTATTGGCCACTTGGACAATCACATCACCCTCACGCAGACCGGAACGCGCTGCGATATCGGACACCGCCTCAATGCGAACGCCGCCTTTGATTCGCAGTTCCTTTTTCTGCGTGTCGCTCAGGTCACTCAAGGTCAGCCCCCACGCCTGGCCGGCCGGATTCGGGCGGTTCTTGTCATCCCGTTCCGGGACCTTTCGCGCCTGCTTCTCACCCTCCACTTCACCGATGGTCACCACCAGTTCCTGCGTCTTGCCGCGGCGGAACACGGTAAGAGTACTGCGGGTTCCGGGTTTGGTGTTGCCGACGAGGCGCGGAAGATCGGAAGCTTTTTCAATGTTTCGACCATCCAGTTTGGTGATGATGTCACCGGCCTCGAGGCCGCCCTTTTCAGCCGGCGAGCCACTTTCGACACCCCGGACCAGCGCACCATGCGGACGCCCGAGCCCTATGGATTCGGCGATGTCTTTGGACACCTGGTCAATCTGAACACCGATGCGTCCGCGGGTCACCCTCCCACTGGACTTGAGCTGTTCGCCCACACGCATCGCTTCGTCAATCGGGATCGCGAAGGCAATGCCCATGTAACCGCCCGATCGGGAGTAAATCTGGCTGTTGATACCAACCACTTCTCCGCGGAGATTGATCAAAGGCCCTCCGGAGTTTCCCGGATTGATCGCTACATCGGTCTGAATGAAGGGGAGGTATTCGCCGGTATCTCGTTGTTTCGCGCTGACGATACCTGCAGTAACGGTGTTGTCCAAACCAAAAGGAGAGCCAATGGCCACCACCCATTCACCAGCCCTCAATCGACCAACGTCGCCGATCTTGACGGCGGGCAACCCGCTCGATTCGATTTTTACAAGCGCCACATCGGTCCGCTTGTCCGCTCCGACGATTCGCGCTTTGAACTCCCGTTTGTCCGTCAAGGTCACCAGCACTTCATCCGCATCTTCGACAACGTGCGCGTTCGTCATGATGTAGCCATCGGCTGAGAGTATGAATCCTGAGCCAACGCCGCGTGGTCTCGCGTCCTCCTCCTGTGGGCGACCCGATCGCGGGCCGGGCTGGCGGGGCGCATTGGGCAACGGCACACCAAAAAAGCGGCGGAAGAACTCCTGCATTTCATCTTCCGCCGCGCCGCCTCCCGACGCCGAGCGGGACTTCTCCAGGGTTCGGATATTCACCACGGAAGGACCGACCTGTTCCACCAAATCAGCAAAGTCGGGCAGTGCCCGCGCACTGGCCATACCCGATTGGGCATGCGCCGACGCCAAGCCCAATACCAGATTGGCAGTACCGACTGACAAAGCAAGAAGAAAAACGGATACCAGATTTCTTTTCGACAGTTTCATCGTCAACCTTTCAGTCTCATTGGGAAACGAGGATGCAGAGCAAGAAGATGGGGACTCAGGGCCTGCGCACAAGAGCCTTTGCAAATAGTTGCAGGGTCGACAGCGGCACTTCACCTACGGCCGTGATCCACCAGTCATCGGTGCGCTGTCCCCAACTACCGGTTGCGCCCATGACCCGCGCTCCTTCGGTCTGGTGGCGCTGGCGATCATGGGGCTCCATGAAGAGCGAGACCGTCGCCAGCCCATCCGAGAAGGTCCACTGAACAATTGCGGCGCCGCTCGGGACAGAGCCGCGTCGATAGCAGCTGACCGGACGAAATCCCGCGACGGGTGTGCGCAGATGCCAACCTTCTTCGGCCGCGGTGGTTGGAGTTTGCGCCAATCTCTCCTGACGATATCCATCTGTCTGGGTCATTTCGCGTGACAGGTGTTCCATACGGACCGGAGCGTTGATTTGCAACTCCGTAAACGCGACCTGTTCCAATGCCTTACCGTCGCCATCGAGTGTTTCTATCCGGAGCATCAAACCGGTGGTTCGTTCGCTCCAGATTCGGTAGCCATACCGTAGCGTGTCTTTCGGGACAATACGAAATCGCTCCGCATCGTGCCCGGCAACCCGCTCGGACCCATCCGACCGAAGCAGGTAATGGTCCGCAATTGTGTGATTTCCGCTTCGCAGCAAGCCCGGGAAAGTGGCGAGCCCCTGCCGCTGCTCGTTACGTACAACCCGCGAGTCCTGCAGAAACGTGACAACCTGTTCATTTCTCCTTATCGTCGTCCGCGGCGCTCCCGTCAACGATTCGATCTTCTCGATCTGTTGGCGCCCGTCGCAGACATGCCAAACCTTTGCTGCCGAAGAACCGCCCCCAGACTGCGTCACCACAACCGTTCCGACGAAACTGCGCTGCCGTGCTGCTTCATGCAAACGAAGCAACCACTCTCCAATTGAGCGATCACCTTGAGGCGCCGGTTCAGCAGCCTGTACGGCAAGGGCAGGCAGCGTCAGAGCACCCGCCAGCATCCACAACAGCACCATCGAAAGCCGAAGGAAACGACTACTGGTCCACTGGTAGTAATAAATCGGCGTCATTTCACCTGCAGAAACTGCTGCTACCCGTTTCACCGATGCGTCGAGTCAAAGGCGGCATTACGAACAAAGCCCGCCGGCATCTGAAGTGCCGAAGCCCCGCTGACCTGACGATGAGCGGCCAGCATTTCATCAAGGACCGGATCGCGCAATATCACCGTGCCACCCGATCCAAGTGACGACGACGGGTTGCCTTGGCTGCGTGCAGCTATTTGCGCGCCTTCGCGTAAACCCGGATTTTCTATCGCGGACCACGCCAACGCACCAACTGCCACAAACACAGCCACTCCCGCCACAGCCCGCCAAAGAAACAACGATTCATTCGCTGCGTCCGCTTGCCGATTCCTGCCGGCCTTATCCGGACGCCCGGCAGACCTTTGCTCCAATTCCTGTCGCGCACTGCGGCCACCCGACATGATCTCGAGATCGATACGAGCCCGAACCTTTGAAACGAACTGCGGGGTGACAAGTGGCAAGGGCTGGTTTCCCGCTTTCAAGGTGTCGCCGATCACGTGGTACGCCTTCCATGACACGAGCGCCCGTTCGTCAGCACAAAGACCAAGGAGCGCATCGTCCAACTCGGCAGGCAAGACGCGACCGTCCATCAGGTCGGACACCAACTGCCCCGGGTCTGCATTCGGGGACGCTCCAGATAATTCCTCAATACCGGCTACCATCTTTTTCCCCCTTGGCTTTCCAATAGCGGACGAATCTGCTGCGAAATCGCTTCGCGGGCACGGAAAATCCGCGATCGAACGGTTCCGATCGGACAATTCATCGCGACAGCTATCTCCTCGTAAGTTAAGCCTTCCATTTCACGGAGCACAATGGCTTGACGAATATCCTCGGGTAGAGCATCAAGTGCTTTTTGTACATGTCGCGCAATTTCTCGTGCGGCATACTCGGTTTCTGGCGTCTCCTGGGTGCTTTGTTCTTCCTGGGACGAAGAAGTTTCACTTTCTTCGTCCGCTTTGTGGAGCGTGCTCTCGAATACGACCGGATCCCGCCGCAAATCCATCAGTGACTTTTTCGCTGTGTTGACGGCAATTCGGTAGAGCCACGTATAGAACTGTGCATCGCCGCGAAACTGATGCAATGCCCGCCAGGCGCGAACGAAGGTTTCCTGGGCGATGTCTTCCACAAGTTCGGCGTCACGCACAAACCGCCCTATCAGCCGGTGGATGCGCCTCTCGTACTTGACGACCAGCAGATCGAACGCCCGGGTATCCCCGGCCATGGCCAACTCAACCAGACGCGTGTCGGTATCGGTCAGATTGGGGCTAGGTGTTTCGATTGTCAACGGATGGACTGAGTTCTCAAAGGCTTTCCAGATCGTCGGGCCCGCCGCTACGCCTTGATCTGGCCCCCGTGATCCGCCAGAGAACTGGGCGGCGCCGAATATACCGCACAACGCAGCAAATGCCATTTCCCCGAGTCCGAGCCGGAATCCAGCCAGAACCAGCGTGTATTTGTGGGCCACCTGGCCTGCGCGCCGGGTTCGTCATCTCCGGTAAAGCAGATCAGCAAATGGGTCCCCAGGTCGATCCGAACCTGGGGCTGCGAAAGCGGCTGCGAAGCTTCCGCGTGTATCCATAGCCATCCCGATGCGGACCACACGAGCTCTCCCGGTCGCCCCAGTTGCACCCATGCCTGCCATGCAAGAAGCCATTGAATACCCATCGCCACGCCAGATGCCACTGTCGCCGGTAGCCCCGGACGGACCAAAAACACCATCCACGCCAGGAGGACTGCAGTCGCAAGGCAAAGGCCCGCAATGAAGTGACCTAAAAGGCGCGAACGCCCCACCGGGTATTGCACCGACGGGGCGTACCGGCTCACCTGGTCAGACGCGCCGAAACACCAAGCTGCCGTTGGTTCCGCCAAATCCGAAATTGTTCTTCAGGGCAAAATTCAAAGGCCGGTGACGTGCTTGGTTGGCGCAGTAATCCAGATCGCACTCCGGATCCTGGTTGGCTATATTGATAGTGGGAGGACAGATTTGATGGTGGATCGCCAGCACGGTAAAAAGGCTTTCCAGGCCACCCGCCCCACCCAGCAAGTGACCGGTCATTGATTTCGTGGAACTGATCACGGTTTGTGCTGCATGATCACCCAACGCCGCCTTGATCGCGTTGGACTCGTTGACATCACCCAAGGGGGTCGACGTGCCGTGTGCGTTAACGTAGTCGATCTGGTCTGGGTTGATGCCGGCATTACGCATCGCAGCAACCATGGCCCTCCGGGGGCCGTCCATGTTCGGAGCCGTCATATGCCCAGCATCTGCACTCATGCCGAAGCCCGCCAGTTCTGCGTAAATGCGGGCGCCGCGGGCTTTGGCGTGCTCCATCTCTTCAAGCACCAATACCCCGGCACCTTCGCCCAGAACAAACCCATCCCTGTCTTTGTCCCATGGGCGGGATGCGGCTTTGGGGTCGTCGTTTCGTGTCGAAAGCGCCCGCATGGCCGCAAATCCCCCTATCCCCAAGGGAGAGACTGTTGCCTCCGCGCCACCAGCGACTACGACGTCGGCATCACCATACTCGATCAGGCGGCCCGCTTCCCCAATGCAGTGCAGGCCGGTTGTACAAGCCGTGACAATGGCAAGGTTCGGACCTTTGAAACCGAAACGCATCGACACATGACCTGAAATCATGTTGATGATCGAAGCCGGAACAAAAAACGGAGTGATACGTCGTGGACCACGAGCCACCAGTTCGGCATGCGTGTTCTCGATAAGGGGCAATCCGCCAATTCCCGAACCGATCACACAACCTACACGGCTCGCGGAATCCTCATCCAGTTGGTCACCGAAACGGATTCCGGCATCCCGAACCGCCTGATCCGCAGCGGCAATGCCGTAGTGGATAAACGTATCCATAGTCCGCGCTTCTTTCGCAGACATGTAACTCTCCACGTCGAATCCGCGAACCTCACCGGCAATGCGACTGGAGAAGGCAGAAGCATCGAACTTTGAAATATGGTCGATTCCGGATCGACCCGCCAACAGGTTGGACCACGCCTCCCCCACCGTGTTGCCCACGGGGCTGATGCAGCCCAAACCCGTGACGACAACGCGACGACGGGTCATCAACAATCAAGCCTGCTTGGACAGGGCGTAATCGATAGCGGCCTGGACCGTCGTGATCTTTTCCGCGTCTTCGTCAGGGATCTCGATCCCAAACTCATCTTCGAGCGCCATGACCAGTTCAACGGTATCCAGCGAGTCAGCGCCCAGATCGGCAACAAACGCCTTTTCATTTGTCACCTGGGATTCTTCAACACCGAGTTGTTCGGCGATGATTCGTTTGACTCGTGCTTCAATATCACTCATGGTTCCCTCTGAGGGTTGTGAAAAAAAAGGATTTTACTCATGCTAGGGAGATCGCCCTAGCGGACAGGTTCGCCAGATCAGGCCATGAACATGCCGCCATTGACATGGATCTCTTGCCCTGTGATGTACGCCGCGCCGGGGCCCGCCAGAAAAGCCACCAAATGGGCCACATCAGCGGGCTTGCCCAGATGCCCAAGCGGTATCTGGTCCAAGAGCGCCTTTTGCTGCTCAGGCGGCAACGCCGCTGTCATATCGGTTTCAATGAATCCCGGCGCCACACAGTTCACAGTGATGCGACGACTGCCAAGCTCACGCGCCAAAGCGCGGGTCATACCGGCAACGCCCGCTTTCGACGCAGCATAGTTTGCCTGCCCCGGGTTGCCTGACGCACCTACGACACTGGTGATGTTGATGATGCGGCCATGTCGCTGTTTCATCATGGGGCGAATAACGGCACGGCTGAGCCGGAAAACCGCATTGAGGTTGGTGTCAACAACAGCGGTCCAGTCAGCGTCGCGCAAGCGCATGGCGAGATTGTCGCGGGTTATGCCCGCATTGTTCACCAGCACGTTCAGTGATCCGAATTCACGAACTATCTCGTCAATCAATGCCTCTGCCGCGTTTGGATCGTTGACGTCGAGTCGTGCGCCGCGACATCCTTCGTGAACCGAAAGGGTGCTGCTGATTCGTTGAGCGCCGTCATCCGTGGTGGCTGTGCCGACAACTTTAAATCCGGAACGCGCCAACTCCAATGCGATTGCCGCCCCAATCCCACGTGAAGCGCCTGTAACCAGGGCGATTTTGCCTGCCTCGTTGCTTGTATTCATTCTGATGATTCCTTATGTAGCAGGGATGCATCCCGTCAGCTGCGCAAATGCGCCAAAACCTCGGTGAGGCTCACACTGTCATGAACTGCGAGTCCACTCATTCCAGCGTCAATTCGACGGACCATACCGGTGAGAACTTTGCCCGGCCCACTTTCGACAACGGTCTCAACACCCCGTGCACGAATGGCCTCTACGGTCTGGACCCAGCGCACCGGCCCGAAGGCTTGCCGGTAAAGTGCGTCGCGGATGCGCCCGGGATCATGTTCAACCATGACGTCAATGTTGTTCAGCACGGGAATCATGGGGGTTGCGAGTTCAGTCCGCGAAAGCCGTTCCTTGAGCTTTTCCGCTGCAGGTTTCATCAAACTCGAGTGAAAAGGCGCTGAAACCGGCAGAGGCAAAGCCCTCTTCGCGCCACCGGATTTCAGGATTTCACAGGCCTTTTCCACGGCCATGCGGGTACCGGCAATGACCGTCTGGACAGGGTCATTGAAATTAACCGCTTCTACGACCTCGTGGCTTGCCGTGCCAAACGCTTCCGTCGCCTCGCGACAGCCGGCAATGACCCGTTGGGCATCCATGCCCAAAATCGCGGCCATCGCACCACGGCCAGCAGGAACCGCCTCCTGCATTGCCGTTGCACGAAGACGGACCAAGGGGATCGCCTGCGCGAGACTGAGCGCTCCAGCGGCCACCAACGCTGAATACTCGCCGAGTGAATGACCTGCCATGACCTCCGGAGTCGCTCCCCCCTCGGCACACCAGACCCTCCAGGCAGCAACGCCCGCAAGCAACATCACCGGCTGGGTATTGGTGGTCAGCGCGAGAGTCTCCTTCGGGCCCTCATGGATCAACCGACCCAGGTCCTCCCCGAGCGCGTCGGATGCCTCTTCGACCGCCTGCGCGACCACCGGATGACTACCCCACCCGTCCAGCATACCGACCGCCTGCGACCCTTGGCCAGGGAAAACTATGGCAAAACGCTTGTTCATCTCGTACTCGTCAACCAATTTGAAGGGAATCGCTCCGCGTTACGGAAGACAAACCGGCAGTTACATCTGCAAAAGCACCGAACCCCAGGTAAACCCGCCGCCAACACCCTCAAGCAGCACCCGATCACCGCCATGGACTCGACCGTCGCGCACCGCGCAGTCCAGCGCCAATGGGATTGATGCTGCGGAAGTATTGCCATGCTGATCCACCGTGACAACCACCTTATCCATGGAAATTCGCAACTTGCGCGCGGTACTCTGCATGATCCGAATATTCGCCTGGTGCGGGATCAGCCAGTCCACGTCGCCACTGTCCAAGCCAGCCCGCGCAAGAACCGTCCGGGCGGAGTCTTCCAGTACCCCGACTGCAAGCTTGAACACAGCCTGCCCATCCATCTTCAGCATCGGATCACCCAGAATTGCACCTCCGGACACATGTCCGGGAACACACAGAATCCCTACATGTCGTCCATCCGCATGCAGATCCGTTGCAAGAACCCCGGGCTGCTCCGAAGCCTCCATCACAACTGCCCCGGCCCCATCACCGAACAAAACGCAAGTGGTGCGGTCGTTGAAATCCAACAAACGCGAAAAAACCTCCGCGCCGACAACCAACACGCGGTTCGCGCTGCCACTGCGTATCATGGAATCAGCGACTGTCATTGCATAGACGAAACCGCTACACACTGCCTGTACGTCAAACGCCGGACATCCGGCAACGCCCAACTTGTGTTGGAGAATTGCCGCCGTTGACGGAAAAACCATATCCGGCGTAGACGTCGCCACGACAATCAAATCCAACGATGCGGCGTCCATCCCGGCAGCAACCAGCGCTCTCTTCGATGCCTCCAGCGCGAGGTCGCTCGAAAACACGCCATCCGCAACAAAGTGCCGTGCGCGGATACCGGTTCGCTCGACGATCCACTCGTCCGAGCTTTCAACCCCACGGCGCGCAAGTTCAGCCACCAGTTCGGCGTTGGACACCCGATTCGGCGGAAGGTAACTGCCGGTTCCCCGGACACATGAAAAACGGTTCATCAGACTTATGCACCCATGGTCGAGACAGGTTCGGCTTCACTTTGGGCCATGAGCGGCGCAGCGTGGGCGATACGCTTGCGGACCTTGTCGAGTAGTTGATTTCGCGAGGCATCATACGCGCGGTCAAGCGCGAAACCGAATGCCAGGACATCGGCCGATCCATGGCTCTTGAATACCAAGCCCTTCAGCCCGAGCAAGGCCGCCCCGTTGTAGCGACGATGGTCCACCCTATTCTTGAACCCCTTTAGAACCGGATAAGAGACGATAGCGGCAATTTTTGTCCAGATACTGCGAGAAAACTCCTCTTTGAGCATGGCGCCGACCATGGTCGCCAAACCCTCGCTGGCTTTCAGGGCCACATTCCCGACAAAACCGTCGCAAACAACAATGTCGGTTGTCCCTTTGAATATGTCGTTGCCTTCGACATTCCCGAAGAAGTTGAGATCACCTGCATTTCCTGCCATTCGAAGCAATTCACCTGCCTGCTTTATGACCTCACTCCCTTTGATGGTCTCCTCACCGATGTTAAGCAGCCCGACCGAAGGGGCCTGCTCCGACTGAGTCACCGAAACCAAAGCCGAGCCCATGACCGCAAACTGCAGCAGGTGCGCGGCACTGCAGTCGACGTTAGCTCCCAGATCAAGAACCGTGGTTGCGCCCCCGCGCGCGTTGGGGAGAAAGGATGCTATTGCCGGGCGATCAATGCCCTCGACGGTCTTGAGCACATACCGCGCGATTGCCATCAGGGCACCGGTATTACCCGCAGAAACCGCTGCGTCAGCACGCCCGTCCTTGACCAGATTGATCGCGACCCGCATCGACGAATCTTTTTTTCGACGCAACGCGACTTCAACCGGATCGTCCATACCCACCACCTCGGTCGCTGTCACAAAGACGGCGCGATCGTGGGAGAACTCTTTGAACGCGTCCGGCAATCCAACCAAAATCAATCGGACATCCGGGTGACGATGCAGAAACTCGCGGCAGGCTGGCAGGGTAATTGAGGGCCCGTAGTCGCCCCCCATACAGTCGACGGCAACAGTAGTCATGTCATTTGGACCACATCAGTTCGATCCGAGGATTGCCGGCCAATCAGCTCGGCCAGAAAACGAAAAGCCCGCTGCGAACGGATTCAACCGTCGCACCGGGCTCATGGAACCAGAAAGTTCAGGCTTCGGATTTGTTCTTCAGAACCTGACGCCCGCGGTAGAAACCATTCGGGCTGATGTGGTGGCGCAGATGGGTCTCACCCGTCGTCGGCTCGACGGCGATTCCAGGAACGTTGAGCGCGTTGTGCGAACGGTGCATACCGCGCTTCGACGGAGATTTTTTGTTTTGCTGGACGGCCATGGCGGCTCCTTCACTCTGTAACTGCAACCGCTCGGTTTTCACCGGAGCGACCGCCTGATCGGATGGGAATTTGACCCCACAGCCAAAGGTACTGCGGGCGAAGCCTGACATTATAGTCGATTAAGCTACGAGGACCTCACTACTGATTCAGCCGCATTTTCGCCAACGCGGCGAACAGGTGGGGTCGCTCATCTGCTGCACCCTGGGCAGATCCCGCTGAGAGGCCCGCCGCCGGCTCAGGGCACACATCATGGCGAGGCACCAGTGGCATCGCAAGCAGCAATTCATCTTCCAGCAATTCGATCAGGTCAAGGCTTCGGCTGCTTACCAGTACGTCCTCCTCCATTTCATCGTCAAGGGCGCTGGCGGTGGCCTCATCGGCGACGAAACGGAACCACCGATCGACCATCAACTCGACCATCATGGGTCGCAGACAACGCTGGCAAGTTCTCGCAAGCTCGGCACGGGCACGCAAACGCACCCATTGTTGGGGGCTCGGCGAGTTCATGTCGCGCAATTCCCCGGCGGCTTCCCAATCCACGGCACTCGATGCCCCCGTTTCGCACTCGGCTGCCAAACGGTCCAATCGTGCCATTGGCACCTGCCCCGTCAGGGTGGCGCCTGCTGCCGCAAAAGCGGGAACGTCCAAACGTTCAACCTGGAAGTCTTTTGTCATGGGGCCAGTGTAAGAGAATCACCGAATGAACGATTTGACCAATGTCCCCACCCGCTCGCTTGTACTGGGGTCAACCTCGCCCTACCGCCGAGAGTTGTTGCAGCGCTTGCGGGTTCCGTTCACCGTCGACCGGCCCGCAGTTGACGAGACACCCAGGGATCGCGAGAGTCCACTCGATCTTGCAAAGCGACTGGCCTTGGGAAAGGCGCGCGAAGTCGCGCAGCGCCATCGACAGGCGGTGGTTATCGGTTCCGATCAGGTCGCTGATCTCGCCGGGGAGCCACTGGGAAAACCGGGCAACCATGCCAACGCCGCCATCCAGCTCAATCGGATGAGCGGACAGCTTGTAACGTTCCACACCGCTGTCGCCGTGGTGTGCCTCGAAAATGGCTTCGAATCCCTGGAAGTGGCCCCGGTCTTCGTCCGCTTTCGGGCACTCAGTCCCGAAGAAATCGAACGGTATCTGCAGGCCGAGACTCCCTACGACTGCGCCGGGAGCGCCCGCAGCGAAGGACTCGGCATCGCTTTACTGGAACGTATCGACAGCGATGACCCGACGGCACTGGTCGGTCTGCCGTTGATTCGCACCGCCCGAATGATTCGGGCGGCGGGCTGCTCAATCCTATGACCGGATCTGCGATACCCAACATTGCCGACGCACGGCAAGGTGTGCTCTACCTCGTTCCCACACCACTGGACTTTGCCTGCCCGTCGCCGGTGGCGCTGTCTGCCGTTCTGCCGGAGCGAACGATGGCGATAGCGGCTCGCTTGAGCTTCTGGATCTGCGAGAACGCCAAGAGCGCCCGCGCGTTTCTCAACCGGGTCAGCAACGAACATCCGCTGGCAAAGCCCTTGCGAGAGCAATCCATGGCGGAGCTGCCCCGTGCGGTCCATAAGAAGGGGGACCATCTGCCGGGTCAATTTGACGCCCGTCCGCTCCTGGGGCCTGCGCTGAACGGGCAGGATGTCGGCCTGATCAGCGAAGCCGGGATGCCCGCGGTCGCCGATCCGGGCTCGTCTGTTGTGGCAGCGGCCCACGCTCTTGGCCTTCGCGTGATTCCACTCGTTGGACCCGTTTCGCCCCTGCTCGCACTCGCGGCCAGTGGCCTGAACGGTCAGAATTTTGCTTTTCAGGGCTACCTGCCGCAGGAAGCCAATGCACTGGAAGGTCGGATTCGAACCCTGGAACAGCACAGCCACCGCTCGGGTCAAACCCAGTTGTTCATCGAAACGCCGTTCCGCAACCAGCTGCTGTGGGGTGCCATGGTTCGCACTCTGCAACCATCTACCCGTCTCGCATACGCCCGGTCGCTCACCCTCGATGACGCAGATTGCCGATGTTCAACCGTTGCAAACTGGCGGAAAAATGGCGGTGGGCCCGTCAATGGGACACCGGCCGTTTTCGCTTTCGGCCCCTGATCGGATCAGGCGTCAGCGCCGCCGGCCACGCCGGTTGTAGGAATAGGTAGAACGATAACTCGTCGTCTGACTGACCGCCGGTGCGGGCTCCGGTTCAACCGGGGTAGCCACCGCTGGCGTCAGGACGGTTCGTTCCCGTGAGGCGATCGCCGCCTTGATGCGTGCATCGCGCGCCTCCTGCAGCTGAAGCCAACGCTCGTGCGAATAGCGCGCGCGCTCCTGCGGTGTCATCTGGCCTTCTACACCCGAGCCGCCCGCCTGCAACGACCGGTAAACACCCGGCCCTTGCGCCGGTGGCTCCGCACGTTCCTGTGCCGTAGGAATACCGGATGGCGGCGCATACCAGTCACTGCCAGGCGCTGCAGTCTGCGACGATGGCATTGCCGCAGCGTCACCTGACCGACGCGGCACCGGCACGACCTCGGTGACCGGCGGGCACGCCGAATCGCTCGTGACGAAAACCATGGACGAGCCGGCCGGGAACGCCCGGGGCAAGGTTTCCGACAGACGTCGTGACAGGTCGACCGGCGAGACTTCGGAGCGGTACAAAACCCGGTTATCGGGCGAATGCACGGTATAACAGACGCCCCCATGCGCCGGCAACCCAGCCAGGACAGCCAGCAGGGGACCCAACAGGGTCAACCGACGAACCACTTGTGTCATCATGCCTCTCCTCGGTCAGGATTTTCGCCATCTTATCGGATGCCAGCGGGCTGGCGGATCGCCCGAACCGCCCCTTCACCGATAGCTGCCCCGAAGCGCTTGAACAGGCGTTCTGCGACGTTCTCGTGTCGGGTGTAATCCACAACTTCAGCAGCTCCGATGACATCGCGAGCCACTGAATCGACCGTTCCGTAAGCATCTGCCAGGCCCATTTCGATGGCTTGCTGGCCACTCCAGAACAGGCCACTGAACATCTCGGGCGTTTCTTTCAGGCGTTGACCGCGCCCTTTCTTGACCACCGCAATGAACTGCTGGTGTATCTGGTTCAGCAAAGTCTGGGTGTAGGCCTTTTGAGCCGGCGTTTGCGGGCTGAACGGATCAAGGAATCCCTTGTTCTCTCCAGCGGTCATGAGCCGTCGCTCGATGCCAAGTTTTTCCATCACGCCCGTAAAGCCGAACCCGTCCATCAGCACACCGATGGAGCCGACGACGCTGGCCTTGTCGACATGGATGCGATCCGCGGCGACGGCCACATAGTACGCCGCCGACGCACAGGTGTCCTCGACGACAACATGGATCGGTTTCTGGTGCAGACCCTTGAGGCGCGCAATCTCATCATTGATGATGCCGGCCTGCACCGGGCTGCCCCCGGGCGAGTCAATCAGCAAGATGAGGCCGCGCGAACCTTTATCTTCAAGCGCGACACGCATCGCCGCATTGATGAATTCCGCCCGGGCCTCGGCATCGGCGGAAATCTCGCCCCGGATTTCCACCAAGGCCGTATGCGGGGCGCTCGGATCGGCATGGGGCGTGGCGCGACTCAGCAAAACCCAGGCAATCAGCGAAAAAACCCCCAGCCACGCCAAACGCAGGCCAATGCGCCAACGGCGCGCGTTGCGTTGTTCCTCCAGATGGGCAAATGCCAGCTTTTCCAGGGTGGCGCGCTCCCACCCGGGCGCTGCTTTCGGGTCACCAAAGACTTCTGATTTCATAGCATCAGAAGACGTTTTTTCGCTGGGTGTTGCCACTTTTTGCTCTGATTCGGGCTTTTCGCCCGCTTGGGGGTCAGTCATATCGGGTAGTTCACCGGTTTGAGGTTCCAGGAAGTATGCCAGCGCACCCGGCCCGCCTTTTCGCTGACCGCAATGGCGGTCAGTCCGCCCCTGCAGGGGCCGCCAGCGCATGCCCCGGTATCAGGTCGATAGGCCGCTCCGTGGGTTGCGCAGAGCAGCCATTGGCCGGTATCGTCGAAGAAGCGGTCGGGCTGGTAGTCCATTTCCATGGCGACATGCGTGCACCGATTCAGAAACGCATACGGCCGCCCCTGCCAACGCACAACGAAAGCCCGGCAGGTTTGTCCGCCAAAGCTCACATCGAACCCTACTGCCCGCGCACCGTCGAGCAAGGCCCCAGAAGGACAAAGATCAACAGCCGTTTCATCGCCAGGTAAATGATCCGTCAACACCGGGGACCCCTCATGCATGCTCGGTCAGCCATCGGTGTAGCTCAGCGACCGAGTGGGCGACCAATCGGGGGCTGAAGCCGTCGAAATGCGCCGTCGGGTGCGCTCCGTAACTGACCGCGACGCTGGCGCAACCGGCGTTCGCCGCCATCTGCAGATCGTGCGTGGTATCACCGATCATCAGCGTCCGCTCCGGCTCGACGCCAAATTCAGCCATCAACTCCTGCAGCATTCGGGGATGGGGTTTTCCTGCCGTCTCATCGGCAGTACGGGATCCGTCAAAAACGCCGCGCAACTGCGCGGTCGCCAGGGCCTCGTCCAGACCGCGGCGGCTTTTCCCGGTGGCAACGGCCAGCCAATGATGACGGGCCTTCAGGCCATCAAGCAAGTCCAGAACGCCGGGAAAGAGGTTGATGTCGTTCTGGTGTTGCCAATAGTAATGCCGATACCTCTCACCGAGCTGGGGATACCGTTCGGGAGGCACGTCAGGCGCCGCGTGCGCCAAGGCCGGCATCAAGGCCATGCCTATGACGTACGCGGCAGCATCATCGGTGGGGCGCGCACCGCCGACATCGACCACCGCCTGCTGAATGCAGCGAACGATGATGGCGGTCGAATCGAACAGGGTGCCGTCCCAGTCGAAGGCAATCAGGTCAAACTGGCGAGGACGACTGGACATGGTTTAAGAAACGAGAAAGTTCGTCGGGTAGCGCCGCTGTCAGTTCGATGCGTCGCGCACCAACCGGATGGTCAAATGCCAGCATCCACGCGTGCAAAAACATGCGTCTGAGCCCAGCCTGAGCCAATTCGCGATTGCGGTCAAAGCGGCCGTATTTGTCATCACCGGCGATCGGGTGTCCCTGCGAGGCCAGGTGAACGCGAATCTGGTGCGTCCGCCCGGTGCGGATCGTCACTTCGAGCAGCGTAAACCCCTCCAGACGCTGGCGAACTCGCACCAGGGTGATCGAACGCATTCCGTCGGGATCGTCACGTCCGACCACCCGAACGCGCCGCTCGCCATCGGGCAACAGGTATTTGAGCAGAGGCGCATCAACGACCTTCACCCGTTCTGGCCAGGCACCCAGTACCAGCGCCAGGTAGGTCTTTCCGGTTTCGCGTTCCCGGAACTGATCCTGCAGATGACGCAAGGCACTGCGGCGTTTCGCGAGCAACAGGATTCCACTGGTCTCACGGTCAAGCCGGTGAACCAGTTCCAGAAAAGCCTGGGCCGGACGGGCACGGCGCATCTGCTCGATCACGCCAAAGCTGACGCCCGAACCACCGTGTACCGCAGTGCCGGCCGGCTTGTCGATGGCCAGCATCTGTTCGTCTTCAAACAGCACCGGAAATTCCCGCCCCGGTACGGCGGCCACCTGTTCTTCGGTTCGCGGCGCGGCGACCCGCACGGGCGGGAGGCGAATCAGGTCCCCGGGCACCACACGCTGATCCGCACTCGCGCGGGCTTTGTTGACCCGCACTTCCCCGGAGCGAATGATCCGGTACACATGGGTCTTGGGCACGCCTTTGAGATGTCGGGCGAGAAAATTGTCCAGCCGCTGCCCACCGGATTCGCCATCGACCTCCAGGAAGCGCACTTCGGGCGGCACGGCCTTGGGCTTGCCCTCTATAATGGTCCGATCCGGATCTGAGCGGTAAGTGGTTGATTTCAATGGAGGCGTTCTCCCGACCGGGGAGTTTAGTCCACCCGACCACTGGATGCCGACCGGAAGGTCAATGCCATTCCCGGCACGTTGTCCGCAAACTGCAGGCCAAAGCCCACAGTGGCGAACAGGTGTTCGGGGAGAAACCGACACATCGAAACCCCGAACGGAATACCCACATCCGTCAGCCTGCGCGCTGGCGGACGGATACAAAGCGAGAAAGTTGCCACTGTGCTGATCTGGAATTTCCTGAACTTCTGCTGGCGGTGGCTTTTTGCCATTCCATGCGGTCGATTTCTGGCCATACCCAGCGCATTCCCGTCGTTTATTGCTTTTATTTTTGCAGCAATAGTGCCGACACCAGGCCTCGCCATCATCCATGCGCCACCGCTAAGGTACCGGGTTCGCACCCGGACCGATGCGGCATAGCCGGCAATTCCCGTCGTTTCGTTGCGTCAGTACTGGCATTGTTCGCCCATCACGGGCGTGTGATGAACAGAAAACGATAGGAGCGCATCATGAAGCGGATGCTGATCAACGCTACGCAGGCAGAGGAACGCCGGCTGGCCATTGTCGACGGGCAGAAACTGCTCGACTACGAGACTGAAATCGAAGGGCGCGAACAGCGCAAAGGCAACATCTACAAGGCAGTCGTAACCCGCGTCGAGCCCAGCCTGGAGGCTTGCTTCGTGGACTACGGCGAAGAGCGGCACGGCTTTCTGCCATTCAAGGAAATCTCCCGTCAGTACTTCGCTGAAGGTGTGCCTGTCAACCAGGCCCGAATCAGCGACGTGATTCGCGAAGGCCAGGAACTGCTGGTTCAGGTCGAGAAGGAAGAGCGGGGCAACAAGGGCGCGGCCCTGACCACATTCATCAGCCTGGCCGGACGTTACGTTGTGCTCATGCCCAACAATCCGCGCGGCGGCGGGGTCTCTCGCCGTATCGAGGGCGACGACCGGGCCGAACTCAAAGAAGCGATGGACCAGCTCGAGTACCCGAAGGGGATGTCCATCATCGCTCGCACCGCTGGTATCGGGCGGACCGCACCCGAACTCCAATGGGACCTGAACTACCTGCTCAAACTGTGGACCGCCATCGAAGGAGCGGGCAAAGCTGGCAAGGGTGCCTACCTGATCTACCAGGAATCCAGCCTCGTCATTCGCGCCATCCGCGATTACTTCAACAGCGACATCGGTGACATCCTGATCGATACCGACGACATCTATGAACAAGCCCAGCAGTTCATGAGCCATGTCATGCCCGAGCATTCGGCCCGGGTCAAACGGTATCGTGACGCAGCACCGCTGTTCTCACGCTTCCAGATCGAGCATCAGATCGAATCGGCCTACGCCCGGACCGTGACCTTGCCTTCGGGCGGCGCGATTGTGATCGACCATACCGAAGCTCTGGTTTCAGTCGACGTCAACTCGGCGCGTGCCATCAAAGGCGGCGACATCGAAGAGACGGCGACACGCACCAACCTCGAAGCCGCTGACGAAGTGGCCCGCCAGATGCGTCTGCGTGACCTCGGTGGCCTGATCGTGATCGACTTCATCGACATGGAGGAAAGTCGTAACCGCCGCGATGTGGAGAACCGGTTGCGAGACGCTTTGCGCCAGGACCGCGCCCGCGTGCAGTTCGGCTCGATCAGCAAATTCGGCCTGATGGAAATGAGCCGTCAGCGCCTGCGTCCGGCTCTTTCGGAAAGCGCGTCCATTCCCTGTCCGAGGTGCGGCGGCGCTGGCCACATCCGCGATACCGAGAGTTCGGCCCTGCAGATCCTGCGCATCATTCAGGAAGACTCCATGAAGGAGAACACGGCGGCGGTCCATGTTCAGGTTCCGGTGGAAGTTGCATCGTTCCTGCTGAATGAAAAACGCCCCGAGATTGCCAAGATAGAAGTCAAGCAGCGCATCAGCGTGATGTTGATCCCTAACAAGACGCTGGAGACACCGCATTACCGTCTGGAACGGCTCAAGCACGACGATCCGCGCCTTGACCACATTGACGCCAGCTATCGTCTGGCTGAAGAAATCGAAGATCCGACAACCGTCACCCGGCGCTCCCAGGAGCCCACCAACCGGCAAACACCGGTGATCAAGGGTGTATTGCCGGATGCACCGGCACCGGTAGTCGCGCCGAAAGCCGAGCCGCAGGCGCCCGCTCCAGCCGTGGCCCCGCAGTTGCCGGTTGCAGCCCCACCGGTCCGCGCGACACTGCCCGAAGGGAGCGCCACGGGCGGCTTCATGGGTTGGCTGAAGCGCCTGTTTGGCGGCGAGCCGGAGGCGGCGCCTGCGCCGGTGCCGGCATCGACCAGCATCCCGGCCGCGACACAGGAGCCGAAGACGCGTACCGAAGGCGAGCGCAACGGACGACGCGGGGATCGCTCCGGCAACCGCCGCGGTGAGAGAACGGAAGGCAATGGCGAAGGAAACCGCAGCCGCGAGGGCCGCCGGTCTGACCCACGCGCCGAAGGTGAAGGGCGCAATGGCCGCAGTGATCGACGTGGCGAAAGGGGCGCAGGCCGAGAAAAGCCTGCCGTATCCACCCAGGCAGTCGATCCGGCCGACGTTTCCGCGGCCGACAGTGCCCGCGAGACCGAGTCGGCCCGCGCCAGCCGCAGCGATCGCCCGGAGGGTCGACGCGAGCGAGGCGATGGACGCCGGGAGCGGGGCGACCGCCGGCCAGGCGTCTCCTCCCGCGAGGGAGACGGTTCTGCCAGTGCTCCGATCGAACCCGTCGCGGCAGCCGCTGGTCTGATGGCGGCTGCACCAGATACGCAGGTGCTTGATGGTGAAAGCGTCGCGCCTCCGGAAAACCGGCGCGAGGACCTGCCGGGCGAGGAACCGCGCCGCGAGCGACGCTCGCGTGATCGCTACGGTCGCGACCGGCGGGAACGCAATGCCGCCAACCGCAGCGATGACCGTGCCGTGGCCGAGGCAAATGGGGAAGCCGCGGATTCTCCCGTAACGGCCGGCGATACGCAGGCGCCACAGCTGCGCTCGTATTTCAACCGGGGAGCCCCCAGCACGACGGACACAAGCGAATTGGCCCCGACCGCAGCGGAAGGCGCGCCCGCTTTGCCGAAGTCTGTGGTACCGGCCGCTCCGACACCCGCGACGCCAGCCAAGGCGGCCCTGCCCCTCGTGCAGGCCTACACCCTGCCGGTAGACGCACTCGAAAGGATCGCGCTGGACCGCGGGTTGGTGTGGGTGAACTCGGATGCCGAGAAAATCGCCGCCGTTCAGGCAGCCATCGCGGCGGAACCCAAACCTGTGCATGTGCCACGCGAACGCCCGCCGGCGGTGGTCCTTGATGAAGGTCCGTTGATCCTTGTCGAAACCCGCAAGGACCTGCGCAACCTGAATCTGCCGTTCTGACCGCCCGGTGGCCGGGTTCTAGCGCACCAGCGGGGACCCGGCCGAGGACTGGCTGGCCAGGGCAGACGATTTCCAGGCCGTGGAAGCCGCCGCAGTATCACCGCGGTGCTCGGCAAACTGCGCCAGAAATCGCCACGCTGTCGCGTGCAAAGGGCTGTGGGGCAATTGGACGAGTTGACTCAGCGACTGCTGAGCCTTGCCCCACAACTGCTGCTGCGCGCACGCAGCACCCGCGAGGTACAGCAGAACTGGATCGCGGGGGGACTGTCGCAAGGCGGATTCGATCCGCATGAGCCATTGGGTCGCGTCCTCGGGGGAAAGACCCACTGCGAGCGCCCTTTCCAGACTTCGGGCCAGGTCAATTCGGGTCGGGTCGTCTCCGCGAAGCGGGAGTTGGCCTGCGACGCGCTCCCAAACCGGCTGCAGCCAATCACGGGCAACGGCACCGTCACCCCCCAGGTCCAGCCATCGCTGTACAGCCGCCAGCACGATTTCCGGCATTTCCCGTTCCCGGCGCTCGAGTGCGGCCCAGACCCTTCGCACCTGGTCGCCATCATGCGCCGTCGTCAACCAGGCGAGGGTCAGGCCGCGAACAATACCGTCCGCCGCGACCCCGGAAAAGGCGCGGTGTTTGGCGAGCAGCCGCGCCGTTTCCAAAGCGTCGGACCATTGACCCGCCTGTCGCGCGGCTTTCAGCCGCAGACGCAGCGCCACCGTCCGCCGCCCGCCACCCTGCGGCAACTCGTCCAGACGGGCCAGCGCCCCGCGCGGATCCCTGTCATCGATCGCCCAGCGCGCCGCCCGCAATCGGGCTCCGGTTTTCAACTCCCCCTCCAGGGCACCCGCTAACCGAGTTGGCAAGAACGCCAGTGCCTGAGCCAGATGGGTGTCCCGCAGGGTCCGGTCCTGCAGCGCATGAGCGCTGTCAGCGGCCAGGAGGTGGGCAAGCGCCAGCACCGAGGGCGATGGTGCAAAGTCGTCCTCGTCCTCGCGTTCGGCCTGTTCATGTTCGATCGCCTTTTCGGCGGCTTTGCGCGCTCGGACATAACGACCGGCCATCAGCTGAACCTGCGCATCTACCAGGGCCCCCTGCACCACACGTTCACGCTGGCGAGCACGCCACCGGCGGGCTTGCTGAGGTATCCGCACAAACAGTGCCAATGCCCGCAAAGCCAGGTGCAGGACCACAAACAGGCCCGCGAGCGCCAGCAGGGCCAGATTGAGCGAAAGATCGACGCGCCACGGGGCCCAGAACAGCGCCACGGTCCCGGGGTTGCCCCCCGCCAGCAACGCGAGACCGGCCGCCACGGCAAACAGGGCCAGCAACCACAATGCTGCGCGCATTCCCATCGGGGTGTCCTACCGGCCGGCGGCGGCTGTGGCCAGCGCCGCAAACGTTTCGTCAAGACGAGGCAATTCCGCCGATCGCAACTGCGCCTGCAATTGCTGCACGGTCGTGACGGTCTGCTGCACCTTTCGCGCAGCAGGGTCGGCATACCGCACGACAAGTGCCTGGACCGTGGTCAGGTCTGAACGCACGGAGTCATACTGGCGCGCCATCAAACCCAGGCGGGCGTTAAGAACCTTCAGTTTGAGATTCTCGCGGAGGAAGAAGCTCTGCTCTGGCGAAATCAGCGCGGCCTCGGGTTGTTCAATCCGCCCCACACGGACCAGGCGCCGAGCCTCTTCGCCGAGCAGACTGACCGTACGCTCCCACCAGCCGGCGGGCGCCGAAGATGCCGGCCGCGCAGACCGAGGGGCCACCATCGGGGCGCCATTGGCAAGTGGCAGTTCGTCCAACGAACGGACCAACTCGTCAAGGCGCGATAGCAGATTGGGCATATCGGGGACAACGGCCGTGCGCACCCGCTCCAGATCTCGCTCGACGGCGCGCCGCAGTGATGCCAGGCGCGGCTGCGCTGAACGTGCCAGCCGCTGATCTGCGGTCCGAAGCGCAGCGATCAGCGGTTCCAGGCTCCCCGTCAGCTGCGCTTGTTGCGCCGCAAGGCGCAGCGAAGAATCCAGATCGACGACCAGATTTTCGTCTCGCGAGCGCGAAAGGCTCTGTATCAACTCGTCCAACTGGGTGCGCTGCAGTGAGACTTCGCTCACTCGGGCTTCAAGCAGCGATTGCCGGGCCGCTGATTCGCGGGCCATGTCCATCGCCTGCCGCGCCAAAGCCCGCGCCTCAGTCGCCTGTAGGCCGCTGTCGGCGCTCTGGCGGGCCAGCTGCGTCTGAATATGCGATAGTTTTTGCCACAGCAGCGCGCTGCTGGCAACACCCAAGCCAGAAAGCCCCAACAAGGCCACCACAAGCCACGGTCCCTGCCAGATCAAACGCTCGGCCGAAGCGACCGATCCATGCAACGTGTTTTGCGCGCCCGCCGCCACGGCTTCTTCCCCCGCGTTGTGTGGCGGCTCGGTTCCTGGTTGCGCCATCTTGCCTGGCTGTTCACTCATTCGTCCGATTCTAGCGATCGAAGGACGCCGTCCACGGTCGGATTCGCCTGCCGAACCTCGCCAAAACCGGCCTGCCGCGCGGCCTGCGCGATCCGGGGATGGGTTGCCAGCGCACGAGCGTGGATCCATCCAGCCTGTGGCAGGGCCTGCATCAGGTTGCTGACACCTTCACTGCTGCTGAACAGCCATATTGAGCCGTCAATCGCGCCAGCAAGCGCCCGGGCACTTTCCGCCGGGGTGAATACCGGTGCGCAGCGCCGATAGACGGCCACGGTCCGGACGACGCCTCCCCGGCTCTGCACTTGATCCGACAACCAGTCGCGGCCAGCCGACCGGCCTTGCTCATCCGCCCCCCGCACAAGCAGCAGGCGAAATCCCGGCTGAACCTGGGCTTCGACACACGCCCACAATGATTCCGAATCGAAATGCGCTGCATCCGCCGCCGGTGTGTCAATACGATCCGCCGGCCAGCCGCAGGCCAGAAGCGAACGCGCGGTTCCAGGACCTGGCGCCCAAGCTCTTGTTTTTATAGCTTCAAAGCACGATTTTCCGGTGGGTATTGACTCATTTCGTGCAAAAAAGTGCTCGACAGCCGCCGAACTGACGAACATGACGGCGCCAAAGTCACCCAACTCGGCGCGGGCTTGCGCTGTGGCTGTCTGATCGGGCTGCGACTCGATTCGGATCAAGGGCAAGACCCAAACCGGGTAACCGGCCTCCGTCAGGGCGTCCGCCCAACGGCGTGCGCCCGGCATCGGGCGAGTCACAATGACGCTGCCACCGGAGAATTCCGACACACCGGCCACTTTGGTTTCGGGGCGGCGCTAGCGGGCGCCGGCAGCCCGCAGTTGCCCGGCAACCCGTTCACCGAGTTGCTCCGCTTCGCCAAGTGAGCGAGCGAGGCCGTTCAAACTGGCCCGCAGCAAGACTGGCGCGCCATCGGGGTCGCCCCATGCAGCATCAATTTGCAGCGAGCCCCCAGAAACAGTGGCATGGGCCGCCAGAGG
>ERZ761607.628-NODE-628-length-57394-cov-7.110483_pt1 | contig 57394 bp, 46 predicted proteins | sample MGYA00511164_ERZ761607 | MGnify/ENA primary metagenome ERZ761607 (study PRJEB28899, sample SAMN02445080) | bioreactor sludge metagenome | biome: EBPR sludge | place: Australia: Brisbane, Thorneside Wastewater Treatment Plant | collected 2011-06-22 ...
CTTTCCATCTCCGGCCTGGCCCGCCGGCTACCCCGCGCTCGACTGGTTACGCCCTTCATCAATCAAGTGCCCCGTTGGTCGCCGGACGGCACTCAAATCGTATTTGCCAGCTACCAGAGCGGCAAATACCAGATCTACGTGAGGAAATCAGACGGGACAGTTCAGAATATCTCCGGGGGTTCGTTTAATGATTTTTATCCCGACTGGCAGCCATTACCGGTCGACAGCGACGGTGATGGTATTTTGGATGGCGAAGATAACTGTCCAAATCATTCCAACCCGGACCAGGCTGATCTCGACTCCGATGGCATGGGCGATGTCTGCGACGACGACGATGACAATGACAACGTCCTGGATACGAGCGACAACTGTCCATTGGTTTCCAACTCGGATCAGATGGATTCTGACCTTGATCTCATTGGTGATGCCTGCGACGCCGATGATGATAATGATGGGGTTACGGATACTGTCGACAACTGCCCCTTTAGCTGGAATCCAGACCAAATCGATACTGACCATGATGGCCTTGGCGATGTTTGCGACAATGACCCCGATGGAGATGGAATCGTCATTGGCGACAACTGTCCACTAGTATCGAATCCTGAGCAAACCAACTCCGATGGAGACAGCGAGGGTGATGCCTGCGACGCCGACGATGACAACGACGGGGTTCTGGATACCGCCGACAACTGCCCATTGATGGCCAATCCCGACCAGGCCGATCTGGATGGCGATGGGATCGGAGATGTTTGCGACAGCGACGAGGATGGCGACGGCGTGCCAAACAACATGGATAATTGTCCGTTGGTTGCTAACCCCAGCCAGGATGACGCGGATGCGGACGGTCAGGGCGATGCCTGTGATGCCGACGATGACAACGACGGGGTTTCGGATGGCGATGATAATTGCCCCTTGATTGCTAATCTCAACCAAGCCGATCTGGATGGCGACGGCATCGGTGACGCTTGCGACGGTGACCCCGATGGAGATGGAATCGTTACTGGCGACAACTGCCCGCTAGTAGCGAATCCTAGCCAAGAGGACTTTGATGGAGACGGTGAGGGTGATGCCTGCGACGCGGACATCGATGGTGACGGCGTGTCGAACGCGGACGATATCTGCGGATTTACACCGACCGGTGTGGTGGTCGATCCAACCACGGGTTGCTCCATCGCCCAGCTCTGCCCGTGCGAAGGTCCGCGCGGCACGACGACGTCCTGGAAGAACCATGGCCAGTACGTGTCCTGCGTGGCCAAGACGTCCGGGAATTTTGTGTTGCAAGGACTGATCACGGCCACGGTGAAAGACGCCATCGTATCGGCGGCGGCTAACTCTAGCTGCGGCAGAAAGTAGAGGTAGTGATTATTCGCGGAGCCAGGTTCTGGCTCCGTGAATCCCCTTGGCGCGCTGTGGGCAGGTGGAGTTAGTCGGATTAAATCTAGTGATTCAATGGGTTAGTGTAACGCGATTTAGCGAAATTTGTACGCCGGACGCACTTTGACTTAGGGGTAAAGCTGCCCGCGGGATGTGATCGTCTCAACACTTTCCACCGCGCCTTGACGCATGGGGGTAAAACCTTAAGCTAGCGGTCCATGACGGCTCGGGCCGAAGGGCGTCCGGGCCGTTCTCGTTGCTCAAACATTGGTATTCGTGGGGAGTGTTATGTCCGACGTGAAAAAAGTCGTGCTGGCCTATTCGGGTGGCCTGGATACCTCGGTGATTTTGAAATGGTTGCAGGACGTGTATCAATGCGAGGTGGTGACCTTCACCGCCGATCTGGGCCAGGGCGAGGAACTGGAGCCGGCCCGCGCCAAGGCGCTCAAGCTGGGCATCAAACCGGAAAACATCTTCATCGACGATCTGCGCGAGGAGTTCGTGCGCGATTTCGTGTTCCCCATGTTCCGGGCCAATGCCATTTACGAAGGTGAGTACCTGCTCGGCACCTCCATCGCCCGCCCCTTGATCGCCAAGCGCCAGATCGAAATCGCGGTGGCGACCGGGGCCGACGCCGTTTCACACGGCGCCACCGGCAAGGGCAATGATCAGGTGCGCTTCGAACTGGGCGCCTACGCCCTCAAGCCGGATATCAAGATCATCGCGCCGTGGCGGGAGTGGGACTTGCTGTCGCGGGAGAAGCTGCTGGCCTATGCCGAGCAGCACGGCATTCCGGTCGAAATGAAGCGTGGGACGAAATCGCCGTACTCGATGGACGCCAACCTGTTGCACATTTCCTATGAAGGGGGGGTGTTGGAAGACCCATGGAGCGAGCCCGAGGAAGAGATGTGGCGCTGGTCGGTGTCCCCCGAGAAAGCGCCCGATCAGCCGCGCTATGTGGAACTCGCCTATCGCCAGGGCGACATCGTCGCCATCGACGGCGAGACACTCAGTCCCGCCGCCGTGCTGACCCGGCTGAATCGACTGGGCGGCGAGCACGGCATCGGTCGGCTGGACCTGGTGGAAAACCGCTATGTCGGGATGAAATCGCGCGGCTGCTACGAGACCCCCGGCGGCACCATCATGCTCAAGGCGCACCGGGCGATGGAATCGCTGACCCTGGATCGGGAAGTCGCCCATCTCAAGGACGATCTGATGCCGCGTTACGCCAGCCTGGTCTACAACGGCTACTGGTGGAGCCCCGAGCGGAAGATGCTGCAAACCTTGATCGACGCCTCGCAAGCTCCAGTCAATGGCGTGGTGCGGGTGAAGCTGTACAAGGGCAATGTGATCGTGGTGGGCCGCAAGTCGGATGACAGCCTGTTCGACATGAACATCGCCACGTTCGAGGATGATGCTGGCGCCTACAATCAGAAGGACGCCGAGGGTTTCATCAAGCTCAACGCCTTGCGGATGCGCATCGCGGCGCTGAAAGGGCGGCGGTAACCAATCCGCCAGCCGGCGCGTTTTTGCAACCGCGCCGGTTTCGATACCGCCCGCGATTCACTCAACGTCGGTCGCCACGGGCCGGCCAGGATCGCGGATCCACTCGCTCCAGGAACCGGGGTACAGCCGCGAACCGCGCAGGCCCGCGGCTTCCATCGCCAGCAGGTTGTGGCAGGCGGTCACGCCGGAACCGCAACTATGCACCACCGTGGTCGGCGGCCGTTCGCCCAGTGCCGCCGCGAACCGCGCCCGTAGTTCAGCGACCGGCGGAAAATGACCTTCTGCGGTTAAATTGCCCTCGGTCGGCAGGTTGACCGCGCCCGGGATGTGGCCGGCAACCGGATCGATGGGCTCCATCTCGCCTCGAAACCGCGCCGCCGCCCGCGCGTCCAGCACCACGTTCTCCGGGGGCAGCGCCAGGACCTGCGCCGTGGTCAGCCAAAGTTGGTTGTCCGGTCGGCCGCTGAATACCGTCGGTTGCACGGTGGGCAATGTGGCGGTCAACGGCAACCCTGCTCGTTGCCAGGCGGGAAAACCGCCGTCCAGCACCGCCGCCGCTTCGTGTCCCAGCCAGCGCAGCAGCCACCACAGCCGCGCCGCCGCTAGCATCCCCCCCATGTCATCGTAGGCCACGACCTGGGTTCCAGGACCGATACCCCATGCACTCAGCTTCCGTGCCAGCAATCCTGGATCGGGCAGCGGATGCCGGCCCGTGGTCGGTGTAATCGGGCTGGACAGATCTTCGTCAAGATGGGCATAGCGAGCGCCGGGCAAATGACTGTCCTGGTAGGTGCGACGGCCCGCCTCGGTATCCATCAGGCTGAAGCGGCAATCCACCACCACCCAATGGGGATCGTCGAGATGGGCGTGCAAAATAGCGGCGTCAATCAGCGTGTCGTAGCGCATGGATCTTGAGCAATCAGGGGTCGGGGGTCAGGGTGCCGGAGTCAGCCATTCCAGCCGGGTTTGGCCATGCTCGCCAACGCGCAACCAGCGCAGCAGTTCCGGCAGCAGGCGGCCCAGCGTTTCGTCCAGCTTCCATGGCGGATTGACGAGGATCATGCCGCATCCATGCAGGCCCGGTGGACCGTCGTAGGGATACAGCCCCAGTTCCGCGCACAGCATCGCTGGAATCTCCAACTGTTGCAAAGTCCGTTGAAGGCGCAGGCTGGGCGCGCGGTCGAGAATGGGATACCAGAGGGCGACGATCCCGGTTGCCCAGCGGCGGTGAATGACCTGGACCGCTTCAAGCAAACGGTCGAATTCATCCTTCAGTTCGTAGGCCGGGTCGATCAGCACCAGCCCGCGCCGTTCCGGGGGCGGCAGCAATGCCTTGGGCGCGGCGTAGCCGTCCTGGTGGTGAACCGCGACTTGGCGGTCGCCGGCGAATTCGGCCTTGAGCGCGGCGTGCTCGGCTGGATGCAATTCGGTCAGCAGCAGCCGGTCGCCGGGACGCAGCAGCGCGCGAGCAAGCCGCGGCGAGCCGGGGTAATAGCGTAAAGGACCGTCCGGATTCAGCGCCCGAACCCGCGCCACATAATCGGCCAGTTCCGAACTCAGCCCGGACTGATTCCACAACCGGCCGATGCCGCCGGCGAATTCGCGGTTTTTCCGCGCCGGCGGGGAATGCAGGTCGTAGCGGCCCGCGCCAGCGTGAGTGTCGAGCAGGCAAAACGGCTTGTCCTTGCGGTGCAGGGCGCGGATGAGCTGAACCAGCAGGACATGCTTGAACACGTCCGCGAAATTACCGGCGTGGAAGGCGTGGCGATAGCTCAGCATCGCGCTTGCTTGATCTCCCCTCTCTTCATCAGTGGGAGAGAGGTTGGGATTGAGGCGTCAAAGCAGCGGACCCGTCGGCGTGTCAGTCGGCATATTGGCGAAGGCGCACCGGGCGTCGCCGCGCGCCCCACGTGCCCGGTTGGGTTTCGAACACGCCGGCGCAGGGCGTTCCACAGGACTTGCAGCGCCCGTCGGCGGTCAGGTTCCACTCGCCGAGCGTGTACCAGTCGCGGCCGATCAGCTTTCGCCCGCACTGATGGCAGTAGGTGCTGCCGCCTTTCTCGTCGTTGACGTTGCCGGTGTAGGCGTAATGGATGCCGTTCTTCAGCGCGATCCGCCGCGCCCGGCTTAGGGTCGAGGGTGGGGTGGGGGAGTGGTTCAGCATCTTCCAGTCCGGATGGAAGGCGGTGAAATGAATCGGCACGTCCGGGCCCAGGTTCTCCACCACCCACTGGGTCAGCGCCTCCAGTTCCGCGTCCGAATCGTTCTCGCCGGGAATCAGCAGGGTGGTGATTTCGAACCAGACGCTGGTCTCGCGCTTCAAATAAACCAGGGTATCGAGCACCGGTTGCAGGTGGCCGCCGCAAATCTTCCAGTAAAACTCTTCGGTGAAGGCCTTCAAATCCACGTTGGCGGCGTCCATGTATTTGTAGAATTCCCGGCGCGGTTCGTCGCACATGTAGCCGGCGGTGACCGCCACCGACTTGATCCCGTAGTCGCGACAGGCGATGGCGACGTCCATGGCGTACTCCATGAAGATCACCGGATCATTGTAGGTGTAGGCCATGCTGCGACAGCCCAGTTCGTGGGCCACCCGCGCCAGCTTGTCCGGTGAGGCGGCGTCGGCCAGGGTATCCATCTCGCGCGACTTGCTCATGTCCCAGTTCTGGCAGAACTTGCAGGCCAGATTGCAACCGGCGGTGCCGAACGACAGCACCGAGGTGCCGGGCAGAAAATGGTTGAGGGGTTTCTTTTCGATCGGATCGATGCAAAAGCCGCTGGACCGGCCATAGCTGGTCAACATGATCTTGCCATCGTGGCAGCCGCGCACGAAGCACAGGCCCTGCTGGCCCTCGTGCAGCTTGCAAAAGCGCGGGCAGACGTCGCACTGGACCCGACCATCGTCGAGGGCGTGCCAGTAGCGGGTAGGAAAAAACTCGGTGGTTTGGTTCATCATGGCCTCCTGTGACAAAGGCTCTCGTCGTTTTTTAGCTAGTGGAAATACGGGTTGCCGTAAAGGTTAGACCACATGATTCGATCTTCGCCAAACGAATTTAGGCCCTATACTCTAACTGATCGATATTGGCAAACTCATCGGGAGGGCGTCGTTATGCAAACCGTGCGCACACCCGCCGTGGCGGGATTGTTCTATCCAGCGGACGCCACGGAGCTGCACGCTCAGGTGCGGCACTTTCTCAGTCAGGTCGAACCTTCGACCGAACCACCACCAAAGGCGATCATCGCCCCTCACGCGGGCTATATCTACTCCGGACCCGTCGCCGCCTCGGCTTATGCCCGGCTGCGGGCGGTCCGCGATGTCATCACCCGGGTGGTCTTGCTGGGGCCCAGCCATCGGGTCGGGTTTCGGGGCATCGCGGTCAGTGGGATGAAGGCGTTCGCCACCCCGTTCGGCCAGATTCCGGTGGATCAGGAGGCGGTCGAGCAGGTTCGGGATCTGCCGGAAGTGGGCTTTCTGGAACAGGCCCACGCCCACGAGCACAGCCTGGAAGTGCATCTGCCGTTCCTGCAAGAGGTGCTGGGCGCGTTCAAGCTGGTTCCGCTGGTGGTCGGCGACGCCCGGCCGGTGGAAGTCGGAGCGGTGCTGGAAGCATTGTGGGGCGGACCGGAAACGCTGATCGTCATCAGTTCCGATCTCAGCCACTATCATGACTACCAAACCGCCCGCGACCTGGACAGCGCCACCTCCCAAGCCATCGAGGCCATGCGCTACGAGGACATCGGTTACGACCAGGCTTGCGGGCGCAATCCAGTCAATGGCCTGTTGTGGGTGGCGCGGCGCAAGGGTCTGCGCGGCGAAACCATCGACCTGCGCAATTCCGGCGATACCGCTGGCTCGCGCGATCAGGTGGTTGGGTATGGCGCCTATGTGTTCCATTGACCGGGGGCGGCACCCACATGTTCACCGATAATTCGCTGTCGGCGGCGGATCGGGCCACGCTGCTGGAGGTAGCGCGCGCCTCGATCCAGCACGGCCTGCGGCACCGACGGGCGCTGGCGGTGGATCCGGCCGACTATCCGGAAACCTTGCGACCGTTGCGGGCCACCTTCGTGACCCTGGAGATCGATGGCCAGTTGCGCGGCTGCATCGGCGCGCTCACCGCCTATCAGCCGCTGGTTCAGGATGTCGCCGCCCACGCCTACGCGGCGGCGTTCGAGGATCCCCGCTTTCCCGAACTGCGGCCGGACGAGTTGCCTAAACTGGAAATCTTCGTCTCGGTGTTGTCGCCGCCGGAGCCGATGCATTTCGTTTCCGAGGAGGATTTGCTGGCGCAGGTACGGCCTGGGGTGGATGGGCTGATCCTCCAGTTCCGTCAGCGCCGCGCCACGTTTCTGCCGGCGGTGTGGGAAAATCTGCCCGACCCCTACGTCTTTCTGGCGCAACTCAAGCACAAGGCCGGGTTGCCGCTCGATTTCTGGTCGCCGGAGCTACGGGTCGAACGCTACACGACCGAGTATTTCGGCGCTGGCGATGCAGGGTGATGGAACGGCTCGACCCGCTCTACGCACCGCTGAACGGCCTCAACCTGATCGAGGCCAGCGCCGGAACCGGCAAGACCTATACCCTGGCCACGCTGTATCTGCGCCTGGTGATGGAGGCGGCGATTCCGGTCAACCGAATTCTGGTCGTCACCTACACCAACGCCGCAACCAAGGAACTGCGTGACCGCATCCGCGAGCGGCTGGGGCAGATCCGGTGGGCGTTCCAGCGTGGCCGGGCCGAGGAGGACGATGAGTTTAGCCTGCGGATGCTGGATGCGTTGCCCGACCGTGATCTTGCCATCCGCCGGCTGAACAACGCGGTGCGCGGCTTTGACGAGGCCGCCATTTTCACCATTCACGGTTTTTGCCAGCGGGCGCTGGGCGACTGCGCTTTTGCCAGCGGACTGTCCTTCGAGACCGAGTTGCTGGCCGACACCAGCGATCTGCTGCGGGAAATCGTCGAGGACTTCTGGCGGCGGGAGTTTTATCCAGCCGCGCCGATGGTGGCGCAATACTTTCTGGATAAAAAATACAGTCCGGCGAAGTTGCTCGCCGACATCGGCCCCTATCTGGGCAAGCCCTATCTGGAAGTGGTCACCCCGGAAGGAGAAACCGATGGAGCGGTGTTGGAGCAGGCTTTTGCCGCCGCCTGGCGACAGGCGCGGCAACTGTGGCTGGAAGATCGGACCGGGATCGAGAATTTATTGCTCAACAGCAAGGCGCTGAACGGCAACGTCTATCGCAAGGATTCGATTCCTCATTGGCTGGAGGAGATGGATCGTTATCTGACCGCGGAGATTCCGAAGCTTGAGCTGTTCGGTAAGTTTGAGCAGTTTACCCGCTCCAAGCTGCAAGCCTCGCTAAAAAAGGGTCAAGCCGCGCCCAGTCATGCCTTTTTCGACGCCTGCGAGACGCTCAGGACCGCCTGCGAAACCCTGGCCGACTACTGTCGGCATCGGATTCCGGTCAAGCTGCTGGCGTACTGCGACGCCGAACTGGCGGCGCGCAAGCGGCGGCAACAGCTTCAATCCTACGACGATCTGCTGCTCAACCTGCGCGAAGCCCTGGCCGATCCCCGACGGGGCGCGGCCCTGGTCGATACCCTGCGCCATCGTTACGCCGCCGCGCTGATCGACGAATTCCAGGACACCGATCCGGTCCAGTACGACATTTTCCGGCGCATCTACGCCGGGGCGAATCATCCGGTGTTTCTGGTCGGCGATCCCAAGCAGGCAATCTACAGTTTTCGCGGCGCGGACATCTTCGCGTACCTGGCGGCCCGCCACGACGCCACCCGCGACTATACCCTCGATGTCAACTGGCGTTCCGACCCGCGCCTGCTGACGGCGTTGAACGCGGTGTTCGGCGCGGCCCGAAGACAGCCCTTTCTGTTCGATGCCATCGGTTTCCAGCCAGCGGTTCCGGCGGAAAAGAAGCGCCATGAGCCGCTCTGGATTCAAGGCCGAAACGAGCCACCGTTGCAACTGTGGTGGCTGGAGCCGGACGGCGATCAACCGCTGGCCAAGGGCATCGCCAGCGAACGGGCGGCCCGAGCGACCGCCGCCGAGATCGCCCGCCTGCTGAACCTGGGCGTGCGCGGCCAGGCCGGCAGCGGCGACCGGCCGCTGGCCGGCGGCGACATCGCGGTGCTGGTGCGCAGCCATCGGCAGGGTCGCATGATCCGCGACCAGTTGCTGCGCTTGCGCGTCCCTTGCGTTCAGCAGGTGGACGACAGCGTGTTCGCCTCCGCCGAGGCGCGGCAACTGGAGGAGTTGCTGGCGGCGGTGCTGGAGCCAGGCGATGAGAACCGGGCGCGCGCGGTTCTGGCCGACGACTTGTTCGGCTTGAGCGGCGAGACGCTGTACCGGCTGCGCGATGACGAACAAGCCTGGGCGCGGTGGCTGGAAACCTTTCAGGGTTACCGGCAACAGTGGCGGGACGAAGGTTTCATCCATTTTTTCCGCGCCTGGCTGAACGAGCAGGCGGTCGCGTCGCGCCTGCTGGCGTTCCAGGACGGCGAACGGCGATTGACCAATTTATTGCACCTGGCCGAACTGCTGCATGTCGCCAGTCGCGGTCATCCTGGCATGGCTGGCCTGCTCAAATGGCTGGGGGACCATCGCCGCGCGCCGGCCAACCGGGACGAGGAGCAGCAAGTGCGGCTGGAAAGCGACGAGAATCTGGTGCGAATCGTCACGGTCCACAAGAGCAAGGGATTGGAGTATCCGGTCGTGTTTTGCCCGTTTCCGTGGGATGGCAAGCTGCGCGCCGGGGAGAGCGATCTGCTGCTGTATCACGATCCGGCGCGGCCGGGCCGAACCGTGCTCGCCGTCGGCGCGGCCGAGGACGCTTCTGCCCGACGGTTCGCCCGCCGCGAGGAAATGGCCGAGAACCTGCGGCTGTTCTACGTGGCCCTGACCCGCGCCAAGCAACGCTGCTATCTGATTTGGGGCAAATACCAGATTCGCGGCAAGGCGGACGAAAGTGGAACCGCGCCGCCCGTCTGGCTGCTGCATCGCCCGCCGGTGATCGGACCGTCCCAGGATGCGCTGGCCGTCACCCAGGAACGGTTCAAGACCTTGGAGCCGGCGGTGTTGCGGGCCGAACTGCAAGCCGCGCTCGCGCCGGTGGACCAGGCCGTCGCCATTGCCTCCCTGCCGCGCGAGTCGGGCCAGGTTTACCAGCCGCCCGCCGTGGCGGAGCCGGCATTGCGGGCGCGCGCTTTTGTCGGACCTCCGCCGGAATCCTGGCGGGTGGGCAGCTTCACCGCGCTGACCGCCGGCCATGCGGTCGAAACGCCCGATTACGACACGACCATCGTCGTTCCCATCGCCGAAACCGAGCCGGTCGTGGAGACCATCCGCGATGTATTTGCCTTTCCACGCGGCGCGCGGGCGGGAACCTGCTTGCACGCGCTGTTCGAGCGGCTGGATTTTACCCAACGGGATCGGGAGCGATTGGAAACCCTGGTCGGCCGAACGCTGACCGGGCACGGCCTGGACGCGGCGGTCTGGACGCCGACGGTGGCGGACTGGGTGGAGCGGGTATTGGCGACGCCGCTGGACCAAAGCGGTTTTACGCTGGCGACGGTCGCGCCGGAACAGCGGCTCGATGAATTGGAATTCACCTATCCGGTGAACGCGTTGCGCGCCGAAGCGCTGCGGCGGCTGCTGGAGCGGCACGGCTACGCCGCCGGCCCGTTCCGGGAACGGATCGAGAATCTGGAATTCAGCCCGTTGCGCGGTTACATGAAGGGCTTCATCGACCTGGTGTTCAAGGCGGATGGGCGGTTCTATCTGGTGGATTACAAGTCCAACTGGCTCGGCGCGGGACCGGCGGCCTATCGCCGTCCATGCCTGGACGAGGCCATGGCTCGCGAATCCTATCTGCTGCAATACCTGATCTACACCGTGGCGCTACACCGTTATTTGCGGCTGCGCGCGCCGGATTACGACTACCAGCGCCACTTTGGCGGCGTGTTCTATCTGTTCCTGCGCGGCATGGACCCGACGCTGGGGCCGGAATTCGGGGTGTACCGCGACCGGCCCGCGCTGGCTTTGGTCGAGGCGCTGGATGATTTGATGGCGACTGGCTCTTTGACATGAACGATCCTCTGTCGATGTTGGCCGAGCGCGGTCTGCTGACCGACCTGGACCTGCATTTCGCCCGGTTCATGAACCGGTTGGCCGGCGGCGGATCACCGGAATTGGCGTTGGCGGCGGCCTTGGCCAGCCATGCCACCGGCCAGGGCGATATCTGCGTCAACCTGCGACAATGGGCGCGGCGCTGGACCATCATGGTCGGGGAAACACCCTTCGTGCCCCCGCCGATCGGTGACTGGCTGGGAATTTTGCGCGCCAGCCCGGTGGTCGGGCGACCGGGCGCGCGTCAGCCTCTGATCCTCGACCGGCGTGGTCGGTTGTACCTGTACCGCTACTGGGAATACGAACACCGGCTGGCCGAGGACTTGTCGCGGCGAGCCGGAGAACCTGTGGCGACCGTGGACGAGGCGCGGCTGCGAGCCGATCTCGACCGGTTGTTTCCCCGCCATCCGCAATTGACCGGGCCAGACTGGCAGAAAGTGGCGGCGGCGGTGGCGGCGCTGAGGCGGGTTTGCATCATTTCCGGCGGACCGGGCACCGGCAAGACCAGCACCGTGCTGAAAATTCTGGCGCTGCTGACCGGCCAGGCCGACGGCCGACCATTGCGCATCGCCCTGGCCGCGCCCACCGGCAAGGCGGCGGCGCGCTTGCAGGAAGCGATCCGCGCGGCCAAGCCCACGCTGGGATTGGAGCCGGAGCGGCTGGCGCCAATTCCCGAGGAAGCATCCACCCTGCATCGTCTGCTCGGCGCCCGGCCGGACTCGGTGTATTTCCGCCACGATCGCGACAATCCGTTGGCGGTGGACGTGCTGGTGGTGGACGAAGTATCCATGGTGGGATTGGCGCTGATGGCCAAGACCGTCGATGCGTTGCCGCCCACCGCTCGACTGATCCTGCTGGGCGACAAGGATCAACTGGCTTCGGTGGATGCCGGAGCGGTGTTGGGCGACCTTTGTTTTGGCGGCGGTCGATTTTCGCCGGAGTTTCGCACCCGATTGGCGGCGCTGACCGGCGAGGCGTTGCCGCGCGGCCGGATCACGCCCCCGCCGCTGGCCGACGCCATCGTGTTGTTGCGGCACAGCTACCGCTTTGGCGCGGCCAGCGGGATCGGCGCGCTGGCCCGAGCGGTGAACGGCGGCAAGGGAGAAGCAGCGGTGGCGTTGCTGACCGGTTCGCCCCGCGAGGATATCGTCTGGCGGACCCTGGCCGGTCCCGCCGAGTTGTCGGACCAGTTGGCGGAACCGATCGGAGAAGGTTTCGCGCCTTATCTGCGCGCGGCGCGGGAGGGCGCCGAGCCGGCGACCGTGTTTGAGCACTTCAACCGATTCCGGATATTGAGCGCCTTGCGCAACGGGCCCTTCGGGGTGGAAGCGTTGAACGACCTGTGCGAGGCGGCACTGCGCGACCGAGGCTTGGTGCAGTCCCGGCGGGACTGGTATCTGGGCCGACCGGTGATGATCGTTCGCAACGACTACAACCTGCGGTTGTTCAACGGCGATATTGGCATCACCTTCCCGGATCCGGCCGATCCGGAACGAATGCGGGTATTTTTTCTGGGCAGCGACGGCGCGTTACGAAGTTTCGCCCCGGCGCGCCTGCCGGAGCACGAGACCGTCTACGCGATGACGGTGCATAAGAGCCAGGGATCGGAGTTCGACCGAATCGTGATGGTCATGCCGACCGAATCATCGCCCGTGTTAAGTCGCGAACTGGTGTACACGGCGCTGACTCGCGCCAGGCAATGGGCGGCGTTTCACGGGCTGCCGGAGGTGCTCGCCGGCGCGGTCGAACGGCGGCTGCGGCGGTCGTCGGGTCTGCGCGACCGGCTGTGGGTGGAGCCGAGGGTTGGCATCGGTTGATGGAAGGCTTCGGTTGGAAGAGGCTCGGCCGGGAGCAAGGTCATTGAGCGGGAGAACCGAGTCGGATGGACTTGACCTCGAAATATTCGCTCATGCACTGATTCTTGAAATTTCCAGGGTCGGTTTCGAGATAGGCGGCGAACAAGGTCAGTGGCGGCCTCGAGATACCGCCGACGATGATCTCCGTCTCTCCCCGGTTCTTGGCAGCTTGGATCGCATCGAATCGGTCGCGTAGTTCCCGGGCGTAGCGATAACCTCGATAGACATCCTTGTAAGCCTCGAAGATATTGGGCGATCCCAGCAGACTGATCATGAGCAATACGATCGCTGGCTGAATGAGGCGACGGTCATCGAGCGGGATTTTCTGGCCCGCCGTAAAATGCGCCAGGATGATGAAGGAAGGATACCAGCCAAGCAAAAAAAGCAGCCAGACGACGCTTTCCGCTCGATCCGGTAGTGGATATCGATTGATCAGGAACCCAATTCCATTCAGTACGAAGATCATGATTATCCATAGAACCGGAAAGATCAGGAATGAACGGTTGAAATTTCCATCGGAGTAGAGCCAAGTTTTGGCGATGGGAAAGGTAATGACCAAAATGATGAGCGCCGATGCCCATAGTCCTAGGTTGGAAAGCCAGTACAGCAACCGTAATACGACCCAGGGTGGATAAAGGAGTGTGGCCACCCCAGGTGTCAGTTTTAGTTGAGTGACCTGATCGAGTGTGGAATAGCGCTGGTAGTTGCCGGGCGCCAGTACGCTGACGAGCGCGGCGCCGATGGCGATCAGCAACAGTCCGGTCCAGAACAGACGGGAATCGCGCCGCATCCACAGCGCATGGACAGTACCGCAAAAAAGAATCGTACCGGTCAATAAGAGGGAAATTTCATTCGCGCCGATGATGATGATCGCTAACAGGCTGGAAAGGGAGAAAATCAGTATCCGCGTATTCTTGCCAATCGCGGTGGTTTCACGCCGAATCAGCAATCCCATAAGAAAAAGCAAAAGAACGTTTGGTATCTGGTAAGTAAAGCTTCCGCCAGGCCAATAAAAGGTTTGGGCAATGTTCGGCGTGCCGGAAATAAATAACACGGTGCATACCCCTCCGACAAGGAGAGCCGAAGCCTTCGAGACTTGACCTTGCGCTATTTTGGCGGTTAGAAAGGAAAAACCCAGCCAGGTTGATATCAGGAAAATAATGGGTGGATAGTGGTATATTTTAAGAATGTCTCCTGATAGGGAAAATGCGGTGTAGGCCAAATTCAGCGTGTATCGGCCCGACCAGTGTTCGTACCAGAACGCTTGGGCGCCAATGAATCCAAATTGCCTGGCTTTGGCGGCATAGCAAAAGTCATCGGCGGATGGATAGTCAAAAAGTGATAGCGTAATGAAAAGAGCGAGTACCGCTGTTACCATGAAAGCCAGTATGCCAATCGATATCTTGCCAACAAGGAATTGCTTGGAATTATTCATCCACATGGGGTTCTTCGACCTCATTAAGGGTAACTTTATTGGGACGGGTCTCGGTTTTTCAGGTCTGGTCGGAGTTTCAGAATGAAACGCGCGGCGCCAAATCTGTTTCAAAATTTCACGCTGGATCGGCTGGCTTCGTTTACCATGCTCTTTAGATTACTTTCTATTTATCACTCCATCCCCTTGATTAACCAGCATACTATGGTCTGAAGCTCTCGATCGCGCGGAGGCTCGGCTTCTCTTGAAAAGTTGGTCTAATGTTTGCATTACGTATGCTAATTTACGCTGAGTTATGTTAGCTTATATTAACGAGCTACCCCAGCTTGGCCAGTTCCACAAGACGCCATGACTAGGAGGAGGAAAAGTCAATGCTTGCGCGCAATTTGCATCTTGCTTTTATTCTGTCGGTGGCTATCACGACTGGCGCTGTCGCCGCCGAATCTCTGCGTGACCATATCAGCATAGCCGGCGCAACCACCATTTACCCATTCGCGACGGCGGTGGGCGAGCGATTTAGCCAAGCGGCCAAATTAAAACCTCCGCAAATTCAAGGCATCGGATCGGGCGCGGGTTTCAAGTTGTTTTGCGCGGGAATCGGGGTCGAAACGCCGGATATCGCGGTCGCGGTACGGCCCATGAAGCCCGAGGAACGGGAATTGTGCGAGAAAAACGGCGTCAAGGATATCGTCGAAGTCCAGTTCGGGTTAATGGCCGTTGTCGTCGCTCAATCGAACGCGGGGGCGAAATTCCCTAACCTGAGCCGCAAGGAATTGTTTCTGGCGATGGCCAAGGAAGTTCCCGACCCGAAAGACGGCGCCAAGCTTGTGCCCAATCCCTACAACCTCTGGAAGGACATCAATCCCGCTTTGCCCAGCACCAAGATTGTGATGTGGGCGCCCGCCGAAATGCACGGTATCCACGATATCGTGCGGAAGCAAGTCATGCTGGTCGGTTGCAAGCAGGTCGACTCGATGCAAGCTCTGATGGCGAGCGATCCCAAGGCGCTCGAAGCAGCTTGCCAACGCCCCCGCGAGGATGGCGCTTATGTTGAATTCAAGGAATTTGGCGCGGCCGTCAAGGAGTTGCAAACCAATCCCAACACCTTGGGCTTCATGTCGCAAACTCACTTCAAGCCCGGTTCCGGTTTGTCTCCCATCCCTCTCGATGGCTACGAATCGTCGGTCCTGAGCGTCTCTCATGGCGTATATCCCGTCGTGGAGCCGCTGCTGCTTTATGTCAAGAAAGCCAACCTGGGCGTCGTCGCCGGCCTCAAGGACTATCTGACCGAGTTCACGTCCGAGGAAGCTATCAATACGAACCGGGGCTATCTGGTGCCGATGGGCGTGGTGACGTTGCCGCTGAGCGGTCGTAACCAGGCCCGGGCCAGCGTTGCGGGTCTAGGGGCGAATTGATTCCACTCTTCGCCTGATCAACCGCCGATCCCTGGATCAGTAGCGTGCCCGTGCGGCCAGGCACGGTCCCGTAACCCACCTGGTGCCGGGGCAAGGTATCCAGCGCCATTTCGCTGACCAGCGTCCGCAGCGCGCCGAGGCGGTAGCCCTGGTCGCGCCAGCCCGCGAGCAGTCGGTCGAGCACGGGCAGGAATTTCATGCCTTCCAGTTCGGCGTGCAGGGTGAATACATGGCCGGTCATCGGCGGCGTCGCCGTCAGCGCCAGCAAGCGGTCGGCGACGTTGTCCGCCGTGATTCCGTCCAGGCCGATCAGCTCATCCAGGGTCGGCAGCGTGGTCGGAAACTGCGGGCAGCGGATCGTCTCACCGCTCACCACCGGCAGGAAGGGATGGGCGCCGCGCGCATCGGCGCAGCAGGTGAATCCCAATTCCGCGGTGAGCCATAGCGCGTGCGTGTTCATTTGCCAACCGGCCGCGCCATGCACGGTCGCCGCCGCGCCGAAAATATCGGCGTAACGCTCCGCCGCCTTCCTCATCTCGCGAACCGTCCATTCGCGGTCGGCCCCGGCGACATGATCTTGCCAATACACGTGATCCCAGCAATGAATGCCGGTCTCGAACCCCGCGGCGCGGACGCGCCGCATCGCGTCCCCCGCGCGCCGACCGATGTCCGGTCCAGGCAGCAGCGTTCCGTAAAGCAAAGTCTTCAGCCCGTAGTGTTCAAGGATCGAGGTGCGTTTGACCTTGCCGAGAAAGCCGCGCCGGAACACCCGCCGGATCGCCCGGCCGGTGTGATCGGGACCCAGGCTGAACAGGAAGGTGGCGTCCGTCCGGTGGCGTTGAAATAGCTCGACCAGTCGCGGCACGCCCTCCAGTGTCCCCCGTAGCGTGTCGACGTCAACTTTGAGAACGAGCGAAGGTGTGGCCATCTCGCCTCAATCGACGAGGGTGCCGGCATCGGCGACGTGGGCGCGGTACGCCTCAAAAATTCGCCGTAGCGCGTCATCCATCGTCACGGTCGGCTCCCAGTCAAGATCGGCGCGGGTGTTTTCGATCTTGGGCACCCGTTGTTGCACGTCCTGGTAACCCTGACCGTAGTAGTCCGCCGAGGTGGTTTCGACCAGTCGCACCTTGGCCGCGTTGTCCCGGTATTCCGGATATTCGGCCGCCAGTTCCAGCATCCGGGCCGCCAACTCGCGCACCGACAGGTTGTTGCGCGGATTGCCGATGTTGTAAATCTGGCCGCTGGTCACATTTCCTTCGTTGGCGATGATCTTGAGCAGCGCATTGATGCCGTCGTCGATATAGGTGAACGAGCGCCGTTGGGCGCCGCCGTCCACCAGTTTGATCGGCTCGCCTCGCGCGATTTGGCCCAGAAACTGAGTGATCACTCGGGAACTGCCTTCCTTCGGCGTATTGATCGAATCGAGACCGGCGCCGATCCAGTTGAACGGCCGGAACAGGGTGAAATCCAGCCCCTGTTCCATCCCGTAGGCCCAGATCACCCGGTCCATCATCTGCTTGGCGCAAGCGTAGATCCAGCGCGGCTTGTTGATCGGCCCATAGACCAGTGGCGAAGCTTCGGGATCGAACTCCGAGTCGGCGCACATGCCGTAAACCTCGGAAGTCGAGGGGAACACCAGCCGTTTCCGATACTTGACGCAGGATCGGACGATGGGCAGGTTGGCCTCGAAGTCAAGTTCGAACACCCGCAACGGTTCGCGCACATAGGTGGCTGGCGTGGCGATGGCGACCAGCGGCAGCGCCACGTCACACTTCTTCACGTGGTATTCGATCCATTCCCGATTGATGGTGATGTCGCCTTCGAAGAAGTGAAAGCGAGGATGGCCAATCAGATCGCGGACGCGGTCGTCCTGCATGTCCATGCCGTGAATTTCCCAGTCGGTATCCGCCAGGATGCGTTGGGACAGATGATGGCCGATGAAGCCGTTGACGCCGAGAATGAGGATTCTTTTCATGATGGGAAGGATGGCGGGCTTTGAGGATGGCAACCAGCAAAGGTGGCGCGGAGGAAGGGTCGAATGCGGGTTTCAGGCGCCCAGACGCCACGGACCGGGGCCAAGCCGCGCCGCCAGTTGCGTCGGGCTGACTACTTCGCCGCCGATTTCCAGCGTGAGGACTTGCAGCGCGCCACCACCCGCGCAGCGGGCGATGAGCCGGCCATTGATCTCTTCAAGGAAAGGATCGGGGATCCTGATCGCGTTCGCCGCGATCACCCGCGTTCGCAGGAGCCGCGCCGGCCGGTCGGCCACCGTGGTGAACGCGCCCGGATAGGGTGGGGCGACCGCGCGCACCAGGTTATGAACGCCCATCGCCGATCCGGTCCAGTCGATGCGCCCGTCCTCGGGCTTGCGGCCGGAAAAATAGCTGCCCTGGCGCAGATTCTGCGCGATGCGCGGCGCGGCGCCGGCGATCAGGGCCGGCAAGGCCCGGTACAGCGTCATTTCGGCGGCGACGGTCACCTTGTCGAGCACTTCCCGCGCGGTGTCGTCGAGCAGGATCGGCACGGCGGTCTGGTCGACGATATCGCCGGCGTCCGGTTTCGCCACCATGTAATGCAGCGTCGCCCCAGTTTCAGTCTCGCCGTGAATGATCGCCCAGTTGATCGGAACCCGACCGCGATATTTCGGCAGCAGCGAACCGTGCATGTTCAGGGCGCCGCGCGGCGCGATCGCCAGCAGTTCGGGCATCAGCATGCGCCGATAGTAGAACGAGAACAGAAAATCGGGAGCCAGGTCGCGCAGTCGTCGCAGCTCCATCGGGGCGTTTGGGTTTTCCGGCGCGATCGTCGGAATGTCATGATCGGCGGCGGTGGCGGCGACGCTGTCGAACCAGATCCGTTCGCGGGGATCGTCGGCGTGCGTCACGACCAGCGCCACGTCGACGCCATGGGCCAGCAAGACCTTGAGGCAACGGACTCCGACGTTGTGATAGGCGAACACGACGGCGCGGGTCATCGATTCAGTCTCCTTCGGCGCGCTGTTCCAGAATCGCCTGGATGGTGAACCGCGGGCGCTCGCGCACCTGTTGGTAGATGCGCCCAACGTATTCGCCCAGCAAGCCGATGCCGAACAGCAGGATGCCCATCAGCAGGAAGTTGATGCCGAACAGGGTGAACAGCCCCTCCGCTTCCGGGCCGACGATCAGTCGGCGGATCGCCAGGTACGCCACGAACGCCGCCGACGCCAACGACAGGCCAATCCCAACCAGCGAAAACATCTGCAGGGGCGCCAGCGAGAAGCCGGTCACCAAATCGAAGTTTAGCCGGATCAGCTTGTACAGTGGATATTTGGACTGGCCGGCGGCGCGTTCGGCGTGGGCGACCGTGACTTCGGTGGGGTTGGCGGCGAAGGTGTAGGCCAGCGCCGGGATGTAGGTGCTGACCTCGCGCGTCGCCACGATCGCCTTGACGATGGACCGGCTGTAGGCGCGCAACATGCAGCCCTGATCGGTCATCCTGATGTGAGTGATTCGCTCCCGCAACCGGTTCATCAGCCGCGAGGCGACATGTCGCCACCAGTGATCCTCGCGGGTTTCCCGGATGCCGCCCACATAGTCATAACCCTGGTCCATCGCTGCCAGCAGCTTGCCGATTTCCTCCGGGGGATTTTGCAGATCGGCGTCCAGCGTCACCACCCGTTCGCCCCGGCACTGCTCAAAGCCGGCCATGATCGCCAGGTGCTGGCCATGGTTGGCGTTGAACAGGATGACCCGGGTCACGTCGGGTCGGGCCAGGAACTGGTCTTTCAGCAACGCCGCCGAACGGTCGCGGCTGCCGTCGTTGACGAACAGCACTTCGTAGGCCACGCCCAGCGCGTCCAGCGCCGGATAGAGTCGCGCGAACAGCGCCGGCAACGTTTCTTGTTCGTTGTAGACGGGAACGATGACCGAGAGTTGGGGATCGTTCATCGCAACACCTCGCCGACCGTCGCGCACACCCGTTCCACGTCGGCGCGGGTCATGGTCGGGAACAATGGCAGCGTCACCGTTTCGCGGGCGATCCGCTCGGTGTTGGGTAACTCGCCTTCATGGTGGCCCTGGCGGCGAAACAGGGTGGTCAGATGGGCCGCCTCGTAGGATACGCCGGTGCCGATGCCGCGCGCTTCCAACACGGCACGGAATTGCTGGCGGTCCATCGTCATCCGCTCCAGCGGCAGTAACGGTGCGAACAGATTCCAACTGTGGCCAGCTTCGTCGCCCGGATAGCCGGGATGTGGCAACAGGCAGGGCGGATCGGCGGGAAACAGCCGGAAATAGTCCGCCACGAGCGCGCGGCGGCGGGCGTTGAATTCCTCCAGCCGCGCCAGTTGTCCGAGACCGATTCGGGCGTTGACATCGGGCAGATTGAACTTGCCGCCGGGGAAAGCCACGTCGCGCGTGCCGTCGGGCAGGCGGGTGATGCCGTGGAAACGCAGGACTTCGACCTCGCGTGCTTCCGCCTCGTCGTTCAGGACCAGCGCTCCGCCCTCGATGGCGGTCATATTCTTGTTGGGATGGAAGCTGAACACGGTCAAATCGCCGAAGCTGCCGATCCGCCGCCCGCGCCAACTGGAGCCGATGGCCAGGGCCGCGTCCTCGATAACCCGCAACCCATACCGCTTCGCAAGCGCGTACAACCGTTCCATATCCACCGGCAATCCCGCGAAATGGGTGGGCATGATGGCTTTCACGCGCGGCGTGATGGCCCGTTCCACCGCGCCGAAATCGAGGTTGCGGCTGACCAGCTCCACATCCACGAAGATCGGCGTCGCGCCGACCTTGGCAATCATGTTGGGGGCGGCGAAAAAGGTTTGCGATGGGGTGATGACTTCATCGCCGGGGCCGATGCCGCACAGTTGCAGGGCGACTTCCAGCGCGGCGGTGGCCGAATTCAACGTCCGCGCTGGCCGGCCACCGAGGTAATCGGACAGCGCCGCCTCGAATTTCTTGACTTGCGGTCCGGTGGTGATCCAGCCGGAACGCAGCACCTCGGCCACGCCAGCGATAGTATCCTCGTCCAGCGTCGGGCGGGCGAAAGACAGATAGGGGAGGGATGCCATCACGAAGTTCTCAGGAAGATCGGGCGAGCAGATAAACGCCGATGATGATAAACCCGATGCCGAGCCAGCGCCCACCGCTCAGCGCCTCGTCGAACAAATACCGCGCGGCGAGCGCGTTGACGACATAGCCGATGGACAGCATCGGATAGGCGATGCTGACCGGGACACGGGAGAGCGCCAGAATCCACACCAACACGCTGACGCCATAACAGGCGAAGCCGCCGAGAAAATGCGGGTTGGTGGCAATCGTCCAGGTCAGCGGCAGCGCGTTAGCAACCGTCGGGGTAATGACGCCAAGTGTATTCGTGCCGGCCTTGAGCAGCAGTTGCGCGGCGGCGTTGAGCAGCACGCCGGTCAGAATCAGGGCGAAGCTGGCGGCGGTCACGCGAAACGCCTTTCCTTCAGGGCATCGCGCAACTGTTCCAGCACCCTCTCCGGCTCGATGACCTTCAGGCACACGTTGTCGGTGCAGGGGGTCTTGCGATGGTTGGCCGCGCTGACGCAGGGCGAACAGGCGAGGCCCGCGTAAATGGGGGTGCTGTTGCCGAGAGAACCGTAGAGACGGGGCGTTTCCGGGCCAAAAATGACGAAGGTGCGGAGATTGGTGACCGCCGAGAAGTGACCTGGTCCCGAGTCGTTGGTCAGCATGATTTCAGCCATCGAATACAAGGTGGGCAATTCCTCGAGTTGCTGACGACCGGCGAAATTGACGCAGCGGTCGTGCCCGACCTGTTGTTTCAGCATCTCCGCTTCCTCGCGCTCCGCCGGAGCGCCGGTGATCAGAACCAGTAAATCATCGTACTCAGCCAGCAATCCACGCATGACCGTCACGAAATAGTCGGGCATCCAGCGGCGTTGCGGCAGTAGGTCGCTGGCATTGGGATTGATCAATGCCAGCCGGTGGCGCCGCTCGTCGTAGGCAGGATATTCATGGCGAACGCGTTCGCGCATCACGGCGATGGCGCCTTCATTGACTTCGGCGCGGGCCAGTTTGATTTCGTTGTCGTCGATCAGGGTCTTGGAAAACGGCGATTCCTCCCGCTCCGCCAGGGCGGCATTGACCAGCGCGATAAAATTCCTGGCAATGTGCAGGTGCGGGTTATAGGCCACTCGATGAGTCAACAGGTCGCCCCGATACAAGCCCTCGTTGTAAAAGGCATGAAAACCAATCCGCCTCGCGGCGCCGGATAAACCGGTCAACAAAGCGCTATAGCGCGAAAACAGTTCCAGATCGATGACGGTATCGATCCCGCGCTGGCGAGTCCAGCCCAGAAAACGCAGGCTGTCGACGGCGAGATTGAGGAATCCATCGGCACGGATCGTGAAAACGTGAGTTTCCGGTATCGTGTTCAGCAAACGCAGGCTGGCCGCATTGGATTTGAAGATCAGGAAATACAGTTCGACATGGCCGACTTGCTGCATCTTTCGCATGGCGGGATCGGCCAGGATGGCGCTGCCCATCTCGGATAACTCGATAAACAAGACCTTGCGGGGGGGCTGAAGTGATCGTCTGGCGAACAGGCCGACAAGGCGAATCAGCAGGGTCGCCAGAAAGCACAACGGAATTCCGGCAAAATAATCCACTTTTCGCATGATGTCGATTTTCATAATAAGTTCTTGCGACTGCTGAGGTAAATGATGAAACCAGGTAGACTCACGATGATCTGCATCAGTCCGTAGAGAATGGACATAGCTAAAACTGTCGCCTTATTGGCGCCAATCAAGGAGAATAAGGCTACCAAAGTACCCTCGCGTATACCCCACCCAGCCAGTGAAACGGGGATGATCGTCAGCAGGATTGCTGGCGGTACGATGATAAAATAGGTCACTAAATCATAGCGCAATCCCAAGGCCAAACCGATCATGAAGACGCTCAGCATGGCCAATGCAGGAATCAGCAACGATGACCCGATCAGCGGAATACGATTGTTTAGAAAAGCCTGATGGAGCTTTTCTGACATGGTCCTTGCGACCCGCAATTGAGGATAAGCGTCTAACCATCGCAGATTCCTCATATAATAAGCAGCCGAGAAACTGACCAAGCTGACGACCACCAGTAACAGGGTCAGATGGTGAATCGGGCTTGGAAGTAAATCAGGATTTAACAGATATGCCACGAGATTTAACCACATCAGGGCGGCAAGGCCGGTAATTCGGTCCAGCATGATGCCGTATAGAGCGTCCCGTTTGCGAAATCCCTGGCCAGCCACGTCAAGCACTTTGAGCGCGTCGCCGCCAATGCTGGTTGGCAATCCTTGATTGAAGAACGATGCCTTGAAGTAACTGCGCCAGTAAAAGTAAATGGACTGGCCAAAATTCAGATTGTGCATGATCAATTGCCAGCGATAGGCCGACAGAGTGGTGCTGCCGAGTTGCAGGGTCAATGCCGCCAGTAGTAGATCCAATCTGGCCTGCGTCAGGGTTTTCCATAGCTGATCGGTGTCGATGGCACGCAGGATCACGGCAAAGATCATGGCGGTCACCAAGATTCGAAACCACAGCTTGATCGAGTTTTTGGAAATGAGAGATTTGATCCCGTGACTGATGGTAGGCATGAAATCTTGATAAGAATTAATCGGTTGGTATGGTTGATGGCGCTTTGTACCCAGGCTGCTGATTTCGATAGCCGTTCACTAGGCGATGATAGTAGATACCCGTTGGTTTACCATTTTTCCAGAGCGCTATTTCTTTTATATCTCCTGCTTGCCGTACATGTGAAAGAACCTCATCGCTGGTCAAATTAGCGATACTCCGGCTAACTAGCAGCATGGTTTTGTTACTCTGTTCTTCGATGGGAAACCAGTACTCGTACATCAGGCTTTTTCCACCGAACAGATGCCAACTGGCGGTTTGGAACGCGGGTTCGCGGTCAAACCATTCCTGCGAGGCTTCGATGGCCTTGGTTCGATAGAACGCGAGTCCACTGGCGATTCTATTTCTATCCATGCCAACCACCAATATTTTATCGTCGGTTTCGCGCTCGATCTGTTCCACCAGTGCTTGAATTTCACGCCCGAAATCTTGCCATCCGAGCAGATATAAATTTTTTGAATAGCCAATGCCGGGAAACCCCAGACTTAGGTAATGCAGGGCAGCGCCATAGCAGACCAAGCAGATTATAATAGTCGCCGGCCATGCGCGCCGGCTCCATTCAACCAGTTTGTTGCCGCTGAGTTGTGAACTAAGATTGGTGATGGATGCCATGTAGGGAACGATGCCCAGCCAGCAGGGCGCTGTCCAGTGAAATTTGGTTTCTTTGAACAAACTCAACGTCAAGAAAACGGCCACTGGAAATAAAGTGAGTATCAGGAGCAGGAAATAGCTGCGATTCATACTGTTGGAAGTGGTATCCTTGGATACGACATCATCCCTGAAAATAGCCGCTCTTCTGTATAAAATAATTGCGATCACTGAAAGGAATCCCGTCGGTGTTATGATCAGGATTATGCTGAATATGAAATAAGGCATGGAAAACTCGAAGCGTTCGGCCATCCTGTCGCGGCTTTGATAAAAAAATGAGGCCCATTCGTGCCCGGCGTTCCAAACGATAACCGGTGAAAATAGAACGACGGCAACGAGGATGGCAAGATAAGGTTCCGGTCGAAATAGCCATTTCCTGGCATGGCGATCAATAAGAATGAACAACAGCGCGGCGGGGCCGAGCAAGACGATGGTGTATTTCGCAAGCATGCCCAGCCCGATGGAAACTCCTATTCCTGTCCAAGCCATGCGCCGCCCATGGATCAATGCTTGATGAAAATAATAAAGCGCTGCCGCCCAACAGGCTACCAGCGGGGCATCGGGGGTCATGACCCATCCGACGGCGAAATAGACTGGCAATGTGGCAATCAGCAGGATGGTTTGGCCGGCGTTGCATCGACCGTGAATTTCACAGGTCAATTTGAAGGAGAAGTAGGCGGTAATCGACCAGCATGAAAAAGCGCCGAAGCGGACGGCAAACTCATTTTCTCCCATCAGTCTGGTGAATAGTCCTATAATCCAGGCCACCATCGGTGGATGATCGAGATATCCAATATCTAGATGCTTTGCATAGTTCCAGTAATAAGCTTCTTCGTAGAATAGTTCCGGTGATCCTAAATAAAAAAAACGCAAGGCAACTGAATAGATAATTAAAATGATGGCAAGACGATATTGATTTGATCCAAATTCGGAAGGGCTGGATTTTGGCGAAAAAATAAAATGAATACTACTGAGGTAGCCGCATATGGAAGAGATGGCGGCACAGAAAATGATGCTCGCTTCGAGTGTAAGAAATCCTGATCTTGTTAAAGAAGCCAGGATTCCTCCGCGTAGAAACAGTATCAACAGTGTCGTGATGGCAAAATGCACGAATCGCTTTATGGTGGGCCGAGCCGTGTCTTTATAAGACCAGATGGAGTTTATAAGATAGCCGATTCCAGATGCCGCCAGAAAGCTGATGATGTGGCAGAAACTCAGTGAGCAACCTGGGCGGTAACAGAGACTCAGTATGGTCAGATCGATGGCAAATGTCAGTAGACTAACAATAATACAGCGGGACTTGCTTGATGATGGATTCGCAAATCTTGCCAGCCCCGCCGCACCCTTAAACATGCTCGTTAACCAGCCCAAGGAACTCTATTGGCTACTTGATCAGGTCGTAGCCGAAGGTGAAGATGAGGCCCGCTCCGCCGAGCAGGTTCATCTGTACGTTGAAATCCCCGAACTTATAACCCAGTCCGGGTACGATCCCCGGCGCCACGCCATCGTTATTGAATGGGATCTTGTCCTCGTAAGGTTCCTTGTAACCGAGCAGAACGCCGCCGGTCAGCTTGAAGTACAGATTCTTGAAATATTCGTTGTCGCTGATGAAATCGAGCGACCAGGATTTTCCGAAATAGTAGTACTGACATTTCTGGTCGAAGCTATTATTGAAGTAGGCTGCTCCCACCAACCACCGCGAGGGGGACTGCCATTCCAGGCCGACCAGCCATGAATAATCGGCGTGTTCGGGACTGGAATTGAAATGAATGGCGTCGGGGGCCGCTTGCACCATGAGAATATCGCCTTCCTCAAAGAGGCCGGCTCGGGCACTGCCCGCCGCCAGCAGGATCAAAGTGACGAACCAGGGTAGCCTACGAAGTTGTGGGTAGCGGGATGGCATCGGGAGGCCTGCGAGTTGGACCAGGGTTAGAGCGGGTGGGCCACGCAGCGAGCCGATGCTTGCGGTGGTCGTGGCGGAAACCCGGCGATTATGCGGGATTGGAAGTGCCTTGACCACGATCTCAACGGGAAGCGTACCGAGTCATTTCCAGATAACCTTGGCCGCCAACCTGTCCGTTCACCGTGACCGCGCCTTCCCAGTAGCGCACCGTCAGCCGCATTTCCTGATCGGCCACTTTCGGCGTTACGGTCAGATCGAGCTTCTCGGCGGGCAAGCGCAGCCGCCAGCCGGCGGGATAGCGGTCGCCCGCGTGAGGACTGACCCACTCGCCAAATGGTTGTAACTCCACCTCGTTCCCGCGCAACAACCGTGCCTGGCCATCGGGCTCGACCAGCGTTCCCTTGCTGAACGGGTCCATGCCGCCATCCTTACGGCGCAGCCGGTAGAACATCAGGTCCCGCCCATCGTCCAGTTGCAACGCGAACCAGTCCCAACCGCTCTGATCCGGTCCCAGCGCGCTGGTGCTCCATTCCCGGTCCAGCCAGCTTGCGCCACTGACCGTGAAACTTCGCCCGCCGACGCGGACCGTTCCCTGAGTCGGCAGCCGGGTGTGGGAGTAGTAGTAGGAAGCATTGCCGGGTTCCGCGCTTTTCTGGCTCAACCCCCGGTCCCCCTGCAACACGACGGGCTTACCGGCGTCCAGCGTCAAATCGATGGCGATGTCGCCTTCCCGGGCGCGGATTCGCAACGGAAAAAAGTCGGGTTCCGCGCCGGTCAGCGCCCAGTCTTCCAGCCAGACGCGAAACGGTGTCGCTTGCGCGCCCGCCAGGCTCAGCGCGCCCCGGCTGAAGCGTTCGAAACCGTGGTGACGGTTGCCCGCGACATCGGTCAGCGCGAAATGGCCCATGTAGACCTGGTTCGCGCGCCAGGGCGAGTCCGCCGGCGGCGCGGTCGGCGACAACGCGATGCGAAAAATCGTCAATTGGTAGCCGAATGGCCGGCCTGTGGTATCGGCCAGGTTCCCGGTGACGTACCACCATTCGGTGCGAAATTCCGGATGCGGGCCGTGATCGGCGGGGAACTGGAAGGGTCGGGGCGCATAGGCGCGTTGATAACCGGCGTTGTCGTCTCCACCCAGGGCTGAACTGACGGCGACGGCGCTGGGTGGCTGGGATGAAGGTTGCAGCAAAGGGTAAGCCGCCAAGCCGATGACCAGCGCCGCCAGCAGTCCTCCCATCCACCCCGCGAGACGTTGGTTCATTATTCCGTCCGCAGCGCGTCGGCGGGCTGGGCGCGGGCCATGCGCCAGATCGGGTACAGGCCGGCCAGCAGGGCGGCGATTACCGCCAGCGCCAGCGTTTCCAACAGCAACATGGGATCGACTTGGAATGGCAGGCTCCAGCCGAACGCCCGCCGGTTGATCACGAAAATCAGCATCGCCGCCAGCAGCACGCCGGTCGGCAAGGCCAGCAGACCGGCGGCGATTCCCATGAAGCCGGTTTGCCACGATACCAGCCCGCCGATTTCGCCCGCCGTCATGCCGGTGGCGCGCAGCACCGCGAACTCCCGCGCCCGCTCCAATTGCAGCGCCAGCAGCGCGCTCAACACGCCGACCGCCGCCACCAGAATCGCCAGCAGCCGCAACACGTTGGTAATGGTGAACGTGCGGTCGAAAATTTCCAGTGTGCGGCTTTGAATGTCGCGGTTGGAGCGGATCAGCAGCGGCTGAATCGGTCCCAGTCGGTCCTGCAAGCGTTCGCGCAGGGTCGCCAGATTCTCGCCGGGCGCGGCGAACGCCGCCATCGAGCCGACCGTCGGTTCCCGCCAATAGCGCTCGTAGCCGGAGCGGTGCAGCAGAATCCGCCCGTGTTCCGAGCCGTAATCCAGAAAAACGCCAGCCATGGTGAAGCGCCGCGTTCCCCGGTCGGTCGGCAAGTCCAGCCCATCGCCGATACGTAATCCGCGCCGGTAGGCCAGTGGTTCCGAAACCAGGATCGCCTCGCCGGTCTGGAACGCGCGCCAGGCGGTCGCCGGGTCACCGCCGATGAGGTGATAACCAGCCTGGGAGGCGGGTGCGAGGTCCACCGCCATCACCTGGACGGGGTGGCCGTCGAGATCCACCGCGATCCGCCGATAGGTGGAAACCGCCGCCACCCCGGACGTGGCGCGCAAGGCCGCCAGCGCCGCCGGGCGCACGGGTTCCGAATTCCCGCCGTCCTCGATGGCGGGCGGCGCGAGGTACAAGTCGGCGTTCAGCAGATCGTGGATCCAGATCGCCACCCCACCCCGGAAGCTGTCCACCATCACCCCGACGCCGACCGTGGTGGCGAACGCCACCATCAGCGCCGCGACCGCGATACCGGTGCGGCTGAGATGGCGGGCGACATCGCGGTTGGCCATTCGCGCCAGCAGTCCCAGCCGGGCGGCCAGCGGCCGGTTCAACCGCGCCAGGCCGACCACGGCGGGCGGCGTCAGCGACGCGCAGCCGAGAATCAGCAGGAACAGGCCAGCGAAGCCGGGAACCAGGGTGCGGGAGAATGCCAGAATGAGCCCGCCGGCGCCCAGCAGCGTCAGTCCGATCAGGACCAGAGAGGGTAGGGCGGCTCGCCAGCGGGTTTCCAGATGGGCGCGGCTCAATGCTAGGCCAGGAGGCACATTGGCGGCTTCTCGCGCCGGCAACCAGGCCGCCGCCAGGGTCGCCGACAGGCCCAGCGCCGCGCCCTTGGCCAGCGACCAGGGATCGATGAAAAACTCGCGGACGCTGAGGACGTAGTACAGATCGTTGATGGTGCGGGTGACCAGATGCACCAGTCCGGAACCGAGCCACAGCCCCAGCAGTCCGCCGAGCAGGGTTCCCGCCAGCCCGAGCAGCAACGCCTCGCCCAGGATGCCGAGGAATAGTTCCTGGCGACTGACGCCCAGCGCCCGCAGCATGCCCAGCAGGGCGCGGCGTTGCACCACCGAAAAGCTGATGGCGTTGTGGATCAGGAACAGGCCCACCACCAGCGCCAGCAAGCTCATGGCGGTCAGATTGAGCGAAAAGGCGGCGCTGAGGTCCACCGTCGCCTGGTTGCGTTGCGCCGGACGCTCCAGCCGCAGGTCGGATGGCAACCCGGCGCGCAATTCAGCAGCCAGCGTCTCGCCAGCGGCACCTTCCGGCAGGATCAGATCGATGTGGCTGAGTCGCCCGGCATGGCCGAGCAAGGTTTGCGCGGTGGCGATGTCGGTGATGATCAGTCCGTCCAGTTCCGGCCCGCGCAGCGTGCCCACGCGGCGCAGGGTAAACCGTTGCTCGCCCCGCCGTAGCGTGACCTGCTCGCCCAGCGCCGTCGGCAGCAGGGCAGCGTCCGGTTGCAGCAGCAACGCGCGCAGGTCAAACGCACTGCCGGTGACATCGGCGGCGGGGTCGCGAAACGGCGCTTCGGCGAAAGGATCGACGCCAAGGATTTGCAGCAGTTGGCCGGGCAGGTCGGCGCGCGGCAGGTATCCGGTCACGACTGGGGCCGCCTGGCGGATGCCACGTTCCAATCGCAATTGCACATAGACACTTTCGGGCACGCCCCGCGATCCGCCGACCAGGCGATGAGTGGCGTGACCGGTCAGGCGATTCATGGCCAGATCGAAACCGCGCCGGGCGCTGGCGTTGGCCAGATCGACCGCCAGCACCACCGCCACTCCCAGCGCGATGCCGAGAATCGCCAGGCCCAGTTGCCAGGGGTGGCGCAACGGATGGCGCCACAGCGCCCGCCAAAGTAGCGGCGTCACCGAGCCTGTTCCCGGATGTGCCCGGCGTCCAGCATCAGAATCCGGTCGGCGCGGGCAGCGACCGTTTGGCTGTGGGTCACCACGATCATGGTGGTTTGCGCCTGACGATGCAGGCTCAGCAGCAATTCCAGGATATGCTCGCCGGTCGCCGCGTCGAGATTGCCGGTCGGCTCGTCGGCCAGTAATACCCAAGGGTCGTGGACCAATGCCCGGACCAGCGCCAGCCGCTGTTGCTCGCCCCCGGACAGCCGTTCCGGGAAGCTGTCGCGGCGGTCACCCAGTCCGACGTGATCTAGCAGTTCCAATGCTCGATCATGCTGGTCGGGGGTCGTCAGTCCGTTCAGTTCCAGGGGCAGCAGCAAGTTCTCCCCGACCGTCAGGGTGGGGATCAGGTTGAAGAACTGGAACACGAAGCCGATATGCCGGCGGCGGAAGCGGGTGCGCTCCACCTCGGGCAGAGCGGTCAACGACCGGTCGCCGATGCGAATCTGACCTCCGTCCGGCAGGTCGATGCCGCCCAACAGATTGAGCAGGGTCGATTTGCCGGAACCGGACTGGCCCAGCAGGGCGACGAACTCGCCGGAGCCGATGTCCAGGTTCAGGTCGGCGAAGAGGGTTCGCTGGCGGTCGCCCTCGGTGTAGTGCTTGCGCAGGTTGCGAATTGCGATGAAGGAGGACACCGCCATCAGGAGCGCCACGCGCCGGCCAGCGCCGCTGGTGGATCGGCCAGCGACTGAAACCGCGCCAGCCGGACCGTGTTGCGTTGGCGATGACCCAGCAGCGGCATCGGCCCGCGCGCCAGGATTTCCAGCATGGCCCGCTCGCTCAGCAGAACCTCGGTGGCGGGCTGCATCGCGCGATCCCCGGCTTCCTCGTACACGTGGGCCGGGCAGTCGTCGAGTTCCAGCACGTCGCCGGGGCTGAAATTCCAGCCATTTTCCGCGAACGCCGCCGCGATCAACCGCGCGCAGACCAGGGCTGGGTTGCCCCAGAGGTACGCCTCGGGATCACGGCCGCCCGCCATTTCCTCGAAGGCGAAGGCTTCGACCGGCTCGGTCTTTTTGCCATAGGGCAGGCGCAACAGGACGCGCGGCAGGACCAGACCGATCCAGGGCGCGACATCGCACCGGCGCAGCGCCAGCCAGCGCTGTTCGGTTTCGGCCGGCAGCGGCGGCCAGCGCGCGGGATCGGCCAGCGCCGCCATCGAAGCGCAGCCCAGCGGTTCCGGCTTGGCCGCCGCCAGGAACGGGCCGCCCGCCTGGCTGGCCAGCGAACCCAGGGCCGCCAGCAACGCGATGTCCTCGGGCGCGGCGCCGAAGACGTAGTCGCCGATCAACAGCGTCCAGGGTTCGCCGTCGGGCATTCGCACCCCCCGTTCGATCAGCAGGGTGTGGAGGCCGGTCGCTTGCGGCTTGCCGCCCGCCGCGCGTAGGTCAAGGAGTAATTCCTGTTGGGTGACATCGAGCAGGAAAACGCGCGCCGCCTCGTCGTCGAGATCGGCGACCAAACCATGGACGCCGCGCCAGATGGCTTCCAGCGCCTGGAACGCCGGGTGATGCAGGATGGCGCGCATCTGGTCGCCAATCGCGGTGTCCACGGCCGCCACCCAGGCCGATTGGCGCGGATCGGTATGGACGATGTGCGGTTGCACGAGGGTCCGCAGCCAGTCTTGAATGATGGTTGCCCCCGCCTCGACGGGCCGGGTGGCGGGTGGCGCGGCCGGGGCGCGGCCCAGCAACCGTTCAAGCAGGGCCGCGTCGCCTTCCGCTGGCGTGGACGGCCCGGAATGGACCGGTTCCGGTGGGGTCAGGGGGGCCAATTCGGCCGCCGCCTGGGTAAAATGGGCCGGATCGAGCAGGCGGGCGCGAGTGCGACGCAAGGCTTGGAACGGTTCCAGCCGCTGGTAGAGCGCGTCGGGATGAAAATCGTCGAGCTGGGCGAAGCGGACGGTGAAGTCCGCGCCGGCCGCCAGCGGCAACCGCAATCTGGGCTCCAGTCGGGCCATGACCGTATTGAAACGGTCCGCGTCCACCACGAGCAGGGGTCGGCTGGCCAGATCCGGGTCGGCGGCGGGCGGCTCACGGTGAACGCGTCCGCTGAAATCGGCCATGATCAGGATGCGCGGCGGCGCGTCGGGGTTCCGGCGGGTGGGACGCGGGGTGGACTGGGGCAGGTTCAACTCAAATTCCATTCGACCGGGCATGGCGTGGGTCTCCGGGAGGGGCAGGCGATCCTGAAAGTTTAGTGCGAATCCGGCGGGGCGAATGAAAGATGGCCGGTTTTTCGCATGAGGTTACGCTACACTGAATCCGATGATAGCGGGCATGGAGAAACGAGGACATGGCCACCGTTACGCAAAAACATCGCATGATCTCCGTCAACACGCCCTTGGGCGAGGACGTGCTGGTCTTCGGCCGAATGACGGTCACCGAGCAACTGGGCCGGCTGTTCGAATGCGATGTCGAACTGTTCAGTGAAAAGACCGACATCCAGATCACAGATGTGTTGGGCAAGAACATCACGATCCGGCTGGAGATGCCCAACAGGCGCGGCACCCGCTACTTCAACGGTTTCGTCACGCGGTTTGGTTATCTGGGCACCCGCGGCCTGCGTTACGGCGCCTACCGGGCCACTCTCAGCCCCTGGTTGTGGTTCCTGACGCGCACTTCCGATTGTCGAATCTTCCAGAAAAAGAAGGTTCCCGACATCATCAAGGAGATCTTTCGGGAGCAGGGCTTCACCGATTTCAAGGATAAGCTGAACGGCAGTTATCGGGAATGGGAATACTGCGTGCAGTACCGGGAGACGGACTTCAACTTTATCAGCCGGCTGATGGAACAGGAGGGCATGTACTACTACTTCGAGCATGAGAATGGCAAGAACACGGTGGTATTGGCCGATGGCTACAGCTCGCACGGCAAGTTTCCCCAATACGAACAACTCCCGTATTTTCCACCGGACATCCACGATCATCGCGAGCGCGATCATCTGTCGGAATGGCTGTCGTTCAAGCAGGTGCAGCCCGGAGCCTACGCCCTGAACGATTTCGATTTCAAGGCCCCGCGCAAGAACCTGCGCGCGGTGTTGAACCAGCCCAAGAGTCACGCCCTGGCCGATTTCGAGATGTACGATTATCCGGGTGATTACGTCGAACCGGGCGATGGCAACAACTACTCCAAGATTCGGTTGCAGGAACTGCTGGCCCAGCATGAGATCGCCCAGGGGCGGGGCAACGCCGCCGGGCTGGCGGTGGGCTATCTGTTCAGCCTGACCCAGTGCCCGCGCGAGGAGCAGAATCGGGAATACTTGATCGTGTCGGCGACCCATCGGCTGGAGTCGGACGAATACGAATCCTTTTCCGGCGGAGCCATTTCCGGCAAGCCGTATCTGGGCGAGATCGTCGCAATCGAGGCCAAGCAACCCTACCGGGCGCCGCGCATCACGCCCAAGCCGGTGGTGCAGGGGCCGCAGACCGCCATCGTGGTCGGCCCCAAGGGCGAGGAGATTTACACCGATCAATACGGCCGGGTGAAATGCCAGTTTCACTGGGATCGCCATGGCAGCGCCGATCAGGACAGCTCCTGCTGGATTCGGGTGGCCCAGAATTGGGCGGGCAAGAAGTGGGGTTCTTTTAATCTGCCGCGCATCGGCCAGGAAGTGATCGTCGATTTCCTGGAGGGCGATCCCGATCAGCCGATCATCACCGGCCGGGTCTATAACGGCGCCAACATGCCGCCCTATGGACTGCCGGACAAGAAAATGGTGTCCACCCTCAAAAGCCTGTCCACTCCCGGAGGGGGTGGTTTCAACGAAATCCGCCTCGACGACACCAAGGACAAGGAACAGATTTTCATTCATGGCCAATACAACCAGGATGTCCGCATCGAAAACGACTCGTTGGAATGGATTGGCAACGATCGCCACCTTATCGTCAAGAACAATCAGTTTGAACAGGTCGATAGCGACAAGCACCTGACGATCAAGGGCAGCCAGAAGGAAAAGGTCGGGGGCGACAAGCACCAGCAAGTGAAGGGTGATCATAACCAAAAGGTCAGCGGCGCCCTGTCGATTAACGTGACTCAGGATATTCAGGAAAAAACCGGACAAAAATATGCGCTGCAAGCGGGCCAGGAGATTCATCTCAAGGCCGGTATGAAGGTGGTGATCGAAGCAGGCATGGAGTTGACCATCAAGGCCAGCGGCGGCTTCATTAAGATCGATTCATCCGGAGTCACCATCCAGGGCACGATGGTCAAGATCAACAGCGGCGGTTCAGCGGGTTCGGGTTCCGGTAGTTCGCCCAGTGCGCCCGCCGACCCGACGGCGCCCAAGGAAGCGGCGACCGACCAGGCCGGCGCGGTGACCGACGCTCAGGCCACGCCGATCCAGGAGAAGAGCAAGTCGCTGGATTCGGTCAACGTGAGTGCCTTGCAAGCGCCGCAGGCGCTGGCACTGGCCAGCGCCGCTCAAAGCGGGACGCCGTTTTGCGAAATCTGCGCGGCGGCGGCCGGTGGAGCCTGAAGCATGACCACCCAAATTTCGCCCCCCGCCATTGCCCAGCAGTTGTTCGCCATTCCCGATACGACGGTGTATGCGATTCTCGATGGTGCCTCGGCGCCCCGTTTGCCCCAGACCCTGGAGCAGATGGGGGTTGAGTCGGAGTGTCTGTTTCGCGGTGAGTTGGACCCCGAACTAGCGCTGGTCGCGCCGTATCTCGCGGTCGTGCGACCCCCCGGTCATCCGTTTACCGATTGGCTGCTTCAGGAAGGCTGGGGCCAGCATTGGGGTGTGTTTGCCATCAGCAAGGCCAGTTTCCGGGACCTGCGGATGCACTTGCGCACTTTTCTCAAGGTGTACGGGCCGGACCTGACCCCGCTCTATTTTCGCTATTACGATCCTCGGGTGTTGCGGGTTTATTTGCCGACCTGCAATGAACTGGATCTGCGGACGGTCTTTGGCCCGGTGCTGCGTTATATTGTGGAGGACGAAAACCCCGTGGCCCTGCTGAAATTCTGGCGCGAAGGCGACGAGTGCCGGAAAGAGCGGGTGGTCCTGACCCCACCGCTTCCCGTTCAGGAACGTTAGGTAGAGGAGGTTGACATGTCGGGTAAACCCGCAGCGCGTATTACCGATCCCGTGGCTCATCCCCTGCCGCCGGTGTTGACGGGCGGCCCTGGCAGTCTGGATGTCAAGATCGGTTACCTTTCCGCCTGGCGTGGAATCCTGGCCGCCGCCGCGCCCGCATTGCAGGCGGCCAAGCAAACGTCCGACGCAGTGATCAAGACGGCGGAAGCGGCGACGCTGGCGGCGGCGGGCACACCGGGCGCGCCAGCAGCCAAGGCAGCCGAGGAAACCGCCAAAGCTACGGCGGCGTCCACCATGGGCAGCATGATCACCAGTGCGGCGGCGGGCGCGGATATTCACATGTGCACGACACCGTTGCCGATTCCACCGCACGGCCCCGGTGTGGTCATCGACGGCAGCAAGACGGTTTTTATCAATAACCTGCCCGCTTGTCGCATGGGCGACACGATTTTGGAAGCGGTGGGTCCGCCCAACAAGATCGCGAAGGGTGAGATGACGGTGTTGATTGGGGGATGAGATTAGCCGACGACGGAGCGAGATGAGCTATGTTAGTGATGCGCGAAGCCCAGATGACAACCTTCGAGCAGGCGGCCATCCATAATTTTGAGAACCGGTTGCTTGAACACCTGAAGGAATTTTTTCCCAAGCATTGCGAAATCCTGGGAGAGGATCAGGTCCGCAAGGTGATTCGCCTGGGGATCGAGCAGGCGGAACAGTACGAAGTGGTTTCCGAACGTGATCTGCATCTCTACGTGGGCCTGATGTTCATGCTGGGCAGCTATTTTGACCAAGACCCTCAGTTGCCTTGGGCGGGCAAGATTCTCAAGGACGAGGATATCGTCGATCCCAGTGATCGCATCGACAAGCTTCATGACCGGGCGATGGCTTTTCTCAATGAAGCGGCGGGCCAGGAAAGCCAGTACGAGGAGCGCGCCCTGCGCAAGGTTTGCGAACTGCCGACAAGCGCCTTGTCACGGACGGGTGAGGATAAGGAGCTGAGCTTTGGAGACTACATGCTGAAACTGCTCTACGCCTTGTTTCCTGAGAAATATCAGGCAGTGGGTGACCCCGCTATTCGGCAACTGGTTCGGCAGGGCTATCAGTCCGCCAGGAGCCATGGACTGACCGATGAGAAAGGAATCGCTATTTATATCAGTTTGATGCTCATGTTGGGTGGAGGGTTCGACAAGGATCCGCAGTATCCATGGGTGGAACCGGTTTTGAAGGATCCGGCGCTGACCGATCCGATAAAAAAAGGCGAGTTGCTCCGCAAAGGTGCCTTGGATTATTTAGGTAAATGGCTGGCGTGATCGGGGGAGCATGACGATGCCAAATGGTCTGAGTAAAAAGAAAAGGGAATTGCAACAGAAGGCTTCTAAAAAGAAGCCTGGTAGCCCAGCTAAAGGAGTTACGCAAAGCTGCCCGGTCCCTGCCATTAAAAAAAAGCTGGAAAAAGAACGTGAGCGGCTTAAGCTTCCCAAGGCAGGTTCGCACGATGATGTATCAACCCTTGCCATACTAAAAATTAATGGGAAGGAATATCGGGGTATTAACTCAAGCGCCCAAGATCCGAAGACGAAAATAACCTTGAAGAAAGTCAATGCCATAACCAAGACTCATGCTGAAGCCGAGGCGGTTCAAAAAGCGATCGATGATGGGGCAGCGGGCACGGCTGAAGATGCTGAACTGTTCGTCGATCGCGATCCATGTAAATCATGCGGTCCTTCTGGAGGGTTGCGATCTCTTGCGAGAAATTTAGGGGTAAAGCGTCTTACGGTTCACTCGCCAAGTGGAACTAAAACCTTTGAACCAACCTGATGAGGATGTTTCATGAAAGTAAAAAAGTTTTTTGAAGAGGAATGGATGGGTGCTCGACTTGAAACCATCGAGCAGCAATGTACAGATTTGGATCAAGCTTATGCCGCGCTGGATCGTCTCGATGGAAAGAAAAAAACTTCGGTCGAGTTTTGGGTCAGTGATGACGCAACTTTAACCGTGGGTGGGGATGGTGAAAAATTCGTTGTTTTTGCTGCTTTTCAGGTTGATCAAGAGCTTCATACGCTGATAGACCCTAATAAATCTGACGCTGACTATGAGGATGTGGTTACTGGTGGACAACTGGGGAGTTATCCATCCAATCAGTGCGTCGATAAGGACATGGCGAAAAAAGCCGTCTCTTATTTTTGCGAGCATGGAAAAGCTTCACCCGATTTGGTTTGGCTCCAAGAATAGTCCGAGTGATTAGACCAGCACCTCCCCGCAAGCTAGATGACTGAGAAACCCGGTCGGGCTGGCGGTCAACCCATAAGCCCCGGATTGGAACACCACGATCAGATCGCCGATGTCCGCCTTGGCCAGTTCCATCCGCTCGGCCAGAATATCCAGCGGCGTGCAGAGCGGCCCGACCACCGTCACCACTTCCCGCTCGGTTCCCACCACTCGGTTGCCGACCACCACCGGGTAATTCTTGCGGATGACTTGGCCAAAATTGCCGGACGCCGCCAGGTGATGATGCAAGCCGCCGTTGGTGATGAGAAACGTGTGGCCGCGCGAAACCTTGCGGTCCACGACCTCGGCCACGTAGATTCCCGCCTCGCCCACCAGATAGCGGCCCAGTTCCAGCACCACCCGCGCTTCCGGCAGTCGTTCCTTCACCCTTGGCAGCCAGCGATCCAGGTTGGCGGCGATGGGTTGCAAATCCAGCGGGGCGTCGCCGGGGAAATAGGGAATGCCGAAGCCGCCGCCGATGTTCAGCAGCCGCACTGGCCCCGGCGCGTCCGCCGCCAGCCGCAACGCCAGTTCAAAGGTGCGGTCGTGCGCTTCGACGATGGCCACCGCGCGCAGGTTCTGCGAGCCAGAAAAAATGTGGAAGCCTTGAAAATCCAGTTCCAGTTGGCCGATCCGCCGCAGTAAAGCCGGCGTCTGTTCGGCGTCCACGCCGAACGGTTTGGGACCGCCACCCATCTTCATTCCGGAGGCTTTCAGCTCAAAATCCGGGTTGACCCGCGCCGCGACCTGGGGACGCCGGCCCGATTCCCGGCCCAGCCGGGCCACTGTTTCCAGTTCACCGGCGGATTCCAGATTGATCGTGATACCGGCGGCAATGGCGGCGGCCAGTTCCAGCGGCCGTTTTCCCGGCCCGGCGAAGCTGATCCGGGCCGGGTCGATGCCGGTATCCAACGCTACCGTCAGCTCGCCGAGCGAAGCGACATCCAGCCCGTCCACCAAACTGGCCATACGCTGAACCACGGCTGGCATCGGATTGGCCTTGACCGCATAGTGCAATTCGACTACTCCTGGCAGCGCGCGCCGCAACAGCGTCACCCGCGCATCCAGCAAGCGGCGGTCGTAGGCGTAAAACGGGGTCCGCCCGACCCGCGCCGCCAGTTGGGTCAGCGGCATCCCACCGATCCACAGGCAGTCGTCGATCACCGGAAACGGGTTCATGGGCCGGTGCGTGGGTCGAACGACAGTCATGACGGCGGCTCCGGAAACAATGCGCGCAACTCCTCGACCAGCGCCTTGCGGTCGATCTTGCCGTTGGGGTTGCGCGGCAGGTCGCCGGCGCGGGCGATGATGCGCAGCGGGACCATGAAATTGGGCAAATGCTGTTTGCAATGGGCGATCAGCGCGCTTTCGTCAAACGGTTTCCGCACGGGCTTGATCATGGCGACGATGGCTTGGCCTAGGGCCGGATGGGGAATGCCCAGTGCCGCCGCCTCGGCGGCTCGACCACTGCCGTACAGGACTTCCTCGACTTCGGTGGGGCTGACCCGGTAACCGGAAGTTTTGATCATGTCATCCTTGCGGCCGATGAAATACAGGAAACCTTCCTCATCCATCCGCGCCGTATCGCCCGACCACACCGCCAGCTCCGGCAGCGGCAGGCCGGGATTTTGGCCGGGGACGGGGCGGAAGCGTTCGGCGGTCTTGACCGGATCGTTCCAGTAGCCGAGCGCCACCAGGGCGCCGCGATGCACCAGTTCGCCCGGTTCGCCGGGCGCGCATGGCGTGCCGTCCTCGCGCACGACGAGAATTTCAGCATTCGGAATGGCCTTACCGATGGAATCCGGCCGGCGCTCGATTTCCTCGGGCGGCAAGTAGGTGGAGCGAAACGCCTCGGTCAATCCGTACATCAAATACGGCGTGGTATTGGGCAGGGCGCGGCGCAGGGCCGCCAGGGTGGCGCGCGGCATCGCTCCGCCCGAGTTGGTCAGGTAGCGTAGACTGGCCGCCGCCGCTGGCCATTCCAGCGCCGCCAGTTGCACCCACATCGGCGGCACCGCCGCCAGTCCGGTGATGCCCTCGCGGGCGACGGTGTTGATGACGTCGCGCGGCAGCAGATAATCCATCAGCACCGCCCGCGCGCCGGCGACAAAGGCGGTGGTGAGCTGACTCAGACCGTAATCGAAGCTGAACGGCAACACCGCCAGAATGCGGTCATCGGGTCGATTACCGAGGTATTCGGCGACGCTGTGAGCGCCCGTCAGCAGGTTGCGATGCGACAACACCACGCCCTTGGGTTTGCCGGTACTGCCCGAGGTGTAGAGAATGGCGGCCATGTCCAGATCGATGATTCGCGCCGGTGGCGGGCCGTTGGCCGCGCTCAGCAGCGTCGACCAGTCGAGGATTTGCCAATGACGCGGGCGCTGGGGCGTGGGAACGGCTTCCTCGGTCAGCACCAGGGTATGCAGGTCGGGGCAATCGGCCAACGCCGTTTCTAGCAGGGCCGCCCGATCACGAGCCGTGACCAGGATGCGCACGTTGCAGTCACGCAGGATGTAAGCGACTTGTTCAGGCTTCAGCAGGGGATTGATCGGGACGAACACGCCACCGGCCAACGCGGCGCCAAACAGGGCCACGACGGCTTCCAGCCGTTTCGGCAAATAGACGGCGATTCGCTCCGCCCGATTCAGGCCCAGGGTTCGCAACCCGCGCCCCACGGCCTGGATTTGATCGGCGAGGGCGGCATAATCCAACGAGAACTGGCGATGCGTGATGGCGGTCGCGGTGGGATGACGACCCGCCTGTTCGAGAATCAGTTCGTGCAGCAATCTGGCCATTTGGAGCTTGGAGGGGGGATGGGCGACCGTGGGATGAAGACCTTAATCTAATGATAATCACTTCCACAATGAAGGGCACGAACGCGGCGCCTTGACGGGATGGGATTTTCGATGTGGAGGGAAGTTGCATGGAACACGAGGAGTGCGCGCCATTGCTGGCGCTGTACGTCACCGGCGGTTGCCATCTGTGCGAACGGGCCGCTGACCTGATTCGCGGCGCGGTGGCCGCGCCATTCCACACGGTGGAGATCGCCGACGACGAGGATTTACTGGAACACTACGGAGTTCGGATTCCGGTGTTGCGCCGGCTGGATACGGGGGAAGAGCTGGGTTGGCCCTTCGATGCGGCGGCGGTGCGACGCCTGATGCTGAATCGCTCATGAAATAGCCAGATTGTGCATTTATTTACAGTATACTTTTGGATAATTCAAACAGAAGTTTGAAACAGGCTACTTCGGTATGAAAGCTGACACAACCCAGTGTTTTTCGGGCACCGCCGGAGTTTGGGTTGCCGAACGTGGATTCGTGCAAACCTCGCCGCGGGCAACCGCGACGCCAGCCGGGGCAAACTAAAAAGTCTTGTTTACCAACGACCAAAGGGCAAAACAATGTTCCACGCAAAAATACATGGTTCACTACTGGTCCTAGGCATCGCCGGGTTATTGACCGTCACCGGCCAGGCCTATGCTTCCGGATTCCAGTTGTTGGAGCAAAACGCCAGCGGCCTTGGCAACGCCTATGCCGGATCGGCGGCGGTGGCGGAAGACGCCAGCACCATCTACTTCAACCCGGCTGGCATGGCCTATTTGCCCGCGGGGAAGATGCAGGTCGTCGGCGCGTTGAATCTTGTTAAACCTTCATCCGAATTTTCCGACGACGGCTCGGTGATGCCGGCCGGAATTTACGTTCGGGGCGGCGAGGGCGGCGACAACGGCGGCTGGAATTTCGTGCCGAGCGCCTATTTCGCCATGCCGGTCAACGATCAAATCAGCATCGGTCTCGGCATCGGCGCGCCGTTTGGCTTGAAGACCCAATACGATTCGGACTGGATAGGCCGCTTCCGCGCCATCAAATCCGACATCAAGACGGTGAACATCAACCCGTCCATCTCTTACCAGGTCAACGATACCCTCTCCTTGGGCTTAGGCGTGAGCGCACAGCGGCTTGAAGGCACATTCAGCAATGCTTTCAATGCCAGCGGAGCCTTGTGCCAAAGCCTCGGCGCCGCTCTATGCGCTCCGGGCGGCGCGCTGAGCAATCTGGAAGGCTTCGGCGAGGTTAAGGGCGACGACTGGGGCTGGGGCTATAACCTCGGCGTCATGTTCGCGCCTTCGCCACAGACCCGGCTCGGCTTCTCCTACCGTTCGAGCATCAAGTATACGGTCACCGGCAATGTCAGCCACGGTATTCCAACGGTGACCACCCTGGGACCTGGCAATGCCGCCGCAAACGCAGGGCTTGCCGCCATCTTCTACGACGGCGGGGTCAAGGCGGACGTCGAAGTGCCCGACACCGCGATCCTGAGCGGCTGGCACCAGCTCGACGACCGCTGGGAGATCATGGGCGACCTGAGTTGGACCGGCTGGTCGTCGATCCAGTACCTCGACTTTGTCCGCACCGACGGAGCAGCCAACGGCCAGTTGGTTTCCAGTACTCACGAAAACTGGCGCAATACCTGGCGGGTGGCGATCGGCGCCAGCTACCGGTACGACGATCAATGGAAATTCCGTGGTGGCCTGGCCTACGATCAGTCGCCAGTCGATGGCGCCGAATTCCGCACGCCGCGACTGCCGGACAACAACCGCACCTGGCTGTCGCTGGGCGCCCAGTACAAGCCGAACAAGGATCTGTGGTTCGACTTCGGCTACACCTATATCTGGGTGCAGGGGATGTCGATCGACGACAGTGGCGGCAGATTTCCGACGGACGCTCAGAACATCGGCTTCTACGGCTGGCTGAGGGGCAGTTACGACAACAACGTCAATATCCTGGCCGCGCAGGTGACGTACAATTTCTAAAACCCATCGATTAGCCAAATCGAGAAAGCCGGGGTCCTGTCCCCGGCTTTATTTTTGCCAGCGCATGATGGAAGGAACGGCGGTTCCGCCGCGTGTTTCGACAGCCTGACGAGAGGGCATTCAGATATGAGTAACGCAGCATCCATCCGCCGGGTGGCGGTTCTGGGCGCGGGCGTGATGGGCGCGCAAATCGCCGCCCATCTGGCCAACGCCGACGTGCCGGTGGTGTTGTTCGATCTGCCGGCCAAGGACGGCGATCCCAACGGGGCCGTGACCAAGGCCATCGCCAGCATGGTCAAGCTGAGTCCGGCGCCGTTCGCCGCCAAGGAGCGGGCCGAACTGATCCAGCCCGCCAACTACGATCAGCACCTGGAGGAACTGCGAAGCTGCGATCTGCTGATCGAGGCCATCGCCGAACGTCCGGACTGGAAGGCCGACCTGTACAAAAAGATCACGCCTTACCTGAACGACCGGGCGGTCCTGGCCACCAACACCTCCGGCCTGCCGCTGAGCCTGCTGGCCGAGTCGGTGCCCGAAAGCGCGCGCCCCCGGTTCTGCGGCATCCATTTCTTCAACCCGCCGCGCTACATGGCGCTGGTGGAGCTGATTCCCTGCCGGACCACCGATCCGGCGATACTCGATTTGCTGGAAACCTTCCTGGTCAGCACCCTGGGCAAGGGCGTGGTCCGCGCCAAGGATACGCCCAACTTCGTTGCCAACCGCATCGGCGTATTTTCGATGGCGGCGACCATTCATCACACTCAGGCATTCGGATTGAGTCTGGATTTGGTGGACGCGCTGACCGGTCCGGCCATCGGCCGCCCCAAGAGCGCCACCTACCGCACCGCCGACGTGGTGGGCCTGGACACCATGGGTCATGTGTTCAAGGGTTCGGCGCTGGCGTTGCGCGACGATCCGTGGCGGCAGTATTTTAACCCACCCGCCTGGCTGAACGCCCTGATCGACAAGGGCACGCTGGGCCAGAAGACCAAGATGGGCATCTACGCCAACAAGGGCAAGCAGGTGCTCGATCCCGTCGCGGGCGCCTACAAGGATGCCGGCGCCAAGCCCGACGAGGCGGTGCAAGCGCTCCTCAAGATCAAAAACCCGGCCGAGAAGTTCGCCGCCCTACGCGCCAGCGACCATCCGCAGGCCCAGTTCCTGTGGGCGATCCACCGCGATACCTTCCACTACGCGGCGGTGCTGCTGGCGGAAATCGCCGACACCGCCCGCGACGTGGATTTTGCCATCCGCTGGGGCTTCGGCTGGGGCATGGGGCCGTTCGAAATCTGGCAGGCGGCTGGCTGGCGGCAGGTGGCGGAGTGGATCGAGGAAGACATCGCCGCCGGCAAGGCCATGACCCAGACCCCGCTGCCGGCGTGGGTGAAACAGGTGGACGGCGTCCACCGGCCGGAAGGTTCCTATTCGGCGACCGAGGACGCCTACAAGCCGCGTTCCACCCTACCGGTCTACCAGCGCCAACCCTATCCCGAGCAGGTGCTGGGCGAAGCGCCGCATCGTTACGGTGAGACGGTGTTTGAAAATACCGGCGTGCGGCTGTGGACCACCGGCGACGATATCGGCGTGCTCAGCTTCAAGAGCCGGATGCACGTCATCGGCGATGATGTGCTGGACGGCGTGTTGGAGTCGCTCAGGATCACCGAGCAAAAGTTCAGCGGGTTGGTGCTGTGGCAGACCGAGGCGCCGTTCAGCGCCGGCGCCAATCTGGCCCAGGCGATCCCGGTGCTCCAGTCTGGCGATTTCGTCGCCTTCGAGGCGGGCGTCGCCAAGTTCCAGCAAACCACCGCCGCGCTGCGCTATTCGGCGATTCCGGTGGTGGCGGCCGCGCAGGGCCTGGCGCTGGGCGGCGGCTGCGAGTTCCTGATGCACTGCGACCGGGTGGTGGCGGCGCTGGAAAGCTACATCGGTCTGGTCGAGGTCGGCGTTGGCCTCATCCCGGCCGGCGGCGGCTGCAAGGAATTCGCCCTGCGCGCCATGACCGAAGCCAAGGGCGGCGATTTGCTGCCGTTCCTGCGCCCGTATTTCGAGGCGATGGCGATGGCCAAGGTCTCGCGCAGCGCCGAGGAGGCCAAGCAGCTCGGTCACTTGAAGGCGTCCGACGTGATCGTGTTCAACCCCAACGAGTTGCTGCACGTCGCCAAGGCCCAGGTCCGGGCGCTGGCCGAAACTGGCTACCGCCCGCCGCAGCCGCGCCAGATTCGGGTAGCGGGCCGCACGGGCGTGGCTGCCTGTCAGATGGCGCTGGTCAACATGCGCGACGGTGGCTTCGTTTCGCCCCACGATTACTGGCTGGGTCTGAGCATCGCCCAGGCGCTGTGCGGCGGTGACGTGGACCCCAACACCCTGGTGGACGAGGCGTGGCTGCTGGGACTGGAGCGCAAGGCGTTCGTCGAACTGGCGAAAACGCCGCTGACCCAGGCCCGGATCGAGCAGATGCTCAAGACCGGCAAGCCGCTGCGTAACTGATCGACGGGAGAAGTCTGATGAGCAAGCAAATCCAGGACGCCTACATCGTCGCCGCCGCGCGCACGCCGGTGGGCAAGGCGCGTGGCGCGTTCCGCAATACCCGTCCGGACGATCTGCTGGCCCACGTGCTGCGTGGGGTGGTGAATCAATGCCCGGGGCTGGACCCCGGACTGATCGGCGACGTGATCGTCGGCTGCGCCATGCCGGAGGGCGAGCAGGGCATGAACGTGGCCCGCATCGGCCTGCTGCTGGCTGGCCTGCCGGACAGCGTGCCGGGCATGACCATCAACCGCTTCTGCGCCTCGGGCGTGCAGGCGGTGGCGCAGGCCGCCGACCGCATCCGGCTGGGCGAAGCGGATGTGATGATCGGCGCCGGCACCGAAACCATGACCATGATCCCGATGGGCGGCAACAAGATCGCTCTCAACCCCGAGGTATTCGCCCGGGACGAGAACATCGGCATCGCCTACGGCATGGGCCTGACGGCGGAGAAGGTGGCGGAACAGTGGAAGGTGTCCCGCGAGGACCAGGACGCCTTCGCGGTGGAGAGCCATCGTCGCGCGGTCGCCGCGATCGCCGGCGGCGAATTCAAGCAGGAGATCCTGCCCTACACCGTGATCGACCGGTCGCCGGACAGCGGGACGATGCAGGTCCGGACCCGCGAGCGGGTGGTGGAGAACGACGAGGGGCCGCGTCCCGACAGCAACCTGGCGGGGCTGGCCAAGCTCAAGCCGGTGTTCGCCGCCCGGGGTAGCGTGACTGCCGGTAACAGCTCGCAAATGAGCGACGGGGCGGCGGCGGTGGTGCTGATGAGCGAACGGATGGTGAAGCAGTTGAACCTGAAGCCGCTGGCCCGCTTCGTCAGTTACGCGGTCGCCGGGGTGCCTCCACGGATCATGGGCATCGGCCCGATCGCCGCGATTCCACGGGCCCTGGAACTGGCCGGGCTAAAGCAGTCCGATATGGACTGGATCGAATTGAACGAGGCCTTCGCCGCCCAGAGCCTGGCGGTGCTGCGCGATTTGGACCTCGATCCGGCCAAGGTCAACCCGCTGGGCGGCGCCATCGCCCTCGGTCATCCGCTCGGCGCGACCGGCGCGATCCGCGTCGCCACCCTGGTGCATGGCCTGCGCCGGCGCGGTGGCAAGTACGGCATGGTGACCATGTGTATCGGTACCGGCATGGGCGCGGCGGGAATCTTCGAGGCGCTGTAACCGCCGGGGCGATTCAACTCGCCCTTCGCTATTCAAAACAAGCCCACTGGTTTGCGCCAGTGGGTTTTTTAGTGTCCCGATGACAGCGGGCCGCGCCGCGTGTACGCTTGAATACCGATTGCAGACATCGCCGATGGGAGGTCACCATGACCGCGATTGCCGTTGCACCCACTACCGTGAAGCCACCCGCCGCGCCGCCGCTGGGGTCGGGCCTGGCTGTTGCGCCGCTTCCCGCGCCATCCCCCGAAATCGTTTACCCCGACAGCGATGGACAGCCCATGGCCGACAACACCCGCCAATTCCGCTACATTGTCACGATTCAAGGCGGCTTGGCTGCGTTGTTCGCCGACCGCCCCGACGTGTTCGTGGCCGGCGATCTGCTCTGGTATCCGGTGGAAGGCAATAATCGACTGCGGGCCGCGCCCGATGTCATGGTGGTGTTCGGCCGGCCGCCCGGCGACCGGGGCTCCTACCAGCAATGGCAGGAAAACGGCGTGGCGCCGCAAGTCTTGTTCGAAGTGCTGTCGCCGGGCAACACCGTGGCCGAGATGACCCGCAAGTTCCGCTTTTACGAACGCTACGGCGTGGAGGAGTATTACGTCTATGACCCGGATCGCGGCAGCCTCGATGGCTGGGTGCGGCGGGGCGACTATTTGGAGGACGTGCCGGACATGGAAGGCTGGGTCAGCCCGCGCCTGAGAGTGCGTTTCAGCCTGGACGGCCACGACCTGGTGTTGTACCGGCCCGACGGTCGGCGCTTCGAGACCTTTTTGGAACTGGAACAACGGGCCGAGGCGGAACGGCAGCGGGCCGAGGCGGAACGGCAGCGAGCCGAGGCGGAACGGCAGCGAGCCGAGCGGTTGGCCGAGCGGTTACGCGCGCTGGGCGTCGATCCCGATGCCGTGGATGTGGGTTGATAAACCCGGTAGGTGAGATCAACAGGAGGATAAAAAGCATGACCATGATGCGTGTGGAGGCCGGCCGTGGCTGGGGCTGGATCGTCGAGGGTTGGCAATCGTTCGCCCAGGCCCCAGGAATCTGGATCGTCATCCTGCTGATCTACCTTGGAATCAGCGTGGTGCTGTCGCTTATCCCCTTCGTCGGCGGGTTGGCCTATATGCTGTTGTCGCCAGTGCTGGCGGGCGGAATGCTGTATGGGGCGGCGGCGCAGGCGCGGGGTGAACCGCTGGAAATCGCGCATCTGTTCCGGGGTTTCCAGGATCAGGAGCGGATGGGGCCGCTGGTCCTGCTCGGTTTGATCGGTCTGGCTGGCTATGTGCTCATGATTTTGGTGGCCGTGGTGTTCGTGGGCGGCGGTTTGATGATGGGCGCGGTCATGGACAGCACCGGCGCGGTGGTTCCCCCCGAAGCCGTGGGCGGTCTTTTTGTCGGCGCCGGTCTGATCGTATTGCTGGTCATCCTGACGATCGGTTTGCTGATGACCATGGCGCTGTTCTACGGCATTCCCCTGGTAATGCTGGGTGGCCAGAACGCCTGGCCGGCCGCGCGGGACAGCGTCGCCGCCTGCTGGGCCAACGTGTTGCCGCTGTTGGTGTTCGGGCTGATCTATCTGGTATTGGCGGTAGTGGCCGCCATTCCGTTCGGGCTGGGCCTCCTGATCCTGGGACCGGTGACGGTCGGCGCGGTGTACGCCAGCTATCGGGAGGTGTTCGGGGAAACTCCGGCCCGCGTCAATCTGGCCAAATAGGACGGTTTCGCCCGGAGCGGGCGAGGAAGCGGCGACGCAACCCGAAGCTTTCGGGTTGCGTCGGTTGGAGCGGAGGGATAGAGGCGGACGAACGAGACGAGGGACGGTTGGCCATGTCGCTTCCTCGCCGCGTTCAGCCCACTCCGGATAGCAGCGAATCGATCAGCCGTTTTCGTAGCAACTGCACCGCTTCGAACACTTCCTGCGCGGTTTCCACGTACAGCGGCCCGGCTTCGCGGTACACGCTGCCACGATTACCCAGCAGGCTCACCTCGACCCGGATTTTCCGCACCATTTTGGTTCTCTGGTTATCCCATACCAGTGCATGATCAGCGGCGATGGCAAACGACATGACGGCATCTCCCCAGTGCAAGTTTCGCTTTCGGCCCAAACCCCATGCTTGGGCCAACGGGCGCCATGGCGCCCCATCGGGATTAATGCATGCCGGATGCCAAGATGCTCAGAACGGTTAGAATTTAAATTCTTCAATCAGCAATTGCAGTTGCAGCATCGTTTGCGTGCTGATGTTCTGGATGCGAAACCCCGTGTCGTAGAAATCCGGGTTCACGTCCTGGCCGCTCCACAGGCTCTCCGCTTCCAGATGGATGCGTTGGCGCGGAGCGCCTTCCTTGGGGACATCGACCCACAAACGGAAAGTTTCGTGGGTCGGAATGTGCTTGTCGCTGACCAAGCGAAGACCTTCCTTGTTGATATCCACGATGTGACCCAGCAGGTCGCCGGTGTCTTCATCGAAGACGCGTAGATACATGACCAAGTACCAGCGTTTGAGACGGCGCTGGTTGGCGCCGGGTGGATCGGCGACGCTCATGGCGAACTCCTGGCGAAAGTGGGAGGCCGGCGCGCGGCCAGTTGGGTGATTGGGTCGAGCCATGGACCCGTCCAGCGACGGTCTTGTGGCCGGATGGCGGTTCAGGCCGGTACGGCCGGGTTCAGGCTATAGGTGCAGGTGATGCTGGCCTGGTCGAGAACGTGACCGGCGATCGCGGCCAGCACTTCGGGGCCGGTGAACTTGCCCTCCAGCGGGCAGCGCGCCACGTCGAGCGCGTAGAGGGTAAAGACGTAATGGTGGACGATGCTGTCGTTCCAGGGCGGGCAGGGACCATCGTAGCCAAAGTAATCGCCCGCCATGGCGGGATCGCCCGAGAACCATTCCCGGTAGTTGTTGATGCCTTGGCGAACGCCGCGCGGACCGACCGGTCCCGGTTTGCCGCCGGGCGTCACGCCTTCGGAAAACTCGCCGGCCAGGATGCGGGCCGGCGTCGGCGGCAGATCCACCAGAATCCAGTGGTAAAAATCGGCGCGGGGCAAATCGGCGGGGACTTGCCGCCCTTCCTGATTGACGTCGTCGGCGCGGGTTGGCACGTCCCGGTCGTGGCAAATCAGAGCCAGCGACTGGACGCCCGTCGGCAGGTCGCTCCATTCGAACGGAGGGTTGCGGTTGGCGCCGAGCAGGACGTGCAGTTCAGGATCGGGAACACCGAAGGCGTATTCGGCCGGAATGGGTTGCTGATCGTGCAAGACGGAGCTGGTGAACCGCATGGGATTTCTCCTGAATCGAGAACGGAATGGGCAGGGATTGGAACGGAGGTCGAGGTTCGTGGCCAACCGGTTTCTCGGCGCGGCAAACCAACGAGCGGGTGGGTGCTGGAGATCGCTCGGCCGATCTTTACCGTTTTTCAAGGAATCGCCGTCGCCTGTACAATGCCGAACGACCGGGCATGACCTTCATGTTCCATGATAAACCAATAGACCACGCTAAGTCGCGCCGCCAGCCCACCGATTGCTCCGGTTGTCGTCGCGCGGATGCAAAAGCGACAGTCCATGGGGTTCACGGCTGGTTCGCGGGCATTTCCGACTGGTTCAGAGCCAGTGGTTGGCTATCAATTCCTGGACAAGGGAAGGAAAAACCTTCACGTGGCGAGCGATCAAAACCCGCTTCATGGATCGACGGAAGGCGCGCTAGCGGACCAAAGCGTCGACCAAATCGAGCCGAATGACTGGCTGGAAGCCAAGTCGGCGCCGTCGCGCTCGCCAAGTTCCAGCGAGCCAGTAACCGTTCGGCCGCCCATCAGCCAGGCCGCGATCAGCAAACCCGGTCGACGGCGTGGACGGTCGCCGTTCAAGACGGCGCTGCACATGATCGGGCTGCTGATGATCGTGTTCAGCATCACGATGTTGCCGCCGATGGGGGTGGCGTGGTGGTATGACGGTTATGGGGTGGTTTTGCCGTTCGCGGAAGCGATGGGAGCGATGTTGGCGCTGGGTCTGCTGTGCTGGTTGCCGGTATGCCGCTTCAAGGTCGATCTGCGTAACCGGGACGGGTTCATCGTGGTGGTGGCGTTCTGGTTTCTGCTGTCGGTGATCGGCGCGCTGCCGTTCATGCTGTCCGACCACCCGCACATGCCGTTGGTGGACGCGGTGTTCGAGACCGTTTCCGGCCTGACCACCACCGGCGCCACCGTACTCTCCGGCCTCGACGCCATGCCCAAGGCGATTGTCTATTATCGGGCGCAACTGAACTTCCTCGGCGGCATGGGTATCATCGTGCTGGCGGTCGCCTTGCTGCCGATGCTGGGTGTCGGCGGCATGCAGCTCTACAAGGCGGAAACGCCGGGGCCGATGAAGGACGAAAAACTCACGCCGCGCATCACCGAGACCGCCAAGAATCTCTGGTACATCTACGTCGCCCTGAATGTAGCATGCACTCTGGCGTACTGGACGGCGGGGATGAGCTTCTTCGATGCGCTTTGTTACAGCTTCGCTACTATGGCGCTGGGCGGTTTCGCCACTCACGACGCCAGCATCGGCTATTTCGACAGCTCGACCATCGAACTGGTCGCCGGTTTTTTCACCTTGCTGGCAGCGGTGAATTTCGCCCTGTACTTCCTGGCGTGGCGCTCCCGTAGCCTCAAGGCAATCTTTCGCGACGCCGAGTTTAAATTTTTTATCGCGGTCATGGCCGGGCTCGTCGCCGCCACCTGTGGCTATCTTTACTACAGTGGCAAATTTCCCTGGTGGGAATCCATTTATCGTGGTTTTTTCCAGAGCCTCTCGATCGTGACCAGCAATGGTCTGACCACGGTGGGTTATCCGGCCGACTGGCCGATCTTCGTGCCCCTGCTGCTGTTGCTGGGCAGCTTCTTCGGTGGTTGCGTCGGCTCGACCTGCGGTGGCATCAAGGCCATTCGCTTCCTGCTGCTGTACAAGCAGAGCGTGCGCGAGGCCCGATTGTTGATCCGGCCCACGGCGCAGATCGCGGTCAAGCTGGGCAACTACCCCGTTCCCGACCGGGTGATGCAGGCGGTGTGGGGATTCTATTATCTGTATATCTTCAGCTACTGCGCCTTGGCGCTGGCGTTGGCCATGACCGGCGCGGATTTGGTGACGGCGTTCGGCTCGGCGGCGGCTGGCCTAAACAACATGGGAGTTGGCCTAGGTGAGACGGCGGGTGGGTTTGGCGTGCTGAACGATACCGCCACTTGGTTGTTATCGCTGTCGATGCTGGTCGGGCGGCTGGAAGTGTTTCCGCTGCTGTTGCTGTTCCTGCCCGATTTTTGGAAGTGAGTCCATGGCGATAAGACGATGGGGTTATACCGGCGAATTGCCGCCGGCGCGATTCAACATGGCGCGGTATTGTCTGAACGCGGCGGCGCGGACCACGCCGAACAAGGTGGCGCTGATCGTGGCGTCCGATGCCCATGCCTTGGCTGATCGAGCGGAGCGCTGGACCTACGCGCAACTGGATGACGCCGTGCGGCGGGTCGCGGCGGGGCTGCGCGGTCTGGGTTTGGAACCGGGCGCGCGGCTGATGATCCGCATGGGCAACACCAGCGATTACGCCCTGCTGTTCTTCGGCGCCATCGCCGCCGGCTGTGTGCCGTTGCCGTCCTCGGCGCAATTGACCGAGGAGGAAGCCGATTTCCTGCTGGCCGATTCCGGCGCCCGAATCCTCGCCATGTCCGACGAACTGGCGATTGCCCCACCGCCAGGCGTGCGAGTGCTCGGCCCCACCGATGTCGCGATGCTGCGGACCCGATGCGAGCCGCTGGATTACACCGATACCGCCGCCGATGATCCGGCCTTTCTCATTTATACCTCTGGCACCACCGGCCAGCCCAAGGGCGTGTTGCACGCCCAACGCTCGGCCTGGGGGCGGCGGCCGATGTACCAGGGTTGGTATGACATCCGCCCGGACGACGTGATCCTGCACGCCGGGGCGTTCAACTGGACCTATACCCTGGGCGTCGGTCTGACCGATCCCTGGGCCAACGGCGCGACGGCGGTGTTGTACAACGGTCCGCGCGATGTCACGGTCTGGCCGCCGCTGATGGAGAAGTTCGGGGCGACGCTGTTCGCGGCGGTGCCGGGTCTGTACCGGCAGATTCTAAAGTACAACGACCTGCGCGCGTTCGACCTGTCCAGCCTGCGCCACGGCCTGACCGCCGGCGAGGCGTTGAGCGTCGCGTTGCTGGAGCAGTGGCGGACCACGACCGGCAAGGAGTTGTACGAGGCGCTGGGGATGAGCGAATGCTCCACCTATGTTTCCTCGTCGCCCAGCGTGCCGGTGCGGCCCGGCAGTCCCGGCAAGCCGCAGCAGGGCCGCTGCGTGGTGGCGTTGCCGGTGGACGGTGGCGAGGAACCGTTGCCGCCGGGCGAGACCGGGCTGTTGGCGGTGCATCGCAGCGATCCGGGCTTGATGCGGGGTTACTGGAACCGGCCGGACGAGGAGGAACTGGTCTACCGGGGCGAGTGGTTCATCGGCGGCGATTTGGTGCATTTCGACGCCGACGGTTACATGACCTATCACGGTCGCAACGACGACGTGATGAACGCCATGGGCTACCGGGTGTCGCCGCTGGAGGTGGAGCATTGCCTGAGTCAGCATCCGGCGGTGGCGGAAGTGGCGGTGACCGAGGTGGTGGTGCGCGAGGGTGTGTCGGTCATCGCGGCCTTCGTGGTCCCGCGTGATCCCGACGAACCCGACGGAATGGACGCCGCACCGCTGCTGACCTTCGCCCGCGAGCATCTGGCCGCCTACAAATGTCCCCGCGAGATCATTTTCACCGACAGTTTGCCGCGCACCGCCAACGGCAAGGTCCGGCGCCGCGATCTAGCGATGTGATGGTTTAAACATCAATAATCAATAATTGAAATTGAAATTTTAAAATTTATTTGTAACTATTGAGGCGATGATCACAGCGGCCCAGTTGAAAGCGGCAAGAGCGTTGTTGGGCATGGACCAGCGTGCGCTGGCGGAAGCCGCCGACTTATCCCTGCCGACCATCCAGCGGATGGAAGCCAGCGAGGGGACCATCCGGGGCAACGTCGATTCCCTGGTCAAGCTCGTCGCCGCGCTCGATGCCGCCGGAGTGGAGTTGATCGGCGAGGGCGCCGCCAGCGAAGGCGGCGGACGCGGGGTTCGGTTGAAGCGTTGAACCCTCCATTACCACGCGGATTACCGCGTGCCAGCGGGAGTGGATTTCGCCACCATGTCGTTGCCACTGCTGTTAGGTTTACCAATGCTGCTGCTCGCGGTCGGCGCTTACGCGATCGCGGCGGCGCGGCGGCCGGATGGTGGTCGCCAGGTCTACGGAATCGCCCTATTCGTGTGTATCGTCCTGCTGGCGTTGGCGCTCGGGCATCTGCTGGCCGGACGCGCGCCGACGACATTGACGCTACCACTAGGCTTGCCCTGGCTGGGCGCGCATTTCCGCCTGGACGCGCTGGCGGCCTTTTTCCTGATCGTGGTCAATCTGGGCGGCGCGGTCGCCAGCCTGTTCGCCCTGGGCTACGGCCAGCACGAACGCGCGCCCGAGCGGGTGCTGCCGTTCTTCCCGGCATTTCTGGCCGGCATGAACCTGGTCTTGCTGGCCGATGACGCCTTCACCTTTCTGGTTGCCTGGGAATTCATGTCGCTGAGTTCGTGGGCGCTGGTCATGGCGCATCATCAAGATCCGGCCAACGCCCGCGCCGGCTACCTGTATCTGGTCATGGCCTGTTTCGGCACGCTGGCGCTGCTGCTGGCCTTCGGCCTGCTGGCCGGCCCCGACGGCGGTTACGACTTCGCCACGATCCGAGCCGGCACGACGAGCCCCGGATTCGCGGCGCTGGTGCTGATGCTGGCGCTACTGGGCGCCGGCTCCAAGGCCGGGTTGGTGCCGTTGCACGTCTGGTTGCCGCTGGCCCATCCCGCCGCGCCCAGCCATGTTTCGGCGCTGATGAGCGGGGTGATGACCAAAGTGGCGATATACGGCTTCATCCGCATCGTGTTCGACCTGCTGGGCGAGCCGGTCGTGTGGTGGTGGGGTGGGGTGGTGCTCGCTCTGGGTGGCATCACCGCTATGCTGGGCGTGCTGTACGCGCTGATGCAGCACGACCTGAAACGGCTGCTCGCCTATCACACGGTGGAGAACATCGGCATCATCTTCATCGGATTGGGGTTGGCGCTGGCCTTTCAGGCGAATCAAATGTACGCCAGCGCCGCGCTGGCGCTGACCGCCGCGCTGTTTCACGTCCTCAATCACTCGCTGTTCAAAAGCCTGCTGTTTCTCGGTACCGGCGCGGTGTTGACCGCCACCGGCGAGCGCGACATGGAAAAACTGGGCGGTTTGATTCATCCGATGCCGTGGACCGCGCTGGCATTCCTGATCGGCGCGGCGGCAATTTCGGCGCTGCCACCGTTGAACGGCTTCGTCTCCGAGTGGCTGACCTTCCAGGCGATCCTGATCAGCCCGGAACTGCCGCAATGGCTGCTCAAGTTCCTGGTGCCGGCGGTCGGCGCGCTGCTGGCCTTGTCCGCCGCGCTCGCCGCTGCCTGCTTCGTCAAGGCATTCGGCATCACCTTTCTGGGCCGGCCGCGTTCGCCTGCCGCCGCTACAGCGCGGGAGACGGACCGTTACTCGCTGACGGCGATGTTCGTTTTGGCTGGACTGTGCCTGCTGGCCGGGATTTTACCCGGATTGGTGGTGGACGGCCTGGCCCCGGTGGTGGGTCTGCTCAACGGCAGCGCCCGGCTGATCCCCCAGCACCACCAGCCCTGGTTGACGCTGGTGCCGGTGGTGGATGTGAAAAGCACCTACAACGGCCTGTTGGTGATGCTGTTCATGGCGTTGTCGGGATTTGGCGCCGCCTGGTTGATTCACCGACTGGCTTCTGACAAGGTCCGACACAGCCCCGCCTGGGATTGCGGGTTCCCCGAAGCCAACCCCGCCTTCCAGTACACCGCCGGCAGTTTTGCCCAGCCGATCCGCCGGGTGTTCGGCAGCATCGTGTTTCAGGCCCGCGAGCGGGTAACGATGCCGCCGCCCGGCGACTCGCGGCCGGCGCGGTTCAAGGTCGAGTTGCACGATCCGGTCTGGGAGCGTGGCTACGCTCCCATCGCCGATGCCGTGGTGGCGCTTTCGAGCCGCTTCAACTACCTGCAATATCTCACGATCCGCCGTTACCTGAGCCTGGTGTTCGGCGCGCTGGTGGTCCTGCTGTTGGGGATGGTGCTATGGCGCTGATCGTCGGCTATCTGGTGCAGGGCTGCCAAATGCTGTTGATCCTGCTGCTGGCGCCGTTGTTGACCGGCTGGGTCCGCACGCTCAAGGCGCGGTTGCTGCGCCGGCGCGGTCCGTCGGTGCTGCAACCCTACCGCGACCTGTTCAAGCTGCTGCGCAAAGAGGTGGTCTTGGCCGACTCCGCTTCCTGGCTGTTCCGGGTGGCGCCCTATCTGATCTTCGCCGCTCTGTGGGTGGCGGCGGCGCTGGTGCCGACCTTCGCCGGTGGCTTGCTGTTCAGTTGGACGGCGGATTTGATCGCCATCGTCGCCCTGCTCGGCACCGCCCGCTTTTTTCTGGCGCTGGCCGGGCTCGACGTCGGCACCAGCTTCGGCGGCATCGGCTCCAGCCGCGAGATGATGATCGCTTCGCTGGCCGAACCGGCCATGTTGATGATGGTATTCACCCTGTCGCTGCTGGCCGGCACCACCGAGCTATCCTCGGTCGCCCGCTTCATGTTGACCGCTGACGTTGGGCTGCGGGTCTCGCTGGCGCTGGCGCTGTTGGCTCTGGTCATGGTGGCGATCGCCGAGAACGCCCGCATCCCGGTGGACAATCCGGCCACGCACCTGGAGTTGACCATGGTGCATGAGGCGATGGTGCTGGAATACTCCGGGCGCCATCTGGCCCTGATCGAGCTGAGCGCCTCGCTCAAGCTGCTGCTGTATTTGTCGTTGCTGGGGTGCATCTTCGCGCCCTGGGGCATGGCGACCGCCGGGGCGGGGCCGGCCGCCTATCTCGGTGGCGCGGTGATCTATGTGGCCAAACTGGCGTTCGGCGGTGTGCTGCTGGCGCTGTTCGAGACCAGTATCGCCAAGATGCGAGTGTTCCGCGTCGATCAATTTTTGGGAGCGGCGCTGATGCTGGGGTTGCTCGGCGCCCTGTTGCTGTTCGTGTCGCGGAGTCTGTGATGCACGGTTTGGCCTTCGATATCGCCCATTTTCTGGCGGGCGGCATGGTGGTGGCGAGCTTTCTGTTGCTGTACCAGGATCGCCTGTCGGCGCTGATCAACGTCTTTGCCCTGCACTCACTGGTGCTGGTGTTGGCGGTCGGCTGGCAAGCCCATATCCAGAATGCCCACCATCTCTACGTCACGGCGGGGATCGCGCTGATCTTCAAGGCCATCATCATCCCGACCGCGCTGCACCGCATCGTTCGGCGGCTCGGCATTCATCGCACCCTGGAAGTGGTGAGCGGCGTGGGTCGGGACATGTTGGCCGGTACTGGGCTGGTGGCGCTGGCGATCCTGGTGATGTTGCCGGTGACGGCCAAGGCAGACGCACTGGCGCGGGAAGACTTGGCGTTCGCCTTGGCGGTGGTGTTGCTGGGATTGTTGTTGATGGTCATCCGCCACAACGCGGTGAGCCTGGTGATCGGCTTCATGTCGCTGGAGAACGGGCTGGTGCTGGCCGCCGCCGGGGCGCGCGGCATGCCGCTGGCGGTGGAGATCAGCATCGCCTTCTCGGTCTTGATCGCGCTGATCGTGATCGGCGTTTTCCTGTTCCGTATCCGGGAACGCTTCGACAGCGTGGACATGCAGGCGATGGATACTTTTCGAGAAGGACGGCGGCGATGATCGACGTGGGCTTTCTGGCGGTGACCGCGCTGCTGATCGTCCCGGTCGGCGCCGCGTTGCTGCTGGTGTTGCTGTCCGGTTACCGACTCGGCGCCCGGTTGAACGTCGGCGCGGCCCTGGCGAGCCTGTTGGCCGCCGTCACCCTGTTCGGGGCGCGGCCGGAAGCCAATCTCTACCTGCGGGTGGACGATTTCAACATCTATCTGATCGTGCTGAACAACCTGGTCAGTTTCACCACCAGCGTGTTCAGCGCCAGCTACATCGCCCACGAACTGGAAACCGGCCGGCTGACTCCGGCGTATCTGCGCTTCTATCACGCCATGTATCAGGCGCTGATCTTCGCCATGAATCTGGCGTTCCTCGCCAACAACATCGGGCTGCTGTGGGTGGCCATCGAACTGGCGACGCTGATCACGGTGCTGATGGTCGGTCTCTATCGAACTCGCGCCGCGCTGGAGGCCGCCTGGAAGTATTTCATCCTGGGCAGCCTCGGCATTGCCCTGGCGCTGTTTGGCACCATCCTGGTGTACCTGGCGGCGCAACCGGTGATGGGGGAAGGCTTGCCGGCCATGGCCTGGGATCGGCTGCTCGACCATGCCAAAGCCTTCGATCCGGCGCTGCTGAATCTGGCGTTCGTGTTCCTGCTGCTGGGTTACGGCACCAAGGCCGGCCTGGTGCCGCTGCACGCCTGGTTGCCCGACGCCCATGCCGAGGGGCCCACGCCGATCTCGGCGATCCTGTCCGGTTTGCTGCTGAACGTGGCGTTGTATGCGGTGCTGCGGTTCAAGATGCTGATGAGCGCCAATCCGTCCGCCCTGGCGCCGGGACCACTGATGGTCGGTTTGGGGTTGTTATCCCTGCTGTTCGCCGGGTTGATGCTCTATCGCCGGGGCGACATCAAGCGACTGTTCGCCTACTCCTCCATCGAGCATATGGGCATCATCACCTTCGCCTTCGGCATGGGCGGGCCGCTGGCCAATTTCGCCG